>OGXC01001565.1_pt1 | contig 17352 bp, 19 predicted proteins | sample 1576201 | NCBI WGS metagenome assembly OGXC01 (sample SAMEA3541562, study PRJEB24748) | human gut metagenome | biome: human gut; feature: human-associated habitat; material: faeces | place: China | collected 2012 | reverse complement strand
GCCGCAGACGCAGCATATGTTTGGTATATTCCCGGCGGCTCTGGTCGCGCACACGGGTCTGGCAGGCGAAGAACGGCTGAAAGCCTTCCCGCTGCAGATTTTCCAGGACGGTGATGGTGGGAATGTACGCATACCGTTCACTGCGGGAGGTGTGCCGGTCTTCTCCAAAAATACTCGGGACGTGGTACATCAGTTCTTCGCGTGTCAGTGGGCGCTCCCGACGGATCTGATTTACATGACCAAAACGACTGGCTAATTGCATACTTTGCTCCTTATGAATGAATTAGCGGTATAAACGAAAAGGCCGCGTCTCCCGGAGAAGACGCGGCCTGATGGATGAAATGAAGACGTTTATTGCCTGAGAATTCCCTCACTGGCGAGATACGAATTTAGCTGTTTTCCGGCATCAGGTTCAAAATTCCAGCACCGCCAGCGTAGCTGCCCTTCGGCATTGCGGATAACCAGCCGGAAATGCGTTCCCTGGTCATCCTCAATAAGCACATTGCGGTAAGCTGTTGTGACGGCAACCGCCTGTTCGCGTGAGAAAGGGCCTTCGGGCAATAAAACAGGGTGGCAGTCCGACATACCGGCTATTTTCCGATAAATTCAACGCTGGCGCCGGTGGCATTACCGTCAGCACCAACCGTGACGGTCACTTTGTCGTACGCACGGTCTTCAGGATTGAATACTTCAAACTCAACCTTATTGCCTTTTACTTCGTAAGAGCCAAAATCAGCGGTTTCTGTTGTTTCCTCGTCATATTCCCGAGCGTATGCCTGCCGAGCAGCCTGCAGGACGGAATCTTTATTAATAGTGGTCGTCTGTTTCGGGGAAAAACCGGCAAGTGATGTGACAAATTTCGGACAGACCTTCAGCATATCACCGCGGGTGAATTCCATTCGTACACCAAATGCCTGTAAAACGGACACATCACGCTCTGCTATGGAGTGAACGGCTTTTTTGACCATTTCCGGCGCCTGTCCGATTTCCACCTCAACAGCCCTGAATCCCGTCTGCTGATTACACATTTGTGATGTGGGGATCAGGTTACCGTTAATACTGATACGGCTGCCCAGGAGCGTCTGTACACCATTCGGGCATCCCTGCATCAGGCCGGTAATACCAATCGTGCCATTTTTCAGCATTACCAGCGCCTGACCATCTTCCGTCATGGTCTGACACCAGCCGTTTTTGACAGCCCAGTTGCCGGCGGAGGCGGAGAATGATGCCACAGTGAACAGCAGGGGAAAAAGAGCTCTGGTATTCATGACTGACCTCTGAAATGAACGTACGGTGTTATTGATAATGATGGAAGGTATGCAGTGACTGTTCAGGGAATGACGTAGCCGTATATTTAGTTTTCTGTTCAACATATTGTCTCCATACCTGTCGGGACGGCTTTGGCAGGCCGGCGATCACAGGTTAAAGGTGTTGATAAGTTTATGGATGAAAGAGAAATGTGGCAGGGCGGAGATAAAACGCTCTTCAGCGACCAGACTGTGGATGTGGCCTCTCCGTTCAAACCGTTCTGATGTCAGGCTAACTGATTTGATATCTGCCAGAGGAAAGACCTGCAGTTTTCCCTTCTGTAACGCGATCAGATACCAGCTACCGCTGTAATAAATGAGCCGGCAGGGCTCCAGTAACGGATACCATCGCTCAGTCATCAGAGAGATGTGGATACACTGTCTTATTGCCAGGATGAGTTGCGAGAAACACTCGGGGAACGTTGCAGTGATATCCGGCGCCGGTAGCCAGATAAGGCAGGGAGAGGGCTCCTGGTTGTCGGTAAGACAGGTTATCAGTCGTCCGTTCCGGAGCGGAAGTATCCGTGCGATCCCGGTATTCTGTATAAAAGAAAGCATTTCAGGGATCGCACCTGGGCTGCTCTGTCGTCTGAGGCTGTACCTGCCATTTCTGTACTCTAAATCCAGGTGAACCAGACGCTGATGAAAATCGCGCTGTAAAGTACGTTCTGTAACGCCAAATTCATCTGACAGTGTTTTTAGTGACAGAGATTCTCCGGCCATCAGTCGGCTGATAATGAGTGATAAGCGAACCGCCAGGCGATCATGCCGGGAACGATTATCAGACATAGATGTGCACTCCGTAAGAAAACATCTTTTATTTCATGATGTTATTATGCATCATGATGTTGAAAGGATGTGTCGCATCCGGATAATCAGGAATAAAATGCAGCAGAAAAAATATTCTTTTAATTATCTGATTTTTAAGCATGATTTCATAAAAAGAAGAATGCTCGTTAATCCAGCGACACATCCTGTCGGCGTGAGTGTGTCAGAACAGACGCTCCCACAGTGTGATCAGCAGGTGGATAATGCGGTCCCGGGCTTTACGCAGAAGCTGTAACATCCAGGCCGGAAAACTGAAACGGGCAACGGCGACGTCAAAACTTTTCCCGATGGTTTCACCAAAAGTCTGTTGTGCGTGTTTCTGGGCCTGTTCAGAGCGGTTTTCTCCCCGGATATGTGAATACACCGCGCTGGTTGCCTGTGGTGGCAGTGCGTGGATCATCAGCGACACAAACGCTGGAAGGTTCCAGCCGACAGGTGCAGCAACGGAGAGTACCGGAAATGATGAAGGGAACAGGGTTGCCACCCGGGCTGTCACCGTCGCCAGTGAGAGCGCCTGCTGACGGGACGGGCATTTTTCTGTGGCATTCCATTCTTCAGCAGGAAACACGCGATCGGCATGGCTGAGAACAAACAGAAAACGCGAGGGATCTGCACCTTCATTCAGTAAAAACTGATGCATGGCAATATCGGCAGCATACGCACGTTCATCAGCCCGCAGGATCCAGATAATCAGATCCAGTTCCGGTAGCAGCTGACGATAAAGTGCCCGGTATTCCTGATCATGCTGCGGTGTTTCACCAATGCCGGGCAGATCGACCAGCGTCATTCTGCGTTCACCGAGTTGCAGGGTAAGACGATGAGCCTGGCGGGTGCAGCCGTTCAGAGGATGTGTGGCGCAGATACGGGACTGAAAAATGGCATTACACAGACTGCTTTTGCCTGTACCGGATTTACCCATAATGCCAATCACGGGCTCGTAATGAATAACACAGTGGAGATGTTCAAGGATTTTCTGGCGAATTTCTTCAGGAAGAAACGTCAGATATGATTTCACTTGTGCGGAGAGGGAAGAATGGCTGAATGACATACCGTTATCCTGTTGATTTCGCTGAACCGGATCACACTAATCCGGTTTATCATTCATGTAATATGGACGTGAAAAATGATGGAATGTCTGAATTACAGACATGATCGTTAAAGTGTAATGGAGTATGAAGTGAGTTTTTCCGAACGGGAACTAATGACATACTGCGGTTTCAGGAGATGAGAGGATGACCGGACGTAAAAACAAATGCGTCAGAAAAAATTGTAACAATCAGGTTTTCTCAGTAAAAATGGCAGTGGAGAAAAGACTGTGCAGAAAACATTATGAGAGGTTTTGTGAGCTCAAAAAAAGAAGAGAGCAAAATCCTGTTCACAGATTAAATGAAGCATTGCCAAGAAAGATAAAAGGACCCAAAAGTAAGAAAAAATTAGTAAAAGAAAGAGAAATCATTAACAGCAGGAAGAAACATAAACAGGAGCAGGGACCATCGCTGGCTGAACTTAATAAAAAAGTTCGTGAGATACTGAAAACTCCGGCATGGAGAACGCTGGAAACGAGAATTCGAAGAAACGGTATCACATTTAAATCAAAAGCAGAGTTAGATGTACTTTCTGAACTTTATGCAATTTATTCATGGGTTTCATATTGCAAACGGAGCGATAATTATTCTGTGTGGTTTTTGAATTGTCCGGATGTAAATATAAATCTTCATGTGTGCGAATGCAGGTCTTCTGAAAGCGATTGTTATCTACCATCCCGTTTTATTATCCTTCCAGCTCCATTAAGGCAAAAAGTAAAAAGAAAATACCCTGCTAATTCGTCTGGAGTGTCAGGATATAGTGATTCAAAAAGTCTTTATAAGACTGTTTTGTCTGTTTGTGGTGGGAAAAGAGAAACCGAATTGTTCTTTTATTCACTGCCAGTAAAGACTAATCATCATCCTTACTGGATTAAAAGTGGTGTGGTTAAAAGATTTCCGCCTATTTTTGGCTTGTTGTTTTATGAACAGGAAAGGTTAACAGGAGGTGTTTTTCGTTATGTGTTGATAAAGTTTTATAATGCTTTTAAGGAGAATTTGTTTTTTGTTGAGATTGTCTCGTGCTGTTTTCTTGTTGAGTTTTTTCATGATATTGATTCATTTTTTATAAATCAACGATTAAGTAAGTTGGAAAGCTTTATAGATAAGTGGAGGGAGGGTAAAGAAATCTGGATAAAAGCATATCTACAACTGATACATAATGCATTGGGAATAACTGAAACAGAAAAACTCGTCAATCTATATAATTCATTTTTTACTGATAAAGTGGTTCTCTGGGATGAATCAGTAAAAAAAGTTAAGTGGATTTATGAGAAATAGCACCATTTAACTGAAAGCTACCATAACGTCTTTTTGATCACACGCATGATAATGCGTCTCATTTAAATTTCGTTTTTTGGGTCATGGAAATTTTCCGAACATCAGTGATAATGAGGGTTTTGTTGTTTTTGTTTCTGCAATGTTTGAGGGCTGTTCCTGGAGACGATTCGTTGCTTGTGAGCAAGTGGTGGTCCGCTTTACTGGACAAGTTTTGCATTTGTTGAGTGGTGAAATGGAAGTAAAAAGAGCCCCTTTCTGGCAATGACTGAAAAAGTCAGTAGCGTGTGACAGTAAAAACTAACATAAAGTGATTATCGTATGATTATGACAATAACTTATAACTTTTATGAAAAGAACAACAGAAACTACGAAGCCATAACAGATTCCTGAGACCATGTTTTCTGAGGTAGAGAAAATAATTCAAGAGTAAACCAGTTTGTTTTTTGGTCAGTAAAGAACCATGCCTGATGTGAAAGCGGGTAATCAACATTCAGTCTGCATGAGTGTCTGAGAATGTTGCTAATGTCGGTATGATACTATATATACGTATTTTACTAAGTATTTTAACTAAGCATTTCAGTAAGTGTTATACACGTATTTTCATAAACACTTCTACAATTGTTTTCGTTAAGCATTGCTATACACATCCAGTTTAGTAAATCTTTACGTTAACTAAATCAGTTTAATGCTGCTGTAAAACCTTTCTGCTTCAGCAATCAATCTGCTATTCGATTTTACTGATGTTACGTTTAACCTTTCCTGAGATTTCGAGTTTCGACGTTAGCATGAGAAAAGTATCTTTACGCTAAATCAACCCGAACTTTCCTGAAGTAATCTGACGTTCTTTTCGATGTGCTTACAACGATTCTGTTAAATGACTTTCTGGATGTTTTGATAACAATCAGATTTAGGCATTAACGATTCCTGACGTTTTTCTTTTCCGTGTAAGGTCATTGTTTTCGTCATGAGGTTTCTTCTTGCATTGCGAAAGTGTGATGAACGGTTTTGGTGTTTTGATTCAGATGAAGTTTACGTTATCGATGGTTAATCGTTTTTATGGTGCGTAGTGAAACGTAACGCTTTCAGGAAGGGAAAATCGATTCTGATGGGGATGATCGTGTAACGGCGTTATCTGTAAACAGGTTTTAAACATGTCATTCGCATCCGTGATTGAGTTGTGTGATTAAGCTGTAGGTTTTGGCGTTGTTGTTGATTTGCATTACCAGGAAGCGTTCTGGTTGCGTTTCTGGTGTTTTGTTTGAATGTTCTGTGGATCCTTTTCCCTTCTGACTTTTCTCGTTGTCTATGTCGTTTTTAAATCCATTCGCTGTTCTTGAGTGTTTTTACCCTGTGTGTAGGATTATCTTTTTGTTCCGGGATGGTTTGTTCCGTTTCAATCACTCTTAATCAGAAAGTTGTAGCATTGCTCAATGCCGGATGCCGTAAAGTTTTACCGCGGTGATTAATGATGTGAAGTCAATCCAAATCAACGGAGATCTCTCATCATGAATCAACCAATACACAATGCTTACTGGTTATCCCGTTTTGACAGCCTTCTCGACAGTGCCCTGGCGCAGCACCGTGCCGTCTCGTTAATCCGGGTGGATTTACGTTTCCCTGAGTATATGCCTGTCACCATCATGGATCCCGATCCGGATTCAGCGGTGATTTCTCGTTTTTTTGCATCCCTGAAAGCCAAAATTCAGGCTTACCAGCGGAAAAAAAGATGTGCCAATCAGCGTGTGCATGCAACCAGCCTGGGTTATTTCTGGTGCCGGGAGTTCGGCAAGATGTATGGCAGGAAACATTATCACGTGATATTACTGCTCAACAAAGATACCTGGTGCTCGCTCGGGGATTTCAGCGAACCGTCTTCGCTGGCGACGATGATCCAGGAGGCATGGTGCAGCGCCCTGCATCTTGAGCCCTGGCAGGGTAATGGACTGGTTCATTTTTCCAGGCGGACGCCTTTCCGTAAACCGACATCATCTGATGCTCGCCCTTCTTCCGATGATACGCCTTTGTCGGGTGGATGTTCTGAAACCAGGAAGGTTTCAGACAAAAAGTCTGGTGAAGCCGCTGTTCTCTGGATCAAGCGTGGTGATGTGGAAGCGATGCAGAAAGCCCGGAACAGAGCCAGTTATCTCGTGAAAAATGAAACGAAGTTGCATGATGGTTCAGGTCAACGTAATTATGGTTGCAGTCGTGGGCCGGGGCGTCTACTGGATGGCAGGTGAACCCTGTAAAACAGCATCCGATGCCTGAGTTTATGCCAACGCCCTTAGCTCGCTTTCTGAAAAGTCGTCCTGAAGTAATGCAATGGATTGCCATCTACTTCCGTTCGTGACACATAAGTCGAAAAACGTTTGGTTGTTCTGGTTATTTGCATTTACTGCCATTCATAGAAATGAACAGATCGATTGGTAGGACTCAAATGTTATAGCGTCTCTCTTCTCATAGTCTGCTTTGTACCAGACGCGGAATCCCCTAATGCTGGTGTACAGGTTCTGACTCATTTCCTCCCCCACTTTCATCCCGTTATACTGTGAAAAAAGGAGGTAGGCGTGAAACTGAAAATGCAGGATTTGAGGCTGTTTAATATCGTGTTCGAGAGCGATCCTGGCTGGATACTGGATTTCTCTAACCGCACCTTGTCTGCTTTTTTCGATGAAGAATTGAACATTGATATTGATGATGAACGTTATCAGAAAGAGGGGGCGTCAAAAGCAAAACGAGTTAGATGCTTGCTGAAACAGGTTGATCGTGAGACCGCTCTGCGGGTTCTTGGTGCGCTCTGGCAGTATAAAACGGAATCCATGCCTGAACTGGCTGAACAAAGCCGTAATGACTATCTTGCACTGATTTCCCGCTTAGAAAACGCTGGCACCGATGAAGCCAAAGGCGTTAAGCCTGTCCAGGCATGGCATGGTGTTGACTGGCATTCACTTATCGCTGAAATGAACGAGATGAAATCTCTGCCGCCACATCCACGTGGTTTTCGGTTTGAAGCCTGGCTTGCTGAACTGTTCAGTATCTTTAAGCTTGCTCCTCGTTCGTCTTTCCGAAATACAGGCGAACAGATTGACGGAAGTTTCCGACTGAATGATGAATTTTACCTGATGGAGGCAAAGTGGCATCAGAAAAGAACGTCGGCTGCCGACCTCCATGTATTTGAAGGAAAGCTCAGTACCAAGGCAACCTGGACACGCGGTGTTTTTATCAGTTGGATGGGGTTTACGCCTGAAGGCCTGACGGCTTTTGGTAAAGGGAAGCGGGTTATCTGTGTCAGTGGTTATGATCTTTACCACTCACTGAATCATAGGATCCCTTTACCCGACCTTCTGGATGCTAAAACCCGGCACGCGGCTGAAACGGGAGAGCCCTATGCTGAGTTCGACCGACTATATGCACTGAAAGACAAACAGTTCGGCACGCTGAAATAACGGGTTGGGAAGCGATGACCTGCTCCCCGTTGTTTCACACAAAATCGTGTACAAGGTCGAAGTTCTGGCTCAATGTGCTGGCTGAACTGAAAAACAGCGGTCTGAACGATATCCTTATCATTTGTGCAGATGGCCTGAAAGGCTTCCCAGATGCCATCAACACAGTATATCCGGAGACCCACATCTAGTTATGCATCGTGCATATGGTGCGCAACAGTCTGCGCTTCGTGTCATGGAAGGACTACAAAGCCGTCACTCGCGACCTGAAAGAGATTTAATCAGGCACCCACGGAAGAGGCAGGCTAGCAAGCACTAGATAAGCCGACGCTGGCAGGCTAACTGGCCGAATCTACCACGTTCTTCGCTTATCTGACGGACATCCGCAAAGTGATCTATACGACAAATGCCATCGAGTCACTAAACAGTGTGATCCGCCATGCGATCAAAAAGCGTAAAGTGTTCCCGACAGACGACTCGGTGAAAAAAGTGGTGTGGCTGGCAATCCAGTCTGCGTCCCAGAAATGGACAGTGCCATTGAAGGACTGGCGTATGGCAATGAGTCGCTTTATTACCGAGTTCGGTGACCGCCTGAGCGATCACCTTTAATGTGGCAGCAATTACACAGAATTGTTTACAGATTCGTTATAACGAACCTCTGTACATCATTATGAAACAGACTTATACTTACATAAAATATGGATAATTTTAATTTAGGTTTATTACTATTATTATACTCACTCCCTTTTTGATATAATCTCTATTGTTATTTACTTCCTGTCTTTACTCACTCTCTATCTTTACGATTATATTCACTCTATCGTTACACATTCCATTAGTATTACTCTTGTTATCGTATCCACTCCATCCCCCTCAATCATAATTACTGTAACTCATATGATGTTCGGATAAGTTATTCTCTACTACGCTATTGCTGATATCTATCTGTTCCTGTTTTCAGTGAAATAATAATTTATTTTAATTTTATCCATCATGAGCTGCATTTGCTTAACAATGATTGTTTATCTGATATGTTTTAACTATTCTGGTAAATATCAATACTTCTGTCATCACTGATTAACCGAAAGTTTACTCTTTGATAAGGTATCCATGATTCTGTAACGATTAACAGAGCTGGATAAACAACAGAATCAACAGAGTGAATTCCTGATTATGTTTGTTTCGGGTTGTATTGTTTAAGATGCAGAGTAAAAATCATGCCAGTGGTATTTTTTACTCTGGTAATGTGTGCGGTTAACGTTCATGTCCTTAAGAACAGATTGGATGAGGGCGTATAAGTTTATTGCGTTGGCCTTGTACACGTTTTTGCAGACTCACTGAGAGCAAGTTTGTAGTTTATGATGTTATTAGTCGTAATATTTTTCCTAACCGCCTGACAGCGGGATTACAGTTCGTATTTTTCTGTATTTCACTGTGTTGTATTGAATCTGTATTTTCTTCGCGCCTCGTTTATCTCATCTCTTTAGCAAATACCATCAGATAATCCATTTCTTTCTGCATAATGCTGCGTATCGTTAATAACCCGTCGTATCCATTCTGCTACAGCATGCCTGATAAATACCTTCTGTAAGTTATTACCGTTTTAGATCTGATTATGAGCGAAAGCATTAATTCGCTCACAGAGCTTAAAACATCATTAACTTTCAGGAGTCATCAACATGCCTAAATCTTACACACCAAACTGGTTTTTTACCGCTTTACTTGACAATCACATCAATCAAATGATGGCACGCTATTCCTGCCTGCGGGCCTTACGGATGGATTTCTTCTACAGGAAAGATACGCCTGATTTCTTACAACCTGATCATCGCTGGCTTGAATTGCAGTTGCGTATGCTGCTGGAGCAGGTGGAACAATTTGAAAATATCGTTGGTTTCTTCTGGGTGATTGAATGGACGGCTGATCATGGTTTTCATGCGCATGCGGTTTTCTGGATCGATCGTCAGAGGGTTAAAAAAATATATCCCTTTGCGGAGCCGGAAGCCCGTTGCCTCGCCGGTAATCCCGGCTATCCCGGATCTGCAGGACCGTTCTGAGAATACGGCTCAGCATCTTTCCCCGCATTCGCACAACCTTCATAAATCTCACAGAGGATATTCTGACCATGTTGACCTCAATGACAGGCCACGACAGCGTGTTGCTGCGTGCCGACGATCCCCTGATCGACATGAACTACATCACCAGCTTCACCGGTATGACTGACAAATGGTTTTACAAGTTAATCAGTGAAGGTCATTTTCCTAAACCCATCAAGCTGGGCCGCAGCAGCCGCTGGTACAAAAGTGAAGTGGAGCAGTGGATGCAGCAGCGAATTGAGGAGTCACGAGGAGCAGCAGCATGAAACGTGTTGTGATGCCGGTACGCTGGCAATGTGCAAAATGCCGGCGCTGGTATTGCGGAAATCAGCCCTGTCCCTGGTGCTGGCGACATTACCGTTCATTTTCCTGCTGACCCTCTCCGGTCAGCCAGCAGGTTGTAGCTCTTTCCTGACTGATTCGTCATTCCATTCACATTGTTTATAACTGGCATTACACCGGTGTTGATGCGCACCTTCCCGTGTGTCTGCACCGGTTTAACAAAATTCAACAGGGTTTGAAAAGGAACATTTCGTGCAAATAACCGAAGCATTACTTTCAGAGCCGGGAGACATCCGGCGTTTTGTTCAGCAGGCGGTGGACCACTGGCCGCATCTGCTGGCATTTCACTTCACACTCCATTCGGCAGAAGGAAATATCAACGGGCGACAGATTCATGCATTCTGTACTTCCTTTTACCGACAGGTGCACGAACGTATTATTGAGCGTAATCACACGGCCAGTCCATCCTCGCCGGTGGTATTACGCTGGTTGCGGGAACAACATGGAGGAGCAACAATACGATGCCTGTTGCTGCTCAGCCAGACGAGCATTTGCCATCCGCGGGCCAGTGCCACGGTTGATGAAGAATGTTCGCAACGGGTGGATTTATTGCAACAGACCTGGAAGGTGATAAGCGCTGGCGGGCAATGCCAGGTTGAAAGGTGTTTTCGGGTTGCCCGGGGTGATACATCCGGTCAGTATGTAGCGTTAAAAACCGTCGCATTGTCTCTGGGGTTACCGGTTGTGACCGCCATTACCCATCGTCCGGTACAGCGCTGTACATTGATTACAGCTCAGTGAATCAGCGCAGTTGTGTAGTCAACGAGGTTTTCTGGCTTTTTGTCGGTCATTCAGCACCATTAGCCGGGTCTCTGCCTCTTTCTGTTCCTGTGGAGTCACTTCCCCGCACGGCTGCCCCTTCAGGTCGTAACGGGCGCCGCCAGCCATTAACGCACGGTAATAGCGCGGAGACTGCACATAAGACGCTACTGCCGCGCGTAATGCACCTGCGCTAAACGCCAGTTCTCTGATGGCGATAGCCTGTATCAGGTCGTCAGGTATCTCAACTTTAAGCGGTTGGGGTTTTTCCCGGTTGAATAACTCAGGCCAGTGTTCCACAAGACGATTAATACGCTTACGGTTTTTACGCTGGCGTTTTGTCATATGCCGCCACGGTGTTTTTTCAGCAGAGCAGGGCTCTGTTTATCGTTCAACTGTGGTATCCGTTCCCTGGCCTTCACGTTGTGTGCAGTGTTCATTTTATCCTGCAGCGGCGTTGCCGGTGATTTACTGAAAATGCCCTGTGGTTTACGGTTAATGGTCAGCGTTACCATCAGTATTGTTACCTCATGCTGTCAATGGAAGTAGTACCCCATCCAGAGCCTTGGCGACCCCGGGGCTGAAAACGAAACAATAACCCGCGCGCAGTGCGAGGAGCCCGGGTGTGAAGCAATCAGCAGGTAATATTAATGACAAGACCAGCAGGTTCTTTAGACAAACGAACAATATCAGCAAATACGACAGTTCCAGGAGAGGTAAAAAGTTTTTTACTTGCACAATTCTTAAAAAAATGGAGACGAACAAAAATGGGGCAACATACCTGGAAAGTATCGCTACCAGATGATGCTAAAAAGCAGAAATAGTGTTCCAGGCCTGAAAGGGATGAGAATCAGTATCTGTGTGTATTTATAACATCTTCTTGAAGAGGCTGGAGATTGTTAGTCCATTAGTATAATCGATATTCGTTTTCCTGCGAATATGCAGGCTACACCAGATATATGATTGCTACCGAATTTCATCAGTTTGATGAAATTACGCATCATACTGCGGGTTTTCTCATTAACATTAACGAAAGTGAATGGACTCAGACAAGTAGTGACCGGCGCAATTTCGCTAAGTATCAAATACAAAGAACGTTCTCTTACTTTCTGCGATGGCCTTTCCTTCGGAAAGGAAGTGACGATTAAGTGTCGAAAAATGTGATACATATATTATTTTTATGGCAAATCACCTGATAGGATTTGCCATAAATGAATGAAAAGCTGAGTGTTAATAAATGAGTAAGAAGAAAATTTCTGTTGAAAATGAAGAGTTCATTACTTACCGGGCATTACTTCTGAGTATTGACTTTGTTAAAAAACTGGTCACAGAAATGTCTGATGAAGATTTAAATAAGGTTAAGGAAAACTTTGACATAGCTATTCAGCAACGTGATGAGCGAAAGGAAAATATGAAAGCTATCAAACCACTCATGGATGAACATGGTATATCTCTGGAAGATTTTTATCGTGAATTTGGCAAAAAATCACAGGCAGGCAGAAAAAGTGTGTCAGGAGGGCATAAATACGAGTATGACGATAACGGTAAAAGAATGTACTGGAATGGGCAAGGACGTCGGCCTAAGGCCATAGCAGAGGCTATAAAAGCCGGAGGTTCTCTTGATGATTTTCTTATATCTCAGGAAGTATCATCTGGTCCTGATTATGAATAACAGCAATATATATTTGAATTTGTATTAATATCAAGGAATATATAGCAAGCACTTCTCCGGAGTTGATATATTATCGACAGGGAATGAAAATGCCTGACTTCATGCTAATGTATGGCAATAAAGATAAATGAGTTATACTGTAGAGTTATGAAATAACGATAGTGATAAGAGCCAGTCAGCGAGACTGATTGTTTTATCTGTACTGGCAGCAGGCAGTTAACCATGGCTTACTGCTTCAGCTTCTGAATCTGTGTTGATGATATTTATCTGTTTATAAGGCAAGGCTTGTCTCTGTGAGTTGGTAATCTTTATCCCGGGATAGCTTTTCTCTGTATTTTTAGTATAGCCAGTAATCGATTACTCCTGTATGCGCAAAAATATAGCAACTCATCCATGGTAAACATGTCAGCTTTTACCTACATATAGATAAATTCATATTTCACGATATACGACCCAATTTTATTAACACGAGCTGTTACCCATACACCTGTCATCCCCTGCTTATGGTGACTGCGCAGGAACTCTTTATTTGTACAAAGTTGTATCCATCTGGAAGTGTTTTGATCTTTCAACCAGAGTCCCGCTTCACAATGTCCATACTTTCCTCTTGATGGTCCCGGAAAAACAACATCATATTCAGATTCATAGCTAATAACCTTATCCGGAAAAAGATAAACACAGACATCGTAACAGTTCAGACTCAGTATAAATCCAAGACAAAATCCCCCCGTGAATGCATTTAATAAATACTTTAATGTTCTGTTAAAGGTGCGGATATAAAATGCATAAATAAAAGAAAGAGATCCGGTGATTATACCGGTGCAAAAATATGTTGCCCATTCAGGTACCGTATTTTGTAAAACAGTATAATGAGATATAGCGGATGCCCACAACATATACCAGCACAAACCACCTGTAATAAGATATGTTATTGCTGTGGAAAACCATTTCCTGTATTTATTTTCAGGGTAATTGTTCTTGCCCATCAACGCATTTCCAGAATATTTAAAATAACCTGTCACCGAAACGGAATAAAGGCGCAATAACCATAACGGGAAAATATGCGCCTCTGGTAATCGACAGTGTTACTTCAGACAGTGAGTTTCCCATTCCTTGACTGCAAATGTATCCATCATACCTGAAATATAGTCAACCACTGCTCGTTTTTTGCTGATTTCAAATATACAGGAATCTGGTTGGGGTAAGGTGAATTTAAGTTCAGGAGGCAGAAATTTATAATTCTCTCCTTCATTGTAAAAGTCATATAAATCCCTGATTATTTTATTTCCCCTGAACTCATAGGTGAGGATATTACGTTTTCGCATGATGACTTTAAAGAGAAGTTTTTTGAGCCCTTCGGATAACGCATTCAGTTTCCCGAACCCCAGTTCCTGAAAACCATTCAGGTTCGTTACTACAGAAATATCTGCAACGAGGCGATTGACAATATTTGAAGTTAACTCCTTGCGGAATATGATGGCAAATTCTTCTGAGGTTTTCAGTAAGTTAGCCTGAAAAGCGGTGTTTCTCGACTGAGTAACGATTTCCCTGAACTGTTCCCTCGCTCCCCGGAATTCGTCAGAAATCTGAAACTCATATTCAATATCTTCAATCGTGACCATGTTCCTGCTAAGGGCATCTTCCAGGTCATGCGCGGCGTAGGCAATCTCATCCGCGAGATCCATTATCTGCGCATCAATCGTTTTCTCTCCGGGATTCAGATCGAGCTGATTTTCAGCAAGCAGGTTAGTATAAAAATCAAAGTCATCATCATAAATGAACTTGCCGGCAGTAGTTGCAGTGCGAGGGGCGGGATACTTAACAACCGAAAGTAAACTACGGTGAGTCAGATTTAATCCGTTGCAGTATGAAAATTTCTTCTCCAGTTTTCTCAGGATACGTAGCGCCTGTGCATTACCTTCATAGCCGCCGATTTCTTCAGACAGTTCATTAAGCAGTTTTTCACCGGAATGACCGAAAGGAGGATTTCCGATGTCATGCGCCAGCGCTGCCAGTTCAACCACCACCGGGTTAACCAGTTTGAGGTCTGACGCGATACTTCGGGCAATCTGAGCAACCTCAAGACTGTGCGTTAATCTGTTTCTGTTGAATTTTTCAGGATCAATTTCAAAAAGTTGCATCTTTCCCTGCAGCCTGCGAAATGATGATGAATACAGAATACGCGCGTAATCCCGTTGATAATTATCCCGGCTTCTTGTTTCACCATCGGGGGACGGGTGCTCTCTGGTATCAGCAAGCGCACTGATAAGTTTTTGTTCCTGCTCTTGCGCAAATTCTTTTAATTCATTGCAGTACATATTTCTTCCTTTCTGGAGAATGTTACCAAATCAGAATACCGGATGAACAAAACTGGTGGCTACATCCTGTAGGGATTATGTATTAGTAAGCTCTGTCCATTAGTGCCATTTCAGGTTATGTTGTCAGTACGAACCTTGTCCGGATGCAAAGGGAGGATTACGGTTTTCCTGCTGGATAACAAAATGGTGTTGTTTATCCTCCGTGAATGTCAATGAATTTCCCGCCATTTTTTGCCTTATGCTCTTCCGTAAAACCACAATGCCGATCACATTTCTGACACTCTTCCTGATGTTTCGCCATAAAACAGTTTCACGACAGACTTTTTCAGGTGTAAATTTTCTCGCTGACACTTTTTGACATAAATTTACACTGGCATCACACAGGCCAGAATACGGGGAGAACATGCAGCGCCGGCAGAACAACATTCGTAAGCGTACAGCCTGAACCGTCTGGTCAGAATCTGACGCATTAGACAAAGTGGTGTCCACCAAATAAGTAGTGGGAACCAAAGTGTCAGATATGCAGAAAAATGTGACTCCCGGCAGGCGAAAAGGCTGCCCTAATTATCCTCCCGAATTTAAACAGCTGCTCGTTGCTGCCTCCTGTGAACCCGGGATATCCATCTCAAAACTTGCTCTTGAAAATGGCATTAACGCCAATCTGTTGTTCAAATGGCGACAACAATGGCGCGAGGGAAAGCTGCTATTACCTTCTTCAGAGAGCCCCCAGCTACTTCCTGTGACTCTCGATGCAGCTGCCGAACAGCCAGAATCGCTCGCAGAGGACCCGGAAACCCTCAGTATCAGCTGTGAGGTAACGTTCCGGCACGGGACGCTCCGCTTCAATGGCAATGTCAGCGAAAAGCTCCTGACTCTGCTGATACAGGAACTGAAACGATGATCCCGTTACCTTCCGGGACCAAAATTTGGCTGGTTGCCGGTATCACCGATATGAGAAATGGCTTCAACGGCCTGGCTGCGAAAGTACAGACGGCGCTGAAAGACGATCCCATATCCGGCCATGTTTTCATTTTCCGGGGCCGCAGCGGCAGTCAGGTTAAACTGCTGTGGTCCACCGGTGACGGGCTGTGCCTCCTGACCAAACGGCTGGAGCGTGGGCGCTTCGCCTGGCCGTCAGCCCGTGATGGCAAAGTGTTCCTTACGCAGGCGCAGCTGGCGATGCTGCTGGAAGGTATCGACTGGCGACAGCCTAAGCGGCTGCTGACCTCCCTGACCATGCTGTAAATCTCTTTATCCTGGTTGTCACAGAATAAGCCCGGTAAAATACGGGCTTATGAACGACATCTCTTGTAAGCGTCAACGGAGCACCGTATTGACGCTTATTTATTGGTGAGTACTACGTTCCATGGCAGGAGTTCGTCAACACGGTTGGAGGGCCATTCCGGCAGTACGCTCAGAATATGGCGCAGATACGCTTCCGGATCGATACCGTTCAGACGGCAGGTGCCGATCAGCCCGTACAGCAGTGCTCCACGCTCGCCGCCGTGATCGCTACCGAAGAACACGTAATTTTTCTTTCCGAGACAGACTGCACGAAGCGCTCTTTCCGCTGTGTTATTGTCCGCTTCTGCCAAACCATCATCACTGTAATAACAGAGGGCGTCCCACTGATTCAGTACATAGCTGAACGCTTCGCCCAGTCTGGATTTTTTCGACAGCGTGCCATTCTTCTCCACCATCCATTCATGCAGCGACGTCAGTAACGCTTTGCTTCGCTGCTGCCTGGCTGCAAGACGCTCTGACTCTGGTAATCCCCGTATTTCATCCTCGATGGCGTACAGTTCACTGATTCGCTTCAGGGCTTCTTCTGCCGTCGCACTTTTGCTGCTGATGTATACATCGTGGATTTTTCGCCGGGCATGGGCCCAGCACGCAACTTCTGTCAGTGCACCACCTTCACGTTCTGCACTGAACAACCTGTCGTAACCTGTGAACGCATCCGCCTGCAGGATACCCCGGAAGGGGCGAAGGTGTTGCTCCGGGTGTTTCCCCTGCCGGTTCGGCGAGTACGCGAACCAGACCGCTGGAGGAGATGACGAACCCACATTGCGATCATCCCGGACATACGTCCAGATACGCCCTGTTTTCGCCTTTTTCTGACCCGGTGCCAGTACCTTTACCGGTGTGTCATCAGTGTGAACCTTGCGGGTATTCATTACATAACGGTACAGGGCATCATTCACCGGTGTCATTAACTGGCAGCACG
>OGXC01001554.1_pt1 | contig 17453 bp, 15 predicted proteins | sample 1576201 | NCBI WGS metagenome assembly OGXC01 (sample SAMEA3541562, study PRJEB24748) | human gut metagenome | biome: human gut; feature: human-associated habitat; material: faeces | place: China | collected 2012 | reverse complement strand
AGGACGATGGCCAGGAACATCATGCAGCCCTGGATGAAGTCGGTCCAGCAGACGGCCATGAAGCCGCCCAGGAAGGTGTAGACGACGACGCCGGCACTGAGCAGGAGGGCCGAGAAGTAGTCCATGCCGAAAACCGATTCAAAGAGCTTGCCGCCGGAGACGAAGCCCGATGACGTATATATAAGGAAAAAGATGAGGATGAAAATAGCCGAAATAATGCGGATGATATTTTTTTCGTCGTGGAAGCGGTTCTTCAGATAGTCCGGCATGGTCAGGCTGTTATTGGCCACTTCTGTATAGTTACGCAGCCGCTGGGAGACGAACTGCCAGTTGAGATACGTGCCGATGGCGATGCCAATGGCAATCCAGGCGGCAGAGATACCTGTAGAATAGGCGAAGCCCGGTACGCCCATGAGCATCCAGCCGCTCATGTCCGATGCTTCGGCACTCATGGAAGTGATCCATGGACCCAGGCTGCGCCCGCCGAGAATATAGTCGCTCAGCCGCTGCTGGGACCGGGAATAATAGACGCCAATCGCCAGCATTGCCAGTAAGTAGAGGACAAAGGCTGTCAATATGGACACATCATATTGCATCATAATGATAAAACCCCTTTCACGTGGTGGATAAATAAATAATAAAATCATTTTAGCATATTCATGCGGCGTTGTATATGGGAAAATACCTGTTCTTTCCCAAAGGAATACGTGTATATTTTCTTAAATCCCTTTGAAACGGTTGCAAAATAGGCGGCAATCACGGTATAATGTATAATTGATATAATATCACAGAGTAGATTGCAAATTGTGTAAATTGGAGGTCTCGGATAGGTGTTTAATAAACTGATACAAAGACTGCTCGGGAATAACACGGAGCATGAATTAAAGAAGATGTGGCCCATTGTCCGCCGCATCAATGATCTGGAACCGAAATTGGCAGGCCTGAGCGATGCGTCGCTGCAGGAGAAGACCTTCGAGTTCAAGAATCGTCTGGCCAACGGTGAAACATTGGACGACATTCTGCCCGAAGCCTTTGCCGTCGTCCGCGAAGCTTCGCGTCGTGTGACGGGGATGCGCCATTTTGACGTCCAGCTCCTGGGGGGCATCGTCCTCCACCGCGGGGATATCGCCGAAATGCGTACTGGTGAAGGCAAGACCTTGGTCGCGACGCTGCCGGTTTACCTCACTTTTGACCAGAAAGCTGCGGAGGACAAAAGAAATTGTACGGACCGAACAGCTTATCCAACTGATCGCAGAACAGGACGGATTAAGGGAGGAGTTTGACGAGCAACTGTTTAAAATGACAGCGGAGAAGATCGTGGTCTCCAAAGAACACGACATCACCTTCTGCCTGCACAACGGACTGAAATTGACAGAGATGGGAGGCAGACAGGATGCAGTGGCACATGCCAATCGGCTATAAAGTTGTGGATGGAAAAATCACCATCTGCGAAGAGCAGAGAAAAATTGTGGAACAGATATTTACAGACTATGACAGCGGGGTGGCGGCAGGCAGGATCGCCCAGAACCTGAAAGGGAGAAACATATGCAATGCAAAAGGGAAAGTGTCCTGGACCCATGCATCCATCGGCAGGATACTGGAAAACCCAAGCTACCTTGGCACAGACTACTATCCGCAGCTCATAGGAGAGGAACTGTTTGAGAGAGTCCAGTGCAGACGGGAAAAGGTGAGGGCAGAGCTTGGAAGGGCAGACCACAGGCCCGGCAGGGATGAGAGAATCCTCTTCGGAGGAGTCATCTGGTGTGCAGAATGCGGGGCAGTATGCAGCCATATCCAGCCGAGTCACAAAAAAGAGCGTGGCGGCACTGCCAAGTGGAAGTGCAGGAACTATGTGACTGGCAGAGCAAAAAACTGCAGGAACAGTTTTATTACAGACGGGCAGGCAAAGCAGGTGTGTGTGGAAGCCATCAATGCAGTGATACGAAACAAAGGCCTGCTCCGAGTACAAAGGCAGGAGGAAAAGGTCAGCCCTCAGTACCGGGTTCTGGAGCGGAACCTGCAGCGGATGAAAGAAGAGCAGGAAAGCATGCATCAGCAGTTGGAACGCACGCTCCGCCGAGCGGAAATCGGGATTGTTGAGCAGATTGTCGGCGTTGAGCACACCGACCAGCTCCACGCCGCCGAAATCGAATCCTTTGGTAATCATCTGCGTCCCCACCAGAATATCGTCGTCGCCCCGGGCGAAGGCCTCGACGATCTGCCGGAAAGCACGCTCGGAGGTAACGCTGTCGCGGTCGAGCCGGGCGACCCGCGCCTCGGGGAAAACGCGGGCGATCTCCTCCTCGACCTTTTCCGTCCCGAAGCCCATCGGCACGGGTTCGGTCACCCGGCAATGGGGGCACTTGGCCGGAACAGGCTCCGTATGACCGCAATAGTGACAGACCATACGACCGCTTCCCTTGTGGAGCGTGAGAGTCACATTACAATCCGGACAGCGGGCCGTCCAGCCGCACTCCCGGCACTCGACATAGGGTGCGAAACCCCGCCGGTTCTGGAAAAGCATCGCCTGACCGCCTCCGCCGAGGGTCTCCTCCATACGGTCGAGCAGCAATTTGTTGAAATGGGCATGCCGCTCGCCGCGTTTCACGGCACGGATCGTATCGGACACGAGGATCTGCGGCATCCGCGACGGTCCGTAACGCTCGGCCAGTACCACGCTGCCGTATTTTCCGGTCGCAGCGTTTAGATAACTCTCCAGCGACGGAGTAGCGCTGCCCAGCAGCGTACGGCACCCCAGCAGTCGGGTCATCAGCACGGCGCAGTCGCGTGCCTGATAGCGGGGCGCCGGGTCGGTCTGTTTGTAACTGGGATCGTGTTCCTCGTCCACCACGACCAGCTCCAGGCGGCGCAGCGGCAGGAAGATCGCCGAACGGGCCCCGATCACCAGCTCGCCGCCCGCAGAATCCCGCAGGCGGAGGTAAAGCTCCGTACGCTTGCGGTCGGTGAGTTTCGAATGATAGGCGATCACCCGCTCGCCGAAAACCTGCCGGAGCCGATCGACCAACTGGGCCGTGAGAGCGATCTCCGGCACGAGCAGCAGCACTTGTCCGCCCCGGGCCAGCACCTCGGCAGCGAAGTGCATATAAATTTCCGTTTTGCCCGAACCGGTGACACCCCGCAGCAGCACGGTCGCGCGATCGGCAAACACGGCACGGATCTCCTCGGCAGCCTTCCGCTGCGCAGCGGAAAGCGTCGGCAGACGAAACTGCGCACCGCCAGTCACCGGACCGGGTGCGACCTCCCGTTCGATACAGGTCAATAACCCCTTTTTCACCAGGAGAGCGAGAGCCGTCCGATCGGCGGCGAGTCGGCTCCGGGCGACTTCCGCCCCGTCGGGCGCAAGGGCAGCCAACTCCTCCAGCGCCTCCCGCTGCCGGGGGGCACGACGCCCCATACGTTCCAGCGCGGCGGCCAGCCCGTCGGCGGTGAGCGCTTCGCCGGCCAGGGCCACGAACCACTCCCGGCGGGGCCGGAACTCGTCGGCAGCAAACTCCTCCTCGCCGTGTCCGCTCGGCTTCATCAGCGACGGCAGCGCCACGCGCATCACCTCGCCCAGCGTGCACATGTAATAATCGGCGACCCACTCCCAGAAACGGCGCTGCCGCTCGTCGAGCAGAGGCGTACCGTAGAGCACGCGGGAGACGGTCTTGACGGTCTTGAAATCGGGGCGCCGGTCGTGCAGCCGCCAGACGATGCCCGTGTAGATCTTCGATCGGCCGAAAGGCACGACTACGGCCATCCCCTCGCAAAGCGTCACGCCTTCCGCCACCGCAAAGGTGTAGAGAGGCTGGGCCAGAGGAAGTACGATGTCGGCATAGCGCATGGTCGTAGCAGGATCGAAAAGGAGTGCTTTCAGGCTGCGGAACCGACCGGCCCGTCCGGAGCCGAGCCGCAACCGCAAAACGACGGAATCAATTCGGTTTTTCTTCGGGTAAAGTTACGCATTATTCCCGGAAAACAAATACTCCCCGCCGGATCGACGAGGAGTATTATTTCAAATCGAAGAAGATTCCCTAATTCTTCTTCATACCGTTGAGCATACCGCCGTCGATGATACCGAAGCCCTGTCCGTAAACACCCGTTACCGAAGCCACCGAAACGAACGCCTTGGGGTCGAGGTTGCGGACGATCTTGAGGATGTCGGCCGTTTCGCGTTTGCGGCAAATAACCATCACTACCTGCGACGACTCTTTCGTGTACCATCCCATGCCGTTGAGCATCGTCACCCCGCGATGCGCCTTCTCGACGATCTCTGCGGCGATACGGTCGTGCTCATGGCTGATGACCAGAATCTGATTCGACTGCTGGTTGCCCGCCAGCAACGCATCGGTGCTCAGACCGAATACCGCCGTCAGCAGGAAGCCGTAGATCACCGTCTCGATGCCGTTGCCCACCAGCAGCGATGCACAGATGATAAGCGAATCGGTCACCAGCACGACACGGCCGTAGTTGATCGGATGATACTTGTTGATCAGCAGCGCCACGATATCCGTACCGCCGGTCGAACCGCCCTGACGAAAACACATATAGATACCCACACCGGACAGCATACCGCCCATGATGACCAGCAGCAGCGGTTCCAGATTACCGAACAGGCTGATCGCATCGGGTGGGATAACGCCCAGTTCCGCGAGCCACGCCTGCACGCCGGGCAGTGTTTCCTGGAAAAAGTTCAGCGACGCAGGAAGCACGATGATACAGAAAATCGTCTTGATACCGAAATTCCAACCAATGATGAAACCTGCGAACAGCAGCAGAATACCATTGACGATGAACGCCATCGTACCGATGTTAATCTGGAAGTTGAACAGGTTTTCGATCGCCCCGCACAACACCAGCGCCGCACCCGTGGCACCGCCGCCGGTACCGTGTGCGGGCAGAATACAGGCGATCCACGCGAACGTGTAGAGGAGAATACCGATCGTCATCACGAAATATTCCCGTACTACGCCCATAATCGTCCCGAAAGTTATTTTTTCCTTCAACAGAGTCATTTTTCTTTGAACAATTAAGGTTTAACGGCGCAAAGGTATAAAAATTTCGCCTTGATACGCGTTCCGTGCCGTTAATCTTTTTTCAAGCAGGGACCAAAGGGTGGAAACCCGCGTTAAATGCCACTGCGTCAAGTGGTGAAATCCCATCGGCACTTCGCTGGCGATACGCTCCACAGCCATATCGGGACGCAGCCGCCGCAACACCTCGACCACCAGCGAGAGATACTCCTCGGAGGTACGCAGGCGGAAGCGGCCGGGCTCGGCGTCGTATTGGGCGGCAAGGGCCGTTCCCCGAACGAGCTGCAACTGGTGGAACTTGACCGTTTCGAGCGGCAGGGCATTGATCCGCTCCACCTGCCGAAGAAGCATTTCGTCGTCTTCGCCGGGCAGCCCCAGAATGAAATGGGCCCCGACGTGCAACCCCCGTGCGGCGCTCGCCGCAATAGCCTGCCGGGCCGCCGCGAAGTCATGGCCGCGACGGACGGCCCGCAATGTTTCGTCGCAGGTGGATTCGACGCCGTATTCGACCGCCACATAGTGTTTCCGCGCCAGCTCCGCCAGCAAATCCAACTTCTCGTCGTCCACGCAATCGGGCCGCGTGCCGATCACCAGTCCCGAAATCCGGGGATGATCCAACGCTTCGGCATAAAGCTCCCGAAGTCGCGTGACAGGAGCGTGCGTATTGGAAAAAGGCTGGAAATAGGCCAGACAAAGCCCTTCGTCCCGCCCTCGGGCCGCATGGAAAGCGATTCCCTCGTCGATCTGCCGCGCCAGGCTCTTCCGGGGCGAACAGTAGGAAGGGGTGAACGCCCTGTTATCACAGAACGTACACCCCTCCGATCCGATCGTTCCGTCCCGGTTGGGACAGCTCAAGCCGGCATCCACCGCGATCTTACGCACCCGACCGCCGAAATGTCGCCGGCAATACGCCGCGTAGCTGTGCCAGGGTCGGCCGTCGCCCCAAGAATAGACCCGGGTTTCCATTCGGAACGCTACAAGCCCCAGTCCGACGGATTGTAGGTATCCTTCGGCGCATTCGGCACGTTGGCGAAGAAGGTAAAGCCCGTCAATCGCTCGATTTCCGCCACACTCCGCATGTCGCGTCGTTCAGGTTCGTGTTCTTTTTGCATCGCATGACTCATTACGAAAGCGACACACTGCAACTCCTCGCGCGAACACTCCATCACCGACTTTTCCGTATTTCCTTTTTTCGTACGCAACAACAAAGTATAGAACATGGTCGGAACACTGGCCTGAACACCGCCGAAACCAGTGCGCTTGGGCTGAGCTGTGTTGCCGTAAGAATCGGTCCATGTTTCGAAATAACACCCCACAACCGTATAGAGTGTATCCCTACACCAATAACCATCGATCTGATCCTCCAAATTATTCCATGCGCCACCACCCGTATTGAATGTACTGCTGTGCTGCGGAGCCATATTCGTATAGTAGGAAACCTGCTTATTCATGCCGCTTGTTTTGGAACGTTCATTGTTCCCAATCATATGCCCTTTGTTGTAGGAACCTTCAACCGTTTTATTTTTAGGCTGAATACTCGAAGGGATGACCGGATCCGGACCGTAATTCCTATTTCCGTTGGATCCCTTGTAACAACTGTGCACCGGCCCCGAAACCCAAACAGGGCAATGGTGCTCTGCACTGTAACAAATCGAGATATTACGTGCCCGATGTCCGTTTACCGAAAAATCGGGACAAATATGGTATGCATAGTAGTAGTCGCTGTTCTGCACCTCCACCGGCAACTCGGCCCAGCCGGTACGATAAACGTTTTCCGGGGGGGGGACTGTTCCGCTCTCGGTGGTGAAAGTACCCTCCTGGCTCCGATACTGCTTGCCGCCGATCGAGGCGTACAGGTGGAACGTATAGGTGGTCGCGGCGCTCAATCCGGTGATGGCCGCACTCTTATCTCCCGACGAAGCCGTCACCGTTTTCGTGGCGTAATCCGTTTCACCGGAGGCTTTGTAAGCAAATCCTACTTCGATGCCGACCGTTTCTTCGCCTTCATAGGTGAAGCTGCCCGTCAGGGTGGCCGACGAAGCGGTCACATCCGTCGCAGCGACGGGACCGAACTCCGGCTCGGGATTTTCACCCGCTTTAAGGGTCGTGAACTGCGCGACGGCGCTCGTATAACGCTCGTCGCCGATAACGACATACGCATAAAAATCGTATTTCGTTTCGGGTTCGAGTCCGTTCAGCTCATAAGTCAGGGGCGAAGCCGTCGAAGCAGCCTTCACCTCGGTATATTCCTCCTGCGCACCGGCCTTATACCCGAAGCCGGCTTCCGCAACATCGCCGTCGCCTTCGTACTCATAAACGCAGGCAAGCGTCGCTCCGGTCGGAGAAACCCCGGACGACGAAGGCGTTTCGAACTGCGGAGCTCCCGGTTGCTCGCCCTCCTTCAACGTGGTGAAAACGACCCGTTCGCTGGTGTAATTCTTTCCGTCGATTACCAGATAGGCATAGAACTCGTAAGCCGTTTCAGGCGTCAGCTCCTCCAGACGGGCCGACAACGAAGAGTCGTCCGGCGTAATCTCTACCATAGTATATCCCGTTTGGGCCGATGCCGCAGGCTTGTATCCGAAACCGGCTTCGGCAATATCGGCCGCATCACCGGTATATAGATAAGCGCACGCGAGCAATGCGCTCGTAGCCTGCACCTCGGAAGCCGAAGGCTTGCCGAACTGGGGCGTCGGAGCCGGAGGCACCTCCCCCTCCTTGAGGGTCCTGAACGTTTTCGACAGCGACGCATTGAACCGCTCGCCGCCCAAGACGGCATAACAGTACCAACGATATTCGATGTCGGGCTTCAGGCCGGTCAGAGTCTGCCGGGCCAGACCGTCCTTGAAATTCGTACAAACCACATCGACGTACTCCCCGCCCGCTTCCTGATAGGAGAAGCCGACTTCGGAGATGGGCACTTCGCCCTTCGATTCGATGTTGGCCGCCACGACCGCACTCGTCACATCGGGCTGCGCGTCGATCAGATCGAAAGTCGGACGCACGGCCGGCGCAGGCGCCGTATCGTCACTTTCGCAGGCTACGATCGCCAGCGACAGCAAAGCGACCATACACAAAAAATACTTCTTCATAACAAACTTTTTATATCTTTGACATAGCCTCAGATAGGATCCGATTCGGCAATCTCTGCGTGCAAGCCCGCACGATTGCGCTCATCTTTCACTATCTTTGAAATAACTGAAGTCATTCGCGTTGTCGGGAGTCGATCCAGATCGTCACCGGCCCGTCGTTCACCAGCTCGACCTGCATATCGGCTCCGAACTCCCCGGTGGCGACTTCGCGCCCGAGCGCACGGCCTACACCGGCGGCGAACCGCTCGTACAAAGGTCGGGAAATCGCTTCGGGGGCCGCCTTGATATAGGACGGGCGGTTGCCCTTACGGGTCGAGGCATGCAGCGTGAACTGGCTCACCACCAATATTTCGCCGCCGACCTGCCGCACGTCGAGATTCATCACCCCGTTTTCGTCGTCGAAAATCCGCAGCCGGGTGAGTTTACCCGCAAGCCACTCGATATCCTCCTCGCCGTCCTCGGCTTCGATACCGACGAAAACCAACAGACCCGGTCCGATGGCCGATTTGAGGGTTCCGCCGATGGAAACCGACGCACGGCGCACCCGTTGAATCAAAATTCGCATGGCAACAATGAAAATTGTCGGGCGAAGAACGCCCAGAGATTATCTTCTTTCGGCACGGGCGCCGTCACGACGATCCGCTCGCGCCGCACGGGATGGATGAAATCGACACGGTACGAATGGAGCGAAATGCCTCCGTCGGGATTCGAACGGCGGGCCCCGTATTTCAGGTCGCCCTTAATCGGACAGCCGATCTTCGAGAGCTGCGCCCGGATCTGATGGTGGCGCCCCGTCAGCAAATCGACCTCCACCAGCGTATAACGGGTACTCGCCCCCAGGGTGCGGTAACGCAATTTCGCCAGTTTTGCATCGCCCCGGGGCGCATCGAGCGCCCGCGAACGGTTGGTTTTCTCGTTACGCAGGATATAGTGGGACAACTCTCCCTCTTCGGGATCGGGACGGCTCTCCGTAAGCGCCCAATAGGTCTTTTCGATCTCGCCCCGGCGGATCATCTCGTTCAGGCGGGCGAGGGCTTTCGACGTTTTGGCGAAAATGACGGCTCCGCTCACGGGACGGTCGATACGGTGCACCACGCCGAGGAACACCTCGCCGGGCTTGGCATCGCGCCGCCGGATGAACTCCTTGATCTGCCGTTCGAGCGCATCGCCGCCCGACGGATCGGGCTGCACCAGGTCGCCGCACCGTTTATTGACGATCAAAAGGTGGTTGTCCTCGTACAGAATATCTTCGGGAGCGAACATCGGAAACGGAGCGTAATTGCGAAGCGGATTATAACTGGAACGTGAAAGGAAGCAGCCGCACGGCCGAATCCACCACCGTGGCTCCGCCCGCACCGGACATGATGATACGGATCGGCGACCTCTGGCGACGCTCCGCATCGAGCAGCACCTGGCGGCACTGTCCGCAGGGATAGCACTCCCGCTCGGACGGCTCCGAAGCAATGGCCAGCGCCTCGATTGGATCGTCGGCATGGCACGCTCCGGCATGGAACAGCAACGACCGTTCGGCGCACATGCCCGCAGGAAACACCTCGCTCTCCTGGTTGCTGCCGCAGAGAATCTTCCCGCTGCGCAGACGGGCCGCAGCGCCTACCCGGAATTTGGAATAGGGAGCGTACGCCCGGGCGACGGCCCGGCGAGCCTCCTCCACCAACTCCCGGTCCCCGGCGGGCATCCCCTCCGAAGAGTCGTAGTGCTGGTAATCGAAACTGAATCTGTTCTCCATAATTCCTTGCTTTTGAAAAAAGGGAAAGTGGTCAAAGGTAAGCCGAATTTCCGGGTTATCCAAAAATTCGGCCTGCCAATTCATTTCCGACGATAACCCCGATTATTCGAGGACGAACTTGGTCTGGACGTTATACTCCAGTTTGATCGTTTTGAAATCGAGCGAAGGCTCTTCGGGCGCACCCGCTTCGGCGCTGTCGGCCATCATCGCCTTCGAACGCACCATCATCATATTGTCGTAATACTGCGGAGCTACGTCGTAATTAGAATCGTAGATATAGAAACATTTTCCGATCTTCTGCCCGATCGCCCCGGCCAGCGCTTCGGCCGACGACTTGGCGTTGCGGATGGCATCCAGGCGCACCTGCTCCTTCAGGGAGTCGATGTCCGAACGGGTCACGCGTACGATACCGACGTTCGAGATGCCCAGATCGCCCAGGGCGGCGGTCACGTCACCCACTTCGGCCGCCGAATGGAGCAGCAACTGGTATTTGGCGGTGGTCAGCGAGCTGGCCTTCTTGTAGAAATCGCTCGACATATTGGCCACCTTGAGCTGTTTCTCGACATCGACGCCCAACTTCTTCAGGGCATCGATCATCTGCCGCTGCTGAATTTCGACCGTAATTTTTCCTTTCGACTCGCGCTCGTTGATTACAATCGACAGATAGAATTCATCCGGCGTAACCTCCATTTGGGAACGTCCGTTCACCTGAATATAACTCGGGAAAGCCTCCTGGGTTTGAGCGAACACCGGCGCAGCCAATACGACCGCCGCCGCTAAAATCATCCATTTTTTCATACGTTTCATTCGTTTTTGAAATAGTACTGCAAATATAACGCCCGAACAGGAGCCGATAGTATAAAAACCGCCCCGGAACAGGAGTCGCCTACCGGCGGACGAGCTTCACCACGTTCTCCACGTGGTGCGTATGGGGGAACATATCGACCGGCTGCACCGCCTCGATGCGATACGCGCCGTCCATCAGGGCCAGGTCGCGGGCCTGCGTAGCCGGGTTGCAGCTCACATAGACGATCCGCTCGGGCGCCGCCCGCAGGATTACGTCGATCACCGGTTCATCGACTCCGGCACGCGGCGGGTCGAGGATGATGACGTCGGGACGGCCGTTGCACCGTATGAACTCGTCGCTCAGCACGGCTTTCATATCGCCGGCATAGAACACCGTATTCCCGATGCCGTTCAGCGTCGAATTGATGCGGGCGTCCTCGATGGCCTCGGGCACGTACTCCACGCCCACGACCTTCGCGCACCGCGCCGCACAAAAGTTGGCGATCGTACCCGTGCCGGTGTAAAGGTCGTATAAAATCTCTTTTCCCGTCAGGGCGGCGAAGTCGCGCGCGACCTTGTAAAGTTCGTACGCCTGCGCCGAATTGGTCTGATAGAACGACTTGGGGCCGACCTTGAACTGCAGCCCCTCCATCCGCTCGATGATGTGATCCTTGCCCCGGTAGCAGACGGGTTCCAAGTCGCCGGTGGAGTCGTTGAACTTTTCGTTGATTACGTAGAACAGTGACGTAATTTCGGGAAAAGCGGCCGCCAGATGGTCCAGCAGGGCCGCGATCTTCTCCCGCTCGTCGGCATGGAAAACCACGATCACCATCACCTCGCCCGTCGAGGCGGTGCGGACGACCATGTTGCGCATCAGCCCCCGGTGCTCGCGCGGATTGTGGAACGTATAGCCGTGTTCGAGGCAGAAACGCCGGGTTTCTTCCCGGATCGCATTCGACGGATCGGGCTGCAACCAGCATTTTTCGATGTCCAGCACTTTGTCGAACATACCGGGGATGTGGAATCCCAGCGCCGGGGCATCGGCGATCTCGCCCTTTTCGGCGATCTCCTCGTAGGTGAGCCAGCGCCGCTCGGCGAAGGTGAACTCCAGCTTGTTGCGGTAAAAACGGGTTTCGGCCGAGGGCAGGCAGGGCGCGATTTCAGGCAGCTCGACCTTACCGATACGGGCAAGCTGGTCGCGCACCTGCTCGGTCTTGAAACGCAGTTGTTCGGCGTAGGGCAGATTCTGCCACTTGCAGCCGCCGCAGACCCCGAAATGGGCGCAGAACGGCTCTTCGCGCAGCGGCGAGCGCTTCACATAATTGACGACGAAACCTTCCATATACCGGCGGCGCTTGGAGCGGATCTGCACATCGACCACGTCGCCCGGCACGGTCATCGGCACGAAGACCACCACGTCGTTGTAACGCCCCATCGCCTTGCCTTCGGCGGCCAGCGTCGTTATCTCAAGCCCCTCGATCAGGGGATAATTCGCTTTCTTTCGAGCCATATCGCATTCGGATTTAGAACGCAAAGGTACGAATTTTCCGCTATGCGCCGCCCGTTTTCCTGGTTTTGGCACGTTCGCGCACCCGTCCCAGCCAGAAACCGATGCCGAACGGCACGCCCAGCATGATGACGGCGAAAAGCACGATCCAGGCGAGGAGCTTGGCCACCAGAGCCGGCACCCGGTCCATCGCATTTTGTACCGCCGCATCGACCGCCTGCTGCGCCTGATCGACCAGCGCTTTGCGCTCGGCCGAAATATAACCCTGCAACTCCGCACGCTGGCGGTCGAGGTCGGCAAATGCGTTATCCACGGCACCGTTCAACGTTTCGATGAGCGCTGCGACTTCGGTATTCAGACTTTTGCCCATATAATCGGCGATCTGCGGCAGGTGCTCCATGACCGTCACGATGCGGTCGAAATTACGCTCCAGGCTGTCGAGCTGCCGCGTCAGCCGGTTGCGGACACTGTCCTGCTGCATCTGCAACTCGAAAATGTCCTTCGACCAGCCGATGCTGTTGACCATCTGCTCGGACTGGCCTCCGAAACGATCGCCCAGATCGGCGATCACATCGGAGATGGAGCCTACGTTATACTGCGTTTCCACGCCTTTCGACTGGAGAAATTCGATCCAAGGCAGGGTCGTATTGACCGGAGTGAACTGCGACCCCGTGACGGGATTCGCCTGCATGTAATTCCCCACGAACTCCTGCATCAACGCGAACTTCTCCGGCGCGAGCAGGGTCGAAGCCAGGTGTTCGGCTTTCCTGTCCAGACGCGCCACGACCTTGCGCACGAGCGGCGTCTGCCCGGCGAAAAGCAGCGAATCGGGCAGGCGGCGGAAAGCGCTGTCCATGCGGACGCAGAGCAGCCAGGTGTCGATGAGCGCCACGTCGGGGTTGGACTGCATGACGGCGGTAACGGCGGCCCGCGTCGCCTGCATCTTCCACCGGATCGCCCGGATCCGCACCGGAATCTCCGACGATGCGGCCGCAACCGAATCGGCCGTGCGGGCGATCTCGTCCGCCAGGTCGTAATAGAATCCCCGGGTCATCATCCGGGTATTGGCCTCCGAAGCCGGAAGCGGCGGGTTGCCCGTATCGACCGACACCTTGAGCAACGAACAGCCTCCGAACGACAGCAGCACGGCGACCGCCGCAAAAATTTTCAGTAAACGTATCTTCATTCTTCTCTCTGTTTTGACTTTCAACAAATTACTGTTCCAGGACCTCTGCGCCCGCTCCGGCAGCGCCGTTTCTTTCCGGCGCTCCGGTTCCAAAAATAGCGATTATCCGCGAAATATCGCTATATTTGTACCTTAAATAAATTTCACATATCATGAAAATCGCCTGCCTGACTTTCAATCCGATACAGGAGAACACCTACGTCGTTTGGGACGACACGAAGGAGTGCGCGGTCATCGACGCCGGAAATTCCACCCCCAAAGAAGATGCCGCACTCGACGGTTTCCTCGCCGAACACGGGCTCAAACCGGTGCTGGCGGTCAATACGCACGGTCATTTCGACCACGTGCTGGGCGTCGAACATCTGCGCAAGACCTACGGCATTCCCTTCGCCCTCTCGGGCAAGGACGCCTTCATGCTGGACACCGATGCGGTGGGATCGACCGTTTACGGGGTCAAAATCAACGCCATGCCGACCATCGACATCGATCTGGACAAGGTAGAAGAAGTGAAATTCGGCCACACCGTCCTGCGCGTCATCCGCACGCCGGGCCACACGCCGGGCCACGTATCGCTCTACGAACCCGAATCGAAGAGCCTCTTCACGGGCGATACCCTCTTCCGCGAAAGCATCGGACGCACGGATCTGCCGGGCGGCGACTATTCGTGGATCATGCGTTCGATCCTGGACAACCTGCTCCCGCTGGGCGACGAAGTGCGCGTCTATCCCGGACACGGCCCTGAAACCACCATCGGCCACGAAGTGCTCTACAATCCCTTCGTCACCGAAGTCCTCAACCAGGAGGTGAACTACAAGAACTAATTCCGTCCGGGTCCGTTATGAAAGCGCTGCTCCACAAAATCCTCTACCGGACGCTTCCGCTCGAAGGTTATCTGCGGGCGGTGAGCCGCCTCTTTTTCATCAGCTACCGGCTGGGGCTTGGACGGCGCAGCGCGGCGACCGAATACGTCTATCACCTGCCCCGGCTGGCGAAAGCCGGCGACACGGCGATCGACATCGGAGCCAATCTGGGCTATTACGCCCGTCCTCTCTCGGAAATCGTCGGCACCGCAGGCAGGGTCCATGCCGTCGAACCCGTCCCGGTCGTTTGCCGGGTGCTGCGCCGCAACCTGCGGGGCTGCCGCAACGTCGAAATCTTCGACTGCGCGCTGGGAGCCGAGAATAAAGAGATCACCATGAGCAACGACTCCGCCCGCGAAACGGGTTATCTCGGCACGGGACGAAACTTCGTGGGCGATGCCGCCGGAGAGGGCGCCGTCACTTTCACCGCCCGGATGCGGCGCGGCAGCGAGCTTTTCGCCGGGCTGGAGCGGCTCGATTTCGTCAAGTGCGACGTCGAAGGGTATGAGTTGATCGTCATGCACGAGCTGCGCCCTCTGCTGGAGCGTTTCCGCCCGACAGTACTGATCGAAACGGGCGGCGAAAACCGCCCGCAGATCATCGAACTCTTCACCGAACTGGATTACAAGGGTTACACGCTCGAGAACGGGCGGGAAATTCCGCTCGCCCCCGACACCGAAAAAGACATCATCTTCCGCCAAGCACGCTAACGCCATGAGAATAGACATCCTGACCGTCGTACCCGAACTGCTCGCCTCGCCGCTGAACGAATCGATCCTCAAGCGTGCGCAGGAGAAGGGGCTGGTCGAAATCCATATCCACAACATCCGGGACTACACAGAAGACAAGCACCGCACCACGGACGACTACCCCTTCGGCGGAGAGGCGGGTATGGTAATGAAGATCGAACCGATCTACCGCTGCATCGAAGCCCTCAAAGCGGAACGGGAATACGACGAGGTGATCTACACCTCGCCCGACGGCATCCGCTACGACCAGCACGAAGCCAACCGCCTCTCGACGCTCGACAACCTGATTATCCTCTGCGGCCACTACAAGGGCATCGACTACCGCATCCGCGAACACCTGGTCACGCGCGAGATCTCGATCGGCGACTACGTGCTCACGGGCGGCGAGCTGGCCGCCTGCATCATCGCCGATTCGGTGATCCGGATCATCCCCGGAGCCATCGGGGACGAAGCCTCGGCGCTCACGGACTGCTTCCAGGACAACCTGCTGGCACCACCGGTTTACACCCGACCCGCCGAGTTCAACGGCTGGAAAGTGCCCGACGTGCTCCTCTCGGGCAATTTCGCCCGAATCGACCGCTGGAAGGAGGAGCAGGCCTGGGAGCGCACCAAACGGCTGCGGCCCGATTTGCTGAAAGAAGAATAAGACTTACGATATGCGTTACTACCTGATAGCCGGCGAGCCTTCGGGCGACCTGCACGGCGCCAACCTGATGAAAGGGCTGAAAGCCCACGACCCCGAGGCGAAGTTCCGCTTCTGGGGCGGGGACAAGATGGCCGGGGTCGGAGGCAGCGGGAATCTGGCCAAACATTACAAGGAAACCTCGTTTTTCGGCATCGTCGAAGTAATCAAAAACCTGCGGACGATCCGCCGCCAGATGAAAGAGTGCCGGCAGGACGTCGAGGCGTTCGCCCCCGACGTGCTGATCCTGGTGGATTATCCGGGCTTCAATATGAAGATGGCCCGCTGGGCCAAGGAGCACGGCATCCGCGTCTTCTACTACATCGCCCCGAAAGTCTGGGCCTGGCGCGAATGGCGGGTGAAGGCGATCCGCAAATACGTGGACGAGCTGTTCATCATCTTCCCCTTCGAACGGGACTACTTCCCCAAGCACGGCATCCGGCCGATTTTCGAGGGCAACCCGCTCGTGGACGCCATCGAAGCACGTCGGGCATCGCTGCCCTCCCCGGACGAATTCCGCCGCCGCCATGCGCTCGACGAGCGGCCGATCGTGGCTCTGCTGGCCGGCAGCCGCCGCAGCGAGATCAAGGCCAACCTGCCGCTGATGGCCGACCTGGCCCGGAAATTTCCCGACCGGCAATTCGTGGTCACGGGGGTTTCGTGGCTCGACCGCTCGATTTACGAACAATATATCGCGGACAGCGGCATCCGCTACGTCTGCGACCAAACCTATGAAACGCTCGCGGCGGCCGAAGCCGCCGTCGTGACCTCCGGCACGGCGACGCTCGAAACGGCCCTGCTGAATGTACCGGAAGTGGTAGTCTATCGCACGCTCTGGTTCCAGGTGAAATTACAGCCCTACGTGCTGAAAGTTCCCTACGTGTCGCTGGTGAACCTCAACCTGGGCCGCGAATCGGTCGTGGAGATCATCCAGTCCGACCTGGACATCACACGGGCCGAACGGGAGTTGCGGGCCATCCTTACGGGCGGAGAAAAACGGGAGCGGATGCTCCGGGACTTCGCCGAACTGCAAGCCGTAATCGGGGCTCCCGGCGCCAGCGACCGCTTCGCGGCCCGGATGGTGGAGCTGCTGAAAAAACAGGTGCGGTAAGATGCGCGAACTGTTCACGACATACCCGACGCAACTCCTCGGCGGAGGGTTGTTGGTCCTGCTCGGCATTTTGGTTCGGTTTTTCCCGAACCTGATCGCCGGCTACAACACGATGTCCGCCGAGCAGAAGAAAAACGTGGATGTCAAAGGATTATCGCGTTTCATGTGCTTGAGCCTGGCGGCGATCGGCATAGGCTGGATCGCATTGGGTATGCTGGCCGGAAATCTGGGCGGCGAAAAATGGGTTTTGGCGGTGGATTTTCTTTGGCTGCCCGCCGGATGTGTTTTCCTCTTGGTCAAAGCGCAAAAATACGACCGCAACAAATAAACCGGGCACACCGGACGGACAGGACATATTCGAACCTCCCTTTCGAGGAGAACAAGAAGGGGCGAAAGACGCCCTACCTGCAACCCTTTTTGATTTTAGGGGTGCAGGTTTTGACACGACGAGACGAGGACCGGACGGGACATACTTTATGTATTTCCCATTCGGGATGAGCGAGAAGGGACGAAAGACGCCCCACCTGCAACCCTTTTTGATTTTAGGGGTGCAGGTTTTGACACGACGAGGCGAGGACCGGATGGGACATACTTTATGTATTTCCCAGTCGGGATGAGCGAGAAGGGGCGAAAGATGCCCCACACCCTGCAACCCTTTTTGATTTTAGGGGTGCAGGTTTTGACACGACGAGGCGAGGAC
>OGXC01001550.1_pt1 | contig 17478 bp, 16 predicted proteins | sample 1576201 | NCBI WGS metagenome assembly OGXC01 (sample SAMEA3541562, study PRJEB24748) | human gut metagenome | biome: human gut; feature: human-associated habitat; material: faeces | place: China | collected 2012 | reverse complement strand
CCGCCGCCGGGCGTGTGCTGGTGCGGGATGAAGCCGCCGGTACGCTGGAAAGCCGCCTGGTGGACCTGGACCGTGATCTGCTGGTCATCCCATCGCTGGCCATCCACATGGACCGCACGCTGAACAGCGGCCACGCCTTTAACCCCCAGGTGGACATGCAGCCCCTATACGGGCTGGAGGGTTCCAAGCCCTTCCCCGCCCTGCTGGCTGAGGCCGCCGGTGTGAAAGAAGAGGACATTGTGGACTTTGACCTTTCGCTTTACACCCGCCAGGCACCCACCCGCATTGGGCCGGACGGCGAGCTGTTCATGGCCCCCCGCATTGACGACCTGGAGTGCGCCGCCACCACCCTGTACGGCTTTTTGGACGCCGCCCCTGAGACTGACAGCGCTTGCGCCCCGGTCTGGGCGATGTTTGATAACGAAGAAGTGGGCAGCAGCACCCGCCAGGGCGCAGACAGCAGCTTTTTGCGCGATGTGCTCGACCGCATCCTGAATGCGATCCCCCACAGTGCCCAGGCACAGGCCCAGGCATTTGCCAACAGCTTTGTGCTCAGCGCCGATAATGCCCACGCCGTTCACCCCAATTTTGCTGATAAGGCTGACCCCTGCAACAAGGTCATTTTGGGCAAGGGTGTTGTGGTCAAAGTCAATGCCAGCCAGAAATACACCACCAGCGGCCTGACCGGCGCGATTTTTAAGGAGATCTGCCGCAAGAACAACGTTCCTGTGCAGGCGTTTGCCAACCGTGCCGACCTGCCGGGCGGCAGCACGCTGGGCAACCTGCAAAGCCATACCGTGCCGGTTCCCATGGTAGATATTGGCCTGGCCCAGCTGGCCATGCACAGTGCGGTGGAAACCGCCGCGGTGGCCGATGCTGACGCCATGGTGCGGGCCGTTGCCGGGTTCTACCGCGTCCACCTGCGCAGCCTGGGCGATGCCCGCTATACGCTGGAATGAGCAGCACAGTCGGGCGCTATGCGCCAAGCCCCAGCGGGCGGATGCACCTGGGCAACCTGTGCTGCTGCCTGCTGGCGTGGCTTTCGGCCAAAAGCAGCGGCGGCAAGGTTGTGCTGCGCATTGAGGATCTGGATGCCGTGCGCTGCCCGCGCGAATTTGCTGATCTGCTGGAAGCCGACCTTGCCTGGCTCGGCCTTGCCGCAGATGAAGGCGGCAGCAAGGGCGGCCCTCGCGGCCCCTATTACCAGAGCGAGCGCAGCGCTATCTATGAAGAATATTACCAAAAGCTGGTGCGCAAAGGGCTGGTTTACCCCTGCTTTTGCAGCCGCAGCCAGCTGCACGCCGCCGATGCCCCCCACCGCTCCGATGGGAATGTGGTATACGCCGGGACCTGCCGGAACCTGACGCCGGAAGAGATCGTTCTGCGCACCGCCAGGCGCAAGCCAGCCTGGCGGGTGATGGTGCCGGACGAAACCATTTCCTTTGTGGACGGCCACATGGGCCCCTATGCCGAGAATCTGGCGCAGGACTGCGGGGATTTTTACCTGCGGCGGGCGGACGGTGTGTTTGCCTACCAGCTGGCCGTGGTGGTGGATGATGCCCTGATGGGCGTTACCCAGGTGGTGCGCGGGGCAGACCTTTTGTCCAGCACGCCGCGCCAGCTGTGGCTCTACCGGGAACTGGGCCTGCCCGCGCCGGAATTTTATCACATGCCGCTGCTGCTGGCCGTGGATGGGCGGCGGCTTTCCAAACGGGATGGGGACGAAAGCCTGGAGCATTTACAGGCGCGCTATACGCCGGAGCAGATCATTGGCCGTTTGGCCTATGCCTGCGGGCTGCAAAACGCCCCGGACCCCCGCACCCCTGCCGAGCTGGCCGACGGCTTCAGCTGGCAGCGCGTACCGCAAAACGACATTATTCTGCCGGAAGGTCTGTTTTAATGGTAGGGGTGTGCCGTCAGGCACCCCGGCCCAATCACCGGCTTTCTTCCACCAACATCTCCTGACGCTTGCAACTCTTATTTGATACGGGAGTGTTCCAATGCAAAATTTTGAACCTACCGGGGCCGCTGCCGCCATGCCGGGCAGCGCTGTTCCCCAGATCAAGCGGCGGCTGGTCATCAGTGCCTGCCTGCTGATTCCGCTTTTTTACCTTGGCCTTGGCGCTGCTTTCGGGTTGCCACTGCCGCCGTTCCTGACCGGTGATAACGCCATGTGGTGCGGCATTGTGCAGCTGGTGCTCACCGTGCCGGTCTGCTGGCTGAACCGTTCCTATTTTATCAACGGCTGCAAGAGCATCCGCGCCCCCGGGCCGGATACGCTGGTGGCGCTCAGTTCCGGGGCGGCGCTGGTTTACGGCATAATCGCCATTTTTACACAGGATGCCCCGCAGGAGCTGTTCCTGCCCTCTGCCGCCGCTATTTTGATCTTTGCCGCAGCCTGCCAGCTGCTGGAAGTACGGTTTAAGGCACAAGCCATGGCCCCTCTGCACAGTCTGGCAGAGCGCATTCCCGAAACCGCCTGCGTGCTGCGCAGCCGCCAGCAGTACACCGTGCCGCTGAATGAAGTCGCGGTGGGCGATATCTTCCTGATTCGTCCCGGCGATGTGATGCCGGTAGATGGCGTTGTCATTGAGGGCGAAACCACGGTGGATGAATCTGCCCTGACCGGTGCCGCCGCCCCCGTGGCCAAACACAAAGGCAGCACTGTTTACGCCGCCACCGCCAACCAGAGCGGCGCCCTGATCTGCCGTGCCACCCGCATCGGGCCAGATTCCACCGCCGCCCAGCTGGTACATACCGTGCAGACCACTGCCGCTGCCAAGGTGCCGTTGAGTTCCCTGGCCGATAAGGTACGCAGCGTGTTTGTGCCCGCCGTTATCGGCATTGCCTGCGTGGTGCTCATCATCTGGCTGCTGCTGGGGCAGAGCTTTGCTTTTGCGCTGGCCCGCGCCATCAGCGTGCTGGCTGTCAGCAGCCCCTGTGTGCTGGCGCTGGCAGCTTCGGCTGCCATCATGTCCGGTGCCAGCGTGGGTGCCAAGCACGGCATCGTGTTCAAAACAGCCGCCAGCCTGCAGTCCATCGGTACCCTGCACACCGCCGTGCTGGATAAAGCCGGAACAATCACCAACGGCGAGCCGGAAGTGGTCACTATTGTGGGCACCCGCAGCGTGCCCGCCAAGTTCCTGCTTGGCATGGCTGCCGGGCTGGAAAGCCAGAGCCAGGACCCGCTGGCCCGCGCCGTGATGCGCAAAGCCGCTGCGGAGAACATCAAGCTGAGCGCCATTAAGGACGTTACCATTCTGGACGGCCAGGGCCTGACCGGCAAAATGGCCGGCAAGGTGATGGCAGGCGGCAGCGCAGAGTTCATTGCCGCCCAGTGCGAGCTGACCCCCGATTTACAGCAGGCTGGCGAGCAGCTGGCCGCTGACGGCATTGCCCCGCTTTACTTTTCGCTCGACGGCCACGCAGCCGGTTTGATCGGCGTTGCCGATGCCGTAAAGCCCGCCAGCAAAGCCGCCCTTGACGCGCTGAAAGCCCTTGGGCTGGATGTGATCCTGTTGACAGGCGACAGCCGCACCAATGCAGACCGCGTTGCCGCTCAGGTTGGGCTGGATGACGCCCACGTGGTATCCGGCCTTGCCCCCGCAGAGCTGGAAGCCGAACTGCGCCGCCTGCAAACAAACGGCCCTGCCGCCATGATAGGCAGTACTTCTGCCGCCGCGGCACTGGCCTGTGCCGATGTCGGCATTGGCATGGGAGCCGAACCGCTGCCCGCCGCCGATGTGATGCTGCTTCGGGACGATTTGGCCGATGCCGCTGCCGCGGTGCGCATTTCCCGCGCGGTGGATGCCCGCATTGCCCAGAACACCCGCATGGCGCTGGTTTACAGCGCGCTGCTGCCGCTGCTGGCCGCCGGTGTGCTTTACCCGCTGAACTTTGTGCTGCACCCGATCGATTCCGTCATTCTTATGACGCTGTTTGTGGCGTGGTTGCTGTCCGGCACGGCCCGGCTGAACAGCTTTGACCCGAAACCCACCAGCCAGAGCGAACCGCAGAAGGAGCCCGCAGAATGAGCGCCGCCGTGGAACGCCGCCACTGGCATTTTACCGGCAGCGTGCAGGGGGTTGGCTTCCGCTACCGTGCGCAGTATGCCGCCCAGCTGCTGGATCTGACCGGCTGGGTGGAAAACAACTGGGACGGCACAGTGGACCTGGAAGCCCAGGGTTCCGCCGCCCAGCTGGATCGCCTGGTGCCCACCATTACCGGCACCAGCCATTGGATCCACATTGAAACCTTTACCTGCAAATCCATCCCCCCGGACCCTGCCGAGCGCAGCTTCCGCGTGCGGGGATAAGCATAGCAAAAGGCGCGTGCCTTGCCCCCATGGGCTGGCACGCACCTTTTTGTTTTTATTATCCGCAATTTTAATTTTGGCGGCAGGGATCCACCCCTCTGGACGCGAAGCGGCCTGAGGGGCGGTTTCCCGCTGCCAGGCTAAAAATTTGCAGGGAACAACACCTGCATCGTCCCGCATGACGGGCTTTGCCGGGTATTTCACTTCATCACCCGGCGCACACTATGCGCCCTTACGGTCTCTACAGGGGAAAACGGCATTTGCTGAACGGTGCCCCTGCTCATTTTCTCAAAACGCCTTCAATTCCACCCCGGCTGCCTGCAGGGCTGCGCCGATCTTTTCTACAAAGGCCAGAGCCTTGGGGCCGTCGCCGTGTACGCAGACGGAATCCGCCTGGATGGCAATGTCCGTACCGTCGTTGGCGGTCACTTTGCCCTCGGTTACCATGCGGATCACGCGGGCAATGGCTTCGTCCTCATCCTCAATCATGGCGCCGGGGGTTCCGCGGGGCACAAGGCTGCCATCCGGGCGGTAGCCGCGGTCGGCAAACACCTCGTTGGCAACCGGCAGGCCGATGGCCTGGGCCGCCTTGACCATCTCACTGCCGGAAAGCGCCAGCAGCACTGCGCCGGGGGCGCTCTCCTTCACCGCGGCGCAGATGGCATCCGCCAGCGCGCGGTCCTTGCCCGCCATGTTGTACAAAGCGCCGTGGGGCTTTACATGGTGCAGCGGCACACCGGCGGCATCGCAGAACGCTTTCAGCGCACCGATCTGATACTGCACACAGGCCTTGGCTTCCGCCGGGGTCAGCTTCATCTGGCGGCGGCCAAAGCCCTGCAGATCAGGGAAACCGGGGTGCGCCCCCACCGCCGCGCCGCTCTGTTTGCACAGCGCCACGGTGCGCTGCATCACCAGCGGATCGCCTGCATGGAAGCCACAGGCCACATTGGCCGATGTGATAAACGGGATCACCTTTTCATCCATTCCGATGGTATACGCGCCAAAGCTTTCGCCCAGGTCACAGTTCAAATCAATATGCGGCATGGCTCAATCCTCCACTTTCAGGCATAAGGCAATGCTTCTGCCCCGCAGGGGCGCACAGTGTGCGCCCCTGCGGTTTTTACTATCTGCTCTTAATATTTCAGCTCCACATTTTTTACGTCGGTCACAAACATGTGCCCCGGCGCATGGGTGATGCAGAACTCCGGCTTGGAGTGCATCACGACGTTCTGCGGGGTCACGCCGCAGGGCCAGAACACCGGTGTTTCGCCGGGGTTGATGGTCACGGCATCGCCGTAATCCGGGTGAGCCAAATCATGGATGCCGATGGCTTCCGGCTCACCGATTTGCACCGGCATACCGTGTGAAACATTCTTAGTATCATCTGTCATAACGATGAACCTGCCGGTACGGGATGGGCCGCATGCTGACCACCATGTTTCCGCTGAACACCCCCGCCGGGGTACAGGGAATGTTGGTGTTGTACATCGGCACATTCACGCCCTCTTCGATCTGGCGCACCGGGATGCCCGCTTCCAGCAGTTCAGATTCAAAGGAGAAGCTGCACCCGATCAAAAAGCTGACCAGGTCGTTCCTCTCCTCAAAGAATTTGCTCACATCGGTGTATTCCCCGGTCAGCTCGCCGTGTTCGTACACCCGGTAGCGCGGGATATCGGTAGCAATATCGCTGCCTTTGCCAAATTGGGCAAAGGTTCGCTCGCCTGCGTCCGCCACTTCCAGCAGCGGGCAGGCTTTGGGGTTGCGCTGGCAGAACAGCAAAAAGTCCCACGCCAGCGCCTTGGGCAGCACCACAAGGTTGCCCTGGGCATAACCGTTGCACATGCCGGTGGTCGGGCCGGTCAGTTCGCCCTTGCGGATCAGCCCGCGCAGGTCGGCCGGTTTCATGGCTGCAAAGTCCATTATTTCATCCGCTCCCTGATTTTGTCAAGCACGGCCGCCTGCGCCCTGGCTCCTGCAACAGCCTGCGCCGCGGTCACATATTGGAACGCCAGCTTTTCGCCGGGGCGCAGCTGCGCCATGGCCGAAAGGTCAGCGCTGATGACGGTTGCAATTTTGGCATACCCGCCGGTGGTCTGGTGGTCAGCCAGCATCACAATGGGCTGCCCGTTGGCCGATACCTGCACCGAACCCGCCACAATGCCATCCGATACAATGTCCGACCCATCCACAGTCTCGATCTGCGGCCCCTGCAATTTGCAGGCCATGCGGTCACAGTCTGTTGTCAAAGCATATACCCCGTGTACAAATGCGGCCTGCCCCACTGCGGTAAAGGCATCGGTCTGGGGGCCGGGCACCGCACGGAACAGCGGCAGCTTCCGCCCGCCCAAAAAGCGCCACGGCCTTGCGGGGGTGCGCGCCGTGCCCAGCGGGCGGTTTGCCCCTTTGGCGCAGATCTGCTGCCAGCGCTGTTCCACCATGGCGGGTGCCGCCCCAATGGGCAGCACATCCCCAGCTTTCAGTGCGCGGCCATCCAGCCCGCCCATCCGGCATTTTAAGTCGGTGGAGCGGCTGCCCAGCACGGGCGGGGTATCCACGCCGCCAAACACGGCCAGGTAGCCGCGCAGCCCGCTGCGGGCCGCGCCGATTGCCAGCACCTGCCCCGCGCGGGCCAAAAGCGGCGTATAGGCGGGCACCGGGCGGCCATCCAGCGCGGCGGGCATATCGGCCCCCGCCAGGGCAAAAACAGCGTCCCCGTCAAACTGATACTTGCCGCCCTGCAGGGTCATTTCCAGCACGGCGGCACCGGCTGCCTGGGGGTTGCCCGCCAGCAGGTTGGCGGTCCGCATAGCGTAACCATCCGCCGCTCCACAGGTGCGGAACCCCCGCGCGGCATAGCCGGTGCGGCCTGCATCCTGCACGGTGGTCAGTGGACCGGGGCTTATCACATGCAAGTTCACAGTGCCGCCCCCTGTTCTTTCTGGATGGTTTCAAACTTTTCCGGGCTGATGGGCACAAACCGGATGCGGTCCCCCGCCGCGTAAGGCAGTTTGCCGCCGCCAGCCGGGTCAAACAGGCGCAGCGGCGTGCGGCCGATCAGCTGCCACCCGCCGGGGGAAGCCAGCGGGTAGATGCCCGTCTGCTTGCCGCCAATGCCCACCGCCCCCGCGGGAATTTTGGTGCGCGGGGTCTGCAACCGGGGGCAGACAATGCGTTCATCCATGCCGCCCAGGTACGGGAACCCCGGCAGGAACCCCAGCATAAAAATGCGGTAGTCCCGCCCGCAGTGGATGTCGATGACCTGCTGTTCGGTCAGCCCGGCGTGCTGTGCCACAAAGGCCAGGTCGGGGCCGTAATCTCCGCCGTAACACACCGGCACCTCCACCAGCCGCCCGGCCGCGGTGCTGCTGACCGGGGGCAAAGCGTCCCACAGGCGGCGCAGCGCGGGGATCAGGGTATCGGCATCGGTCTGCAAAGGGTCCAGCGTGACCAGCAGCGCCGCATAGGTGGGCACTGTTTCCACCACGCCGGGCAGCTGCGCCGCCTGCACAGCGGCATCTAGCGCCATAACCTGCGCGTTTACCTGTTCACTGATCTCACTGCCGCAGACGGCCAGCACGCCGCTGTCCCCCACGGGGGTAAACTGGATCATAACAAAAATCCCCTTTGCGTCCGGTATTTTGGGGCTGGTCAGGAAGTGTGCTGTACCTTTAGCGCACATTGTGCGCCCCTACGGTCCCTAAACGTGCCGTTTTGGGTTCACTGCTTCCTGACCAAGGCCAATGTGCCTATTATAGCACAACCTGCTTTATGCCTGCTCAAAAAATTTCTTTGCCAGCACCGGGCCGAACCAGTGGTCCGAATTGTGGGAATACCGCACCGCATACGCCGTGCACTGCCGCATCATGCTGACAATGCCAACGTTCATGCGGGTATCAAACCCATCCACACCCGGCAGCAGCGAGCCTGTCATATCGATCATGCCATTGCGGGAAAGCACCCGCATGACCTCGCTTTCCATCTCCTCCCGGTGCAGGATGTCCATATCCTTTTTCAGGTAGGCCAGCGCGGCCATCAGCGCATAGCAGCCCCAGTCAGAGCAGGTTGCCGTGATGATGTTATCGGTGCTGCTTGCGGCCAGAATGCCGCCGCAGCAGCCGTCCTGGCATTCGCCAGGGGCGGTGAAGGGCACATATTTTTTAATGTGCTCCCCAATGGTGCCCATGCCGATCTCATTGCCCAGATCGCCGATGGCCACATTGGGCACGCCGCGGGCGCGCAGTTCGTTCCACAGCACATCGCTTTTGGCTTCCAGTGCGGTCACATCCTTGCCCACCGCATTGTGGTAAACACCCTTGGCGTTGCCGCCGCAGGCTTCCACCGAGATCACCGCTGCGGGTAAAATCTTATCCGCCAGCGCTTTGGCCTGGGCGGGGGCTTTGGCCTTATCTTTGGTAAAGGCCACAACGCCAAGGCTCAGCGGCAGCTCCATGGCGGTATCCAGGTCCTCATACACATGCAGACCCACCACATTGCCGCATTTCTTAAAGGCTTCCACGCTGTCCTGCGGGCAGACGATGATCGGCTTTGCCCCAAAGGCCAATACCAGAGACCGCGCCAGCAGGATCGCGCTGACAGAACCGTCCATTTCCGGCACCTTGTGGGGCAGCAATACAAACCCGACCAGGATATACACCGGGTCGCCGGGGTGGATGGCTTTGCACAACGCTTCGGCTGCGTGCATGGCGGTCGGCTCCCCGGTATATGCCCGGCTGCCCGCGTACAAAATGCGGCACACCCCGTAACCGCGGGGGTCCAGACACATGATGGCATCCAGGTTTTCGCCTACATTGCGTTTTTCCAGTTCGTCACGGGTCATGGTGTTTTCCCCCTTTTCAGCCCCACAGACTTTCGCAGCCGGTATAGTCATAGAACTCTTTCAGCACTTCGTCCTGGATGGCTTTCAGGGTAGCGGGGTCCTTGCCGCCGGCGGGCTTGCCCTCAAACTCGCAGGCATGCAGACAGAAGTTGGAGGAGGAGGTCACGATGATCTCATCCGCATCGCGCAGGAAATCCACCGTGAACGGTTTTTCCATCACGGTAATGCCCAGGCGGTAGCAGGCCTGCAGCATATGGGTCTTGGCAATGCCGCGCAAAATCAGTTCATCGTTCGGGTGGGAATAGAAAATCCCGTCTTTCAGCACTGAAACGTTGGAATGCGCACATTCCGTTACAATATCCCCGCGGTGGAACACGGTCTCGCTCATGCCGGCCAGCTTGGCGCGCTGGGCGGTCATAACGCTGGGCAGCAGGTTCAGCGTTTTGATGTTGCAGTGGTAAAAGCGAGTGTCCTCCTCAGAGTTCAGGCGGATGGGCTTGTCGGGGTCGTTCAGGGTGTTGGGCCGGATGGAAACCCACAGCTTGCCGGGCACGCCTTCCTCATACACATGGTTGCGGGGCTCCACACCGCGGGTGACCTGCCAGTATACAAAGTTGACCTTGCTGTCCACCTTGGCCAGCAGGTCGGTCAGCAGCCTGCCCAGCTCGGCCTTGCTCATCGGGATGTTGATATCCAGTGCCTTGGCGCTGGTAAAAAAGCGGTCCAGGTGGTCCTGCAGCAGGTATACCTTGCCGTTCGCGCCAACGGTGGCATCGTAGCAGCCATCGCCAAAAAAGTGAACGCGATCATTGAACGGCACCATCAATTCTTCCGGTGCGCCGATTTTGCCATCATAATATGCAATGGATTCCATTTTCCCTTACTCCTCTCATCTTGGTTGCCTTTATGTTCAGCCGTTATTTGGCTTTCACATCAAATTTCAGTTCAATCACTTTTTTAATCAGCTCCACGCAGTTATCCAGCCCAATGGCGGCGGAATCCAGGCAGAGGTCATAATTTTCCACCCGCTTCCACTGGCGGCCGGTGTGGTATTTGTAATAGTTTTCACGGTAGCGGTCCAGCTTGTCAATATAGTGCTTGGCCTGGCTGCTGCCAATGCCCTGGCGCTTCATCTCGCGCTCCACACGCCAGTCATAGGGGGCATCCACATACACGGTCAGCACGTTGGGCTTATCCCGCAGAACAAAGTCCGCCGCGCGGCCCACGCAGATATAGCTTTCCTCGTTCAGCAGCTCCCGCAGCACCTTGGCCTGGTAGTTGAACAGGTTTTCATCGCTGATAAAGTTGCCGCTTTCCGGCGGGATGATGCTGCCGTCATACACCCGTTCCGAAACCCGGTACAGCATGGTTTTGCGGGTGTTCTCATCGGCGCGGGCAAACAGTTCCTCGCTGATGCCGCTGTCCTCTGAGGCAAGGCGCAGCAGCTTGCGGTCATACAGGTCAATGTCAAATGCCTTTGCCAGCTGCTTGCCAATGTAGCTGCCGCCGCCCGAACCACAGGTGCGGGTAATGGCGACTGCAAAATACGGATAATCGGGATACATTTTCCACCCCTCCTTACTGGCCCAGATAGGCTTTCTTCACGCGCGGGTCGTTCAGCAGATCCGCGGCGTTGCCCTCAATGCTGATGTTGCCGGTTTCCAGCACATAGGCGCGGTCCGAAATGGCCAGCGCCATCTTTGCGTTCTGTTCCACCAGCAGGATCGTGATGCCCTGCTTGTTTACTTCCTGAATGATGGCAAAGATCTCTTTGACCAGCAGGGGCGAAAGGCCCATCGAAGGTTCATCCATCAAAATCATTTTGGGCTTTGCCATCAGGGCGCGGCCTACGGCCAGCATCTGCTGCTCGCCGCCGGAAAGGGTGCCCGCCAGCTGGCGGCGGCGCTCTTCCAGACGGGGGAAGCGCTTATACACATCCTTCATCGTCTCTTCCATCCCGGCAGGGTCGGCATAAGCGCCCATTTCCAGGTTTTCTTCCACCGTCATCTGGGGGAAGATATGCCGCCCTTCCGGCACATGGGCCAGCTTGTAGGTAATGATCTTGCTGGGTTCCGCCTTGCGCAGGTCGTGCCCGTCAAACATCACGCTGCCGGACGCAGCTTTTTCCAGCCCGGTAATGGTGCGCAGGGTGGTGGTTTTGCCCGCGCCGTTTGCCCCGATCAGGGATACGATCTCGCCGTCATCCACATGCAGCGATATGCCGTTCAGCGCGTGTACCGCGCCGTAATTGACATGAAGGTCTTTTACTTCAAGCATCCGCTTCGACCTCCTCCTCTTTGTCTTTGCCCAGGTATGCTTCAATCACATGGGGGTCATTGGCGATCTCTGCCGGTGTGCCGGAAGCGATCGTGGTACCAAAGTCCAGCACCTGGATTCGCTCGCAGATTTTCATGACCAAACTCATGTCATGCTCGATCAGCAGCACCGATACCTTGAATTCGCTCCGGATATAATCAATAATTTCCAGCAGTTCCTCCGTTTCAGTCGGGTTCATACCGGCGGCCGGTTCGTCCAGCAACAGCAGCTTCATGTTGGTGGCCAGCGCGCGGGCAATCTCCAGACGGCGCTGCTCACCATAGGGCAGGTTGTCGGCCTCCAGGTCCTCCTTGCCGGAAAGGTGCACCACCTGCAGCAGCTCTTTGGCGCGTGCGGTGGCGGCGGCTTCCTGCTGCCAGTACGCCTTGGTGCGGAAAATGGCCTGCGGCATGTTGTAGGTCAGTTCTTCCAGCATGGCAGCTTTGACGTTTTCGATCACCGTCATTTTTTTGAACAGGCGGATATTCTGGAATGTTCTAGCAATGCCTGCATGAACGATCTGGTGGGTCTTTTTGCCGTTCATCCGCTCACCATTCAGGTAAAGGGAGCCTTCGGTCGGCTTATACACACCAGTGATCAGGTTGAACACGGTGGTTTTGCCTGCGCCGTTGGGGCCGATCAGCCCCACCAGCTCGGATTCGCCGATTTCCATATTAAAATCATCCACGGCTTTCAGGCCGCCAAACTGGATGCCAAGGTGCTGGCATTTCAAAACGGGTTGTGCCATGGTTCAGGCCCCCTTTTCTGCTTTTGCTTTTACCGTGCCGTGGCCGGTCAGTTTTTCCAGCGCGCAGGTCAGGCTGAACTCCCACCGGCCAAAGATGCCGCCGGGGCGGAACAGCATGACCAGCACCAGAACCACCGAGTAGGCCAGCATGCGGTAGGTAGAAAATTCACGCATCAGTTCCGGTAAAGCGCTCAGGAACGCTGCGCCGATGATGGAACCGGTCAGCGAACCGGTGCCGCCGATGATCACTTCGCTCAACAGCTCTGCGGAATAGTTAAAGTTGAAGTTGGTGGGGATCATTGCCGTCATGTAATGGGCATAAATACCGCCGCCGATGCCGGCAAAGAATGCGCTGATGGCAAAGGTCATGACCTTGTAATAGGTCACGTTGATGCCGGAAGCCGAAGCCGCGATGTAGTCCTCACGGATGGCCTGCACGGTGCGGCCATATTTGCTGCGGACGAACAGGTACATGATGGTAACGCAGACCACCATGATCCAGAATACCCGCGGGAAGGTGGACAGCTTGAGGATGCCGCTCATTGTTTTACCGCCGCCGGTGATGGAAAAGTTGCAGAAGCAGACGCGGATGATTTCGGCAAACGCCATGGTGACAATGGCGAGATAGTCGCCGCGCAGGCGCAGCGCCGGGATGCCGACCAGTACGCCCATGATGCCCGCAGCCAGGCCGCCGACCAGCAGCGCGATCAGGAACAGCCCCAGATCCGAAAGCCCTTTGCCTGCCAGCGCGCCGGATACAATGGCGGAGACATAAGCGCCGACCGAAACAAACCCCGCATGCCCCAAGGAAAACTCGCCCATAAAGCCAACCACCAGGTTCAGCGATGTGACCATGATGATGGTGTAGCAGGCGGTGGTGCAGATGCCTTGAATATAGGTGGTGGAGGTGCCGAACGCATTGGCGGCGAACAGCCCTGTCAACAGGGCAAACACCAGCGCCACGCCCACAGCGTTCAAAAGATAGGAGCCTTTTATTTTTTTACTCATTGCTCTGCTCCCTCCCTTACACTTTTTCGCCGGTGTTCTTGCCCAGGATACCGGCGGGCTTGACCAGCAGGATCACGATCAATGTGCCGTAAGTAACGGCTTCGTACCAGCCGGGGGCAAACAGCTTGACAAAAATTTCAATCAGGCCGACCAGAATGCCGCCGATCATGGCGCCGGGGATGATGCCAATGCCGCCCAGAACTGCGGCGATGAAGGCTTTCATGCCCATCATGGAGCCCATATCGGTGGTAACGCGGGGGTAAGTGGAGCAGTACATCAGCGCTGCCACCGCCGCCAGACCGGAGCCGATGGCAAAGGTCAGGGTGATGATCTTGTTCACGTTGATGCCCACCAGGGTGGAAGCATCCTTATCCTGCGGGACGGCGCGCATGGCCTTGCCCAGCTTGGTCTTTTTTACAAACAGCTGCATGCAAAACATCATCGCAACGCCGATGCCAATGGTCAGCAGCACGTTCAGCGGCAGCGATACCCCGCCGACCGTAATGGTGGGAAGGCTGAAAATAGCCTGCACGTTGTGCGGCTTGGCGCCAAACAGCACCATGGCCAGGTTTTCCAAAAAGATGCTCATGGCCAGTGCGGTAATCAAGGCGGACATGGGCCCGGCCTTGCGCACCGGGCGGTAAGCCAGGATCTCAACCAGCACACCAACCAGCGCGCACACCGCAACGGCCACAATCACGGCCATCCAGGCGGGCATTCCCGCATCGACCATCAGCGGGATGGTGTAAAACAATGTGTAAGCACCGATCATGATAAAATCGCCGTGGGCAAAGTTGATCATGCGGATGATACCGTAAACCATGGTGTAGCCCAACGCGATCAGCGCATAAATAGCGCCCTGGTTCAGGCCGTTGATCAGGCCCTGAACAAATAATGATGCAGTCATGGTCCATTCACCTTTCCTATCATTTTTTGTGAATGTTTGATTCGGGGAAATCCAAAGAATAAAAAAGTGCGCGCGGCTGCTTGCTTTGCCGCGCGCACCATTGCGCCTTTGCTCTGGAGGGGGTGTTTAGGGGAATCTAAAAAACTTTACTCAGCGGAGGAAACCAGGTTGCCATCGGAATCCAGCGTCTCAGACCACTTGACCTTGCCGTCAACAAAGGTGTTGAATGCAATGCTCTTGATGGCGTCGCCGTTTTCGTCCAGCTTGATCTTGCCGCCAACGCCGGTAAACTCCATACCGGTCATGCCTTTTACCAGGCTTGCGGTATCGGTGCCGCCGCCATTCTCGGCAGCTTGCAGCAGCATGTAGATGGCGTCATAGTACAGGGCCGCGCAGGCGTTCAGGCTTTCGGTGCCGTACTTTTCGGTGTACTTCTGCACAAAGTTCTGAACGGCGGGGGCGGTATCCTCGCTGGAGTAGTGGTTGGTAAAGTAGCAGTCATCAAACTTATCTTCCAGGCCGGTGGTATCCGCGCCATCCCAGGCATCGCCGCCCATGATGGTACCGGTAAAGCCCGCGTTGCGCGCTGCGCCTACAAACAGCGGTACCGTATCCAGGAAGCAGGGATAATACAAAAACTCTGCGCCGGAAGCCACGGCCTGTGCTGCCTGGGAGGAAAAGTCAGTATCAGTGCTCATGCACTCGCCGGTATAGGTAATTTCAATGCCGTTGGCCTCGCAGTTTTCTACAAAAGCGTCCTTCAGGCCGTTGGAATAGTCATCATCCTTGGCATAAATCACGGCTACCTTGCTGAATCCCTTGCTCTTAACAAACAGGGCGGCCATCTTGCCCTGATACGGGTCAATGAAGCAGTTACGGAAGATCGTGGAGCCTTTCTGGGTCACATCCACGTTGGTAGCGCCGGTTGCCAGCAGCAGCATTCCGTCATTGGCAGCCTGGGTCGCCATAGGCAGTGTAACGGAAGAGAAGAAGCTGCCCACGATAGCGGCCGGGGAATCTGCCATGACCTTGTTGTAAGCGTTCATGGCCTGCTTGGCGTCCTTGGCATCGTCAGCCACCTTGCCGCCGTTGACGATCTCGACCGTGTAGCCGGAATCGCCGGAGTTGATCTCCTCCACAGCCATATCCACCGCGTTCTGGGCACCCTCGCCGTAAATGGCGGAGCCGCCGGTCATGGAGCAGACCACACCAACACGGATCACATTACCGCTGTCCGCGCTGGATGCTGTGGTGGAAGCGGCACTGGAAGTATCTGCCGTGCTGGCTGTGCCGCCCTGTGCGCTGGAAGAACAGCCGCCCAAAACGCCTGCCGCCATCGCTGCCGCCATGGTAAGAGAAAGAACCCGTGTTGCCTTTTTCATCGTAAGCCCCTCTTTCTTTCATGTTCGTTCTGCTTTCTTCTCTCAGATATCTCCTGACCAAACAAAAAGCGCGCAGCCCCGCCGTCAAGCGGGTGCCGCACGCCTTTGTGCAAAAGCAAAATCTCTTTTGTTCTTTTTATGCTTTTGTCTCCGGAATCAGAACGGGGTCCGCAGCTTTTGCACTGCGGACCCCGTTGTCCTTGCTCCGTGTTTGGATTGTTCTGATTATAGCATACTGCCAAAATTTTGCAAGCACTTTTTGTCGGTATCAGGGAGATTTTTGCCGCCGATCGCCTTATTCTATTAAGCTGTTTCTTCGTTTTTCATCTCGCATCCCCGTTTTTGCTTTCTTTTTTTCCGTCAAATTGTCCTTTGGGCTAAATAACTTCAAAATCACAGCTTTTCCCCCGCACCACTGGGTCATGCCAGGCAGCGGACGGCCCAGTCCGGCAGCCTTATTCCGCTGTTTCTCCCTGCCTTACGTTGTCACAGCCTTGTTTATTGAAGAGTTTCTCTGCCAATTTCTTATGTCATCCAAAATCTCGCATTGTTTCTCGCTTTATCACGTCGCGGTTTTATATCGAACGTTCGTCTTATTTTGTGGCGGGCTTTTCCGCCATTTCCCAATATTATATATTTTGTGAACAATCATTGCATAGGTTGTAAACATTAGCACTCTGCTATTGACAGTGCTAATTTTAGGGTTATAATAAAGGCGTACCTTGAAAGAGGGGGTGCGGAACGCAAGAGCGTTCCGGGAAACACCGCCAAGGAGCCGCAAGGCTCGGGAAGCGTCAGACTTCCCGGAGAGGCACCAAATAAAATTCCAGATTTTTACAAAGTGAGGTTATGACTTATGTTGCCGACTGTTTTTGGTGAAAATCTTTTTGATGATTTCTTTGACGATTCCTTTGGTATGATGAACGCACGCAATCCGCTGTACGGCAAGCATGCACGCAACCTGATGAAGACCGATATCCGCGAGACCGATACCAACTATGAGCTGGCCATTGATTTGCCGGGCTTCAAGAAGGATGAGATCCACATTGAGCTGAAAAACGGCTACCTGACCATCAGCGCCGCCAAGGGCCTGGATAAAGACGAAAAGGCCCCCGAAGGCAAGTATATCCGCCAGGAGCGTTACACCGGCGCCTGCAGCCGCAGCTTCTATGTTGGCACCGACCTGCAGCCCAAGGATGTCAGCGCCAAGTTCACCGATGGCATCCTGGAGTTGACCTTCCCGAAGGAAGCTCCCAAGAAGGAACCTGATGTGACCCGCGTTGAAATTGGTGAATAACCGATCTGCCTTTGCGGCATAACTGAATAAGTCTCAGCGGTGCCCCGCCCTTGACCCCAATCGGTCAGGGCGGGGCACCGCTTTTTTTGTTTTGTTGCACCCCTGTGGTATAATGGTTTTATAATAAATCCAACAGGGGGCTGCTGTTTGTATGGTCGATCATATTGAGATCCGCGGGGCACGGGTACACAACCTAAAAAATATTGATGTCGATGTGCCGCTGAACAAAATCGTCGGCATTGCGGGTGTATCCGGTTCCGGCAAATCTTCGCTGGCGCTGGGCGTGCTGTATGCCGAAGGTTCGCGCCGGTATCTGGACGCACTTTCCACCTACACGCGCCGCCGCATGACCCAGGCCCCCAAAGCTGATGTGGACGAGGTTCTGTATGTTCCCGCCGCGTTGGCGCTGCACCAGCGGCCGGGGGTGCCGGGCATCCGCAGCACCTTTGGCACCGGCACCGAGCTGCTGAACAGCCTGCGGCTGATGTATTCCCGCCTTGCCAGCCACCGCTGCCCCAACGGGCATTATCTTGCGCCCACCCTGGCCGTGGCCGCCGGGCAGGAGCTGATCTGCCCCGAATGCGGGGCCCGCTTTTACGCCCCTTCGGCGGAAGACCGAGCGCAGGAGGTTCGCGAACTTCGTGCATACGAGATCGTCTCCGTGTACC
>OGXC01001543.1_pt1 | contig 17517 bp, 17 predicted proteins | sample 1576201 | NCBI WGS metagenome assembly OGXC01 (sample SAMEA3541562, study PRJEB24748) | human gut metagenome | biome: human gut; feature: human-associated habitat; material: faeces | place: China | collected 2012 | reverse complement strand
GCCGGACGAGCCGGATGCGGAAAAAGTGGATAAGGAGTGGTTTAGTCATACACGTTTTGGGGATTTGCTGAAGCATTCCGTGTTGAAAAGTAGCGGGGATACGTTGACGGACGTATATGATTATAAATATTGTCGGCAAACCTTGCTTGCGAAGCATTCGCGCTTGCTGAATGGAAAGATTCTGGATATGGAAGAATTGGTTTATGATTCTGTTCGCAACGGGAGATGTATGCTCTATATGCCGACACAAATATTGAAGGGCATTCCAGGGAAGATGGAGATTCGTACTCGCTATTCGCACTATGACACCTACGGTAATCCTACCGTGCGCGACGAGGATGGTGTTGTCACTATTTACCTTTGGGGGTATCGCGGACAGTATCCGGTGGCAAAAATAGAAAACTCAACGTATGCGGAAGTCCAACAAGCATTGGGGCGGTTACCGGAAAGTTGTTCGTCTGCCATTACTTACGAGAGTGTGGTTGCCACGTTGAGAGAAAAACTGTTTGGTGCCCGGGTTTCGACCAGTAAGTATCTTTTCTCTGTGGGACTTACCGGTAAAACAGATCCTGCCGGTCGACAAATGGAGTATAACTATGACAGTCAAGGCCGTTTGATAGAAACTTGCCGTTTTAATGAACAGGGTCAGCGGAATTTGACAGGATTTCACCAATATCATTTGGTGAATGAATCGAACTAAAAATTAGCTTATGAAAACATTTTTATTACGAAGCTTTTTGCTTCTGGTGTTTATGTTGTGTTGTCAAACGAACAATGCAACGTCAAAACAGACGACTGTATGGAAAACAAGCTATGATACCAATACGTCAACAGACTCTTATGGTAATACCAATAAGGATGTGCGTTTTAAGTTTGAAGTAACAAGTTCCGGTGTTGTGGCCTTTACCCATGCCGGTTCTGCTCTAAGTAGGACTTCCATGTACTTGTTACATCATCTTTCTAACGGTAAGATTCAGGAAATTTCTTTTTCCAGTGATGCGATTCAAACGCCCATTATTCAAGGGATTTGGAAAAATAGTAATGTGAAAAATTATGTTGAGCAGGATTTGCGAAAGATGTCTACTGAGCAAGCCTTTTTGTGCGAATCGCTTGCTGAAGGGGTATATGAGTTGGTGAGTGAAGGTACAGATACTGGTTACTCTAATAATGGAGATATACATTTGAACGTGTATTCAGCTGCACCTAATATGAATACTATAAAGGTAGGAAGTACGGATGAGGAACTCTTTTTTATGCATGAATTGAAAACCGAACTTTCTACGAAAGTTTATTGTTTTTTTGAACTTGAAGTTACACGCCCTGCTATTCTGGATATTGAGATAACGGGACAAGTGAATGCTCAAGTTGATTTATCTATATATACGGAGGAGGGTAATTCTGTAGAAGAGTATAATAAGGGCCCGTTTCATGATTTACATTTATCTCCCGGAATTTATACTATATCAGAGAATTATCATGCTGAAGGTAATACTCATGTAGTGCTTGTTATACACGCTGTTCCTGTAGAGGAAGAACCGGAATGTCCAGTAGAAATGTCTCCGTATACTCCCAATACTTCTCATAGCTACATAACTTCCATAGTGCCTGTCATGGCGCAGACTACGCCAGATTCACTTCGTTATCCCGGTAAGACCATTCACTCCATAAATTATTATGATGGGTTAGGCCGTCCGGAACAAACTGTGCAATATGGCGCTTCGCCCGATGGGAAGAAAGACTGGGTAAGTCGCACTGCTTATGACGGATTAGGCCGTGAACATCAACAATGGCTTCCCTCTTCTGTATCCCGTAGTTTCGGATATACTTCAACTAATTCTTTGGAGGACATTTCGGCTACTCAATACAATGACCGTTATGCTTATAATCGAATGGTTTATGAAGGTTCCCCTTTGGAACGCGTCGTAGAACGTTATGGTCCCGGTGAAGCTTGGCAAGTGGGCGGGCATGCCGTGAAGTCCGCCTATCGCTTCAATCAGACTGCTGATAATTGTTTGTTTTTTATAGTTGGCGGTACCCGGGAGAATCCTGTGCTGGTACATAAGGGGTTTTATTCTCCAAACCTGCTGGATGTGACGCGGACTACTGATGAGGATGGTAATCGGAGCGAGGTATTTACTGATAAGGAAGGGCATAAGGTATTGGAACGTCGTTTCCTTTCCTCCATTGCTACTGTTTCCGTGTCTTCTGATACTTATTATGTATATGATGAGTATGGTAACCTTTGTTTTGTGCTCTCTCCGGAAGCGTCGGCACAACTTTTTGTATACTGAACAGGAACAAGTTGACAGAATTTTCCTGTTTTTCCTGCACGGGAACATTTTTTGCGTTGTGTCGGCGTAAAAGACGCTCATTCTGCCATCTTTCCGGACACACTGAAAAGGAGAAATGAATATGAAAACAACTGGCATCGTTCGGGGCATCGATTCTCTGGGCCGCATCGTCCTCCCCAAGGAGCTGCGCACCAATATGCACATCGACAAGGACTCGAAGCTCGAGATCTTCGTGGAGGGCGATCAGATCATCCTCAAAAAGCACCGTCCCGCCGGCAGCTGCGATTTCTGCGGTGAGCTGGCGGCCGACATGGCCCAGTATGAGGGTTACTGCATCTGCCCCGCCTGCCGGGCCAAGATCGCTGCGCTGTAATGCGCTGTAAACTGAAAAGGAGGATCACATGAGTCAGATGATCGACTTCACCCTGCCCTCCTGCGTACCGGGCCGGACGCTCCATGCATTCCGCTGTGTGCCGGAGGGTGAGGTGCGGGCCATCCTGCAGCTCTCCCACGGCATGGTGGAGTTCATCGACCGGTACAAGCCTCTGGCCGAGTATCTGGCCGCCCGGGGCATCCTCGTCACCGGCCACGACCATCTGGGCCACGGCGGCTCCATCCGCACCAGGGCGGATTACGGCTATTTCGCCCAGCCCGACGGCAACCGCGCCGTCCTCGACGACCTTCACGCTGTCACTGCGCTGACGAAGCAGCTCTATCCCGGTGTCCCCTATTTTCTGCTGGGCCACAGCATGGGCTCGTTCTACGCCCGGCAGTACCTTTGCGAGTGGGGCGGTGAGCTTGACGGCGCCATCATCATGGGTACCGGCTTCCAGCCCAAAGCGCTGGTCGCCACGGCCCGGGCGCTCTGCCGGGTGCTGGCCGTCTTTTTTGGCTGGGAGCACCGCAGCAAGCTGGTGGCGAGCCTCTCCTTCCTCGGCTACAACAGGGGGCTCGAGGGCCGCACGCCTCAGGACTGGCTCAACCGTGACCAGGCCGAAGTGGACAAGTACCGCGCCGACGAGCGCTGCATGTTCACCTTCACCCTGAACGCCTACTACAGCATGTTCACAGGCATCCTGCGGCTGTACGACCCCGCCGTTCTGGCCGGGGTGCCGAAGGACCTGCCCCTGCTCTTCCTCGCCGGTGACGCCGACCCTGTGGGCGAGCGCACCGCCGGAGTCCGGCGGGCCATCCAGAGCCTCCGGGACGCCGGTGTCGGGAACATCGAGTCGAAATTCTACCCCGGCGCCCGCCACGAGTTGCTGGTGGAGACGAACAAAGCCGAGGTGTTTGCGGACATCGCCGGCTGGCTCGAAAAACAACTGCATCTTTGAATCCAAAGCTCCTTCATCGGACTGCCGATGCGGGGGCTTTTTCTTCTGGAATATGGAAAAGCGCCCCGCCGGGCGGCTTTCGAGCCATCCAGCGGGACACTTTTCTGTCTTATTTATGTACGACGAGGCAAATCTTTCAGGTCTTGAACCTTCGTCTTCACACTGATTCCCTTATAGTTCAGTACACCCATCAACTTCTCAGGGCCTGCATCGCTTCCTCCAATCACTGTTGTGTAGAGGTCAACAGTGACCGTTTCCTTTCCAACGGTGACCTTAGTACCGTCGGCCAGAGAATCTGCGAAGGCAATGCCCATCTGCTCCGGCTTCTTGCCATCCACTTCGATCCAGAGACTGTCTTTGTCCAGCTCCAGCGTGTATCCCTCCGCAGCCGTTATCTCTGCATTGCAGTCAACGAACCACTGATCAGAATCATTATACACGGTGCCTACTTTATTGAAGACTCTGTAGCACTTCGTAAATTTGATCGTGCCGATGCTCGTTCTGCCCTCTTCGTTGAAATCAATGATTTTTGATGTTGTGACAACGTGGCCGCTGTCGCATCCGCCCAGTGCTCCCGTCATGCCCACGGCAAACACTGCCGCGCCGGAAAGCCGCAAAAAGTCTCTTCTGCTCAGATTTTTCATGTTGATATTCCTCCTGTTTTTTATTTTCCGCAAGTGCCCGGACACCCACCGGGCAATTTTATTGTAGCCTTTGCATCTGGCAGAAGTCAATTCTTTTCACAATTCTTGGAGCTTTGACGAAGAATGTCGTTTTCTTCTGCACAGAATCACGAAAAAACACACTAATGCAAAAAGCGCCCCGCCGGGCGGCCCGAAAGCCGCCTGACAGAGCGCTGATAGATTCATTTTTACTTTTTGGCTGCCCAGCCGTCCACGAGGGCCACAAGGGCCTTGCCCCGGCGGCCCAGAATTTTAGGCAGCAGGATGCGGGCCATGGCCCAGACACCGGAGAAGTTGTACAGGATGATGAGGGCGGTAATGATGCCCGTCCAGAGGCCGTACAGCGGCGTATCGGCCAGCAGCACGAAAGCCTCGAACACCAGCGCGGCGGCGTTGACGAGAACACGGCCCGGGTGGACGCGCATCCCGATCATGCCGTGGGCGTCGATGGCGCGGAGAGTGAATACCAGCCCGAGGCCGAGGAAGGACGCATAGGTCGCACCCACAGGACCCCACCACTTGATGAAGAAGTAGTTCATGAGGCAGTTGCTGATGGCACCGGCCATCATGGTGACCATGCTGCGCTGGGACTTCTTATTCACGACATAGACGCTGTTCATGAACTGGTTGAAGCAGCTGCAGGTAGACGCCAGCACGAGGAACGGCACAAAGTGCCATGCGTAATAGTAGTTGGACTTCATGACGTGCATGACCGGGCGGCAGAGCCAGATGATGCCCGCTGCACAGCAGAACAGCACGCTGGAATAGGTGCGGAAGATCTGGGTAAAGAACTTGGCTCTCCCCTCTTCCTCGGTGACAGCCGACAGCTGCCATGCATCGTAGAAGATAAGGCCCAGCGTCGTGAGGATGGTGGGCAGGAAGTAGCCGGTGGAGAGCAGGCCGCTCCATGCGTCGCCGCTGTGGCCGTCGAGGCCGTCGCACATCTCACGCACAAAGAACAGATCGGAGGCGTTGATGATCCAGAAGCTGATCTGGGCCGGTATCATGGGCAGCGAGAAGTGGAGCATCTGCTTCCAGAGGGTCTTGTTGATGCCCTTCAGCTCGATGAAATCCCAGAGCCTGCCGGTGAACATCAGGAAGAGCACGCTCACGAAGTCGCCGCTGATGATGGCCAGCAGATAGCCGTTGGCACCCCACTTGAAACCCACCAGATAGAGCGCATAAAATGCCATGGTCGCCACGGTGCAGAGCACGCCGTCCACGGCCACCAGCTTGTTCCACTGGCGGCTGCGCACGAACTGGGTGCACAGGGTGCGCAGGCAGCTCATGAGCACATAGATGTAAATGAGCAGGCCGTACTGTGCCATATCGGGCAGGAACTGCGCAATGGGCCAGCACAGTACCAGAATGCCAAAGCCGCCCAGAATGGTCAGCAGGCCGTTGGTGAACACCTGTTTTTCGCTGTTGCCCTTGTCCAGACCAAAGCGGATGATGGCGTTGGACATGCCCATGGACACGAACGGGATGAGCAGGTTCGCGTACTGGCTCAGGATCTTGGAAAGGCCCAGATCCGAGATCTCCGCCATTGCATAGGTAAGGAACGGCTGGACGATCAGGGTGAGCAGCTTTGACGAAAAGCTGGAAATTGCAAAGATCAATGTGTTGCCGGCAAGCTTTGAATATTTATCGCCGGACTTTTTTTCGTTTTCCAAGGGAACTTCCCTCCTGTTTTACAATTCGGATGCGGGCCGGTCTGTGACCGCCCGCATCCGCTTTCCCACTATTTAGTCACTTTAAAAGCGCCCGCCGGGCTTTCCAGTCCGGCAGCAGCTTTGCCACCTCGGCCCAGAACGCCGGGCTGTGGTTGGGCTGCAAAAAGTGGCAGTACTCATGCACTACCACATAGATCTGCGCCGCCGGGGGCATATGATACAGCTGCAGCGCAAAGGTGATCTGCCGCTTTGCCATAAAGCACACGCCCCACCGGCTGGTCATGCTGCGCACCTTGATGACGGGCTTGTGCCCGCCCAGCACTCCGGCAAAGGCCGGGTAGACCTTATCGCTCATGGCCGTAAAATAGGCCAGCGCTGTTTCCTTATCCGGCAGAGGCCGCGCTTCCTGCGCTGCGCGCCGCATGGCACGTTCCCGGGCCTGCTGCACCCAGTCGGCGCGTGCGGTCACAAAACGGTCTGCCGCTTCTGCACTTGTCCGCAGGGGGATGCTCACCGCCACGGTGCCATCCTCCCGCACACGGATGTTCAGGTTCTTGACCCGTTTGCGGGTCAGCTCGTATTGGATGCCGCCTGCCGTGCGCAGCTGTGTCTCCTGCTTTCTGCCCGCCATGAGGTCAGGTAGTCTTTTTTGCCCGGTGCAGCATTTCCAGCGGCAGCTGGGCCAGCACCACAGCAGCAAAGATCAGCGCACAGCCAAAGGCTTCCCGTGCGGAAAGGCTCTGGCCGAGCAGCAGCCAGCCGCCCAGTGCACTGAACACGCTTTCCAGACACATGATCAGGCTGGCAATGGCGGGGTTCAGGTCCCGCTGACCCAGGATCTGCAGGGTGTAGGCCACGCCGCTGGACATGATGCCGCAGTAGAGGATCGGCAGCGCATTCTCCGCGAACTGCGCTGCGGAAGGTGTCTCGAACAGCAGGGCCGCAGTGGTGCTTTCCACCGACACCACCAGAAACTCGGCAAGGCTCAGCCGCACGCCGTCCACCTGCGGGGCAAAGTGATCCACCGCAATGATCTGGAAGCTGAACAGCACTGCACAGCTCAGCAGGAGCCAGTCGCTGGATTCAATGCTGCCAAAGCCGTTTTTCATGCACAGCAGGTACAGGCCCAGCACGGCCACCACCATGCTCACCCACAGCTGCGCGCTGCTCTTACGGCCCAGAAACAGGCCGAACACCGGCACCAGCACCACGTACATGGCGGTCAGGAAGCCGGCCTTTGCCGTGGACGGATTGATGGTAATGCCGATCTGCTGTGCAGCGGATGCAGCAAACAGAAGGGTGCCGCACACAAAGCCTGCCGCCAGCAGCTTTTTCTTCTCGGCAGCAGTTTTGGGCTTTGCATCGGTGCCGCTTTTGCGGCGGATGGCATCAAACACCATCACCGTGGGGATCAGCACCAGTACAGCCAGCCAGCTGCGCCCGGCCAGAAAGCTGTAGGCTCCCATGCCGGAACCGGCGCTCTGGGCCACAAAGGCCGTGCCCCAAATAAAGGAGCACAGCAGCAAAAGCAGAGAGTTCTTGGTTTGTGTGTTCATCAGCCAATGCCCTCCGCCTTCAGCAGGCCGTACAGGTAGTACTTGCTGGAGTCATAGGAGATGGTCACACGGTACTGCGCCGCCGGATCCAGCCCGGAGATGGTGCAGCGGTAGTCGGTGCCGTCGGTATGGATATAATAGGTGCTGTCGGTCACATACTCTGCGCCGCCGTCCACCTTTTTCCACACGGCCACCTTGAACCGCTGGGTGCCCTCAGCCGTGCCGCAGCCCATAATGCTCAGCGTGCCGGAAGGCACGGTAAAGTAGCTGGTCTGGCGGCTCCAGATGCCGTTGAACACTGCATACAGGCAGCCATCCGCCGTGGCCGTGGCAAACTTAGCCGAGGAGTCTGCAATGCCCTGAATGATCAGCGGATCACTGGTCTGGTCGGCCCAGCGGGTAGTGTCCTCTTCCTGCACTTCGTCTGAAGTGCCCGATGCCTTGTGCACGATGCTCTTCAGGGTGTCCTTGCAGCCGATCAGGCCCACTGCAAGCACCAGCGCCATCAGCAGCACAACGATCCTTTTTTTCATCTTCATACGTTTCCTCACGAAGCAATGCGCTTCTCTTTGTTTTTCATCCCTCCGCCCTGTTCTTGTACAGAGCAGATACAGATATAGTATACCGCATTTTCCGGCGCTGTACAAGACATTTGTCCTGTGCCGTACTGCAAGAAAAGCCCCGCCGGGGCTTTTCTTTTTGTGCGGTTTGCCGCCTGATTTTACGTTTCTTTGCCAGTGACCGCCCGCAGGGCAGCACACTCGGCAGCGGCCTGCTTCGGTGCACCTGCACCAAACAGACTTCCGTACCGGTACAGCGCCCAGCCGCCCGCGTTCTGGCTGCGCAGGTCCTGCACCTGCCGGGCCAGCACATCGCCGGTGCTCCAGCCGCTCACGCTGTCCGGGTTCGCGCCGCCGTCACCTGCGCCCACGCGGTACGCGCCCAGCCCGAAGTACAGGGCCACGCCCTCTGCGCGCGGGTACGCCAGCCACGCGGGCACGATGTTCTCAAAGGCAAAGCGGGTGCTGCCGCTCTGCAGCGTGTAGCCATAGCCCCAGTAGATCTGCGGGCAGAGATAATCCACCACCTGTTCTTCCCCGCCCGCAGCCAGCCACGCCGTCACATCGCTGTACTGGCTGTTGAGGTCGTTGTCGGGATTCCCCTGCGGACTGATTCCAAAGCGCAGCGTCGGGTCTGCAGTCTTCACCGTGTCGTGCACCTTCTTGACCAAGGCGGTCACGTTCTGCCGCCGCCATGCTGCAAGGTCTGCCGCACCGCTGGCCGCAAACTGCGCCGCATCGATGCTTTCTTCGGTCGTAGGGTAAAAATAATCGTCAAAGTGGATGCCGTCCACCGCGTAGTTCTGCAAAAGCTCGGCCACGCCCTGCACCACATAGTCCGCCGCTGCAGGCTCGGCCGGGTTCAGATACAGCCCGTCGCCCACTGCACACACCCATTCCGGGTGGGTGTTGGCAAGGTTGTTCTCTGCCAGATTCGGCGGCATGGCTGCAGAGGACCGCAGCCGGTAGGGATTCAGCCACGCTTCCACCGAAAGGCCGCGCCCGTGGGCCTCCTGCAAAAGGATGTCCAGCGGGTCAAAACCGGGATCCTGCCCCTGCACGCCGGTGCACAGGTGGCTCCACGGGAACAGCTGGCTTTTGTAAAGTGAATCTCCGAAGGGCCGCACCTGCGCAAGCACCGTGTTCAGCCCAAGGCCCGCGCAGTTTTCCAGCATTTGCACGCACCCGGCGCGGAAGGCATCCGCCGAGGAAAAATCCATTGCTGCCCATTCCAGATAGCTCACCCATACGGCCCGCCACTCGCCTGCAGGCAGGGCAGGGTTCTCAACAGGCTGTTTTTCTGCTTTCGTTTTGTCCCGTTTGGAAAACTTTTTTCTGCGCAGCCACAGCCCCGCACCCACACAGGCAGCAGCACCGGCCCCCGCCAGAAAGGTGCGCCGGTTCACACGGCGCGGTTCCGCTTCCGTTTTTTTGGACTTGCGCCGCTGGGTCACAGGGTCTCCTCCTGGGTCTTATACAGCACAAGCGCTGCCCAGCCCCGGGCGCAGGCCAGCAGCACGAACATGATGTTCGTCCAGAAGGCAAGGGCGCTCATGCCCGCATACTTCGTCAGCAGCCAGAACAAAAGGCGCAGCGCTTCCGAGATGCACACCAGCTGCAGTGGGCGCTGAACGGGCCTGCCGTGGCCGTACTCGATGGCAAGCAGGCCCGGCCACACCAGTGCCGAGCACAGGTCGCCCGCCCAGCCGCCTGCAGCCAGCTTGCTGAGCATCAGCAGCACGAACACCAGCGTGTAGCTGCGCTTATCCTTGGCGGGAGCACCCTTCTGTGCGGCCAAAAACAGCACTGCAATGCCGGTGATGCAGAACACGATCAGTTCCAGCCCCGAAAAATCCATGCCGCCCAGCACGGCAAAGCCGCCCAGAATGGACATTGCCGCTGCCGCCAGCAGGAAAAAATACCAGGTCTTGCGTGTAAATTTGAGCTTCATTGTGTTCCTCCCGCCTGCAGCAGTGCGCAGGCTCCTGACAAAATTTTCAAAGAATTAAAAATATTATAGCACAAAAGTATGCGGGTTGTGTTACAATAAGAAAAACTCTTCAGGAGGATCTTCATGAACGCCGCAGTTTCCATTGTCCTGCTTGCCGCCGTACTTGGCGTGATCGTTTTTCTTTTGTCCCGGCGCGAGAATACCCGCCGCAGCCAGTACGGCCCCGCCGGCCTTTCGGAGTTCCGCACCGACCTGCCGCTGGACGAGTGCTTCGACCGGCTGGACGAGCACAGGGACGCCGACGAGTTCGTGTACGAGTGCCGCCGGGAAAAGGACGGCGGCTTTCTGCTGCATCTCACCCTGCACCAGCCCACCCAGCAGCCGCTGGACACCCTGTATACCCTCCGGCTGGACCCCGGTCGTCAGACCGTAGTGACCCTGATCTTCATCCGCGAAGCCTTTGGCTACAAGGAGCCGCTGTTCCCGCAGGAAATGCTTGATCGTTTTATGCAGCAGAAGCTGGATGCCCACCGCACCAAATAAAGTTTTGTGTAAATGCTTTTCATTTTGCGCTGTTTTTGGTATACTTGTAAGTGCCGCAGCGCAGAATATGCGGGCTAGTAGCTCAGTTGGTCAGAGCTGGCGGCTCATAACCGCTTGGTCTTACCATCTCGCACTCAAAAGTTATCGAGTTATCGCATTTTTTCAAAAATTACTTTTTAACGATCTATTTTTTGGCGTTAAAGAGGCATTTAGTCATTATCCCATGGCGTTATTCCCAATTATTGGGGCCAGTAGTTCAGTCGGTTAGAACTCCCCGCTCATAACGGGGCTATCGCGGGTTCAAGTCCTGCCTGGCCCACTAATCAGTTCGTACCCGAACCCTATTCTTTACGAAAAAGGGTTCGGGTATGTTTTTGTTTATCGGACGTTTTGCGATTAGGTACGCAGAGCGGTAAACGAGCAAAGGCAGGGTATCACCGTTGCGGTGGTATCCTGCCTTTTATGCTATACGCTGCATTCCAGTTTATTCTTTGCAAGTAGCAAAGTGACTAACTCTCATTCTGGTAGATTTTCGATTTTTTCAATCTTAACACTTGTACCATTGGCAACAACGCCAATCATATTGCTTATAAGTGTTAAGTAGTCAAAATCAATCCCTATAATAGCATTTCCGCCTTTTTCAGCAGATTTCAAGGTTAACTTTTTAATCGCTGCATCTTTCAATTATACCATCATATACTCTTGAAAACGTCTAAAAAACACACCATCAGTTAAAGATATCGAAAATCACACTACGCAAAAATCGTCTTTCTATCTAATCTAACAGAAGGGTAATCTTTACATATATGCTTGAGTTTTTACTGTTTTTCATCTGAAAGCATCGCCATGATATTCATCGGCGGTAGGACAATAGGTGCCATATCAGGTTGTGTTGTAATGGTCGAGATGTAACTTCTCAAATAAGGGAACACGATTGCAACTGCATTTCGCTCCACTAGAACCTGCTGTTCAGTTTCCGTTTTAAAGATTGCAACGCAGGTTGCCGAAACTTCAAGTTTCTTGTCTTCATCTCCAATTAAAATAGTAAGTTCCAACTGATAGCATTGCTTCTCTAAAATTTTTAAATCGCGTTTTACGCGAACTCCAAGCTCCAGTTCATCAATTGGCTCACTTGTGCGAGAAAAAGAACTCTTGGCAATATAAATGCGCTCCATAATAAGTGGACTTTTGTAGTCATTCCGAATTGTCATAGTTAAAACTCCTTATGCCGCCAAAAGGTCATCCACCAAAATCTCAATCTTTTCCGGAGCACACTCCTTAAAGAGGTACGGTGTCTCCATATAGGAAAATGTTTCCAAAGTTGGCACTAAAATGCGTTTAATATCTAGGAGTGTCAATTCTTTCAACTCTCCATTTTCTCTCAACATTGGAACTTTGTAATCTGATGAAAGAGGAACTCCATAGTCTTTGCAAAGTTTCAAAAACAAATCACGATCAAACATCAAATCACCTCATCTTCTCCATCATAGACAATCGCAGTTTCTTTTATGCACAACTTATCTGACACACAAACTTGCGTTTCTTTGAAATATATGCCTAGTCGCTTGGCTAACTCCTTTTGAAGCTCTAAACGTTCTCCATGCTGTGGAACGCCTGCATATCGAACACAGTCTTTTTGAAATGTTGCAACAATTACGCTAACTCCGTATTCTTTCTTATAATAATCAAAAAACAGTGCACGCAACGTCTGGTTTGTAAATATAGGTTGTTTGTCTTCCTTCAAAGCCTGAAAATAAGCGTCTTCAATTCGGCTAAAGAAAAGCGCTACCTGTTCATTATCGTCAAGGTTTAAGACTTTTCCATCCGGTGCAGTAATTTGGACTTGATAAATCAGCGGTGTTGAACCCCTATTGTGGCTAGAAATACTACTAGCCCACCAGTACGCTTGTTCTTGGCTTAAAAAGAAATACACTCCCTGTCCAAGCCAATGATCCTGCCTGTAGTGAGTACGCGCTGGATCAAATCCATGTTGGGCAATACTTTCTTTTGCAAAGGAACACGTACCATGATACCCTTGAAGATTCATCAAACGCATTCCTTCCTTCTAGTTTAAAGTCAAATACACTATTCTACATATCTATAATATCACAAAATTCAACGACTGTATAGTGTGATATTTATCGCACTTACATATAGTTATAGCACTTGCCCAATTTCGTACCCAAAAATTCTTGGGTACGGTTCTGAGTACAAAGAGCCATTTTAGACACTAAAAGACACCAAAAGTTACGTCAAAGTACACAAAGGTGTTTTTTCGGAATTATGAGATAGTCACAAGATTTCACAAGAAAAACAGGATTTCAAAATTAGCGACGTTCTCATAACCGCTTGGTCCCGGGTTCAAGTCCTGGCTGGCCCATAACAAAAAAGAGCACCCATCGGGGTGCTCTTTTTTGTTGCCAGTCAGGACTTGAACAGCACGGCACCGCCATGGGCGGGGCAAACAACAGCCCAGTGGGCTGTTGTTTAGTGCGCGGGTCCCAGCGCATAGGAATGTCAAAAGGTGCCGGATGCCGTTCTGAGGGCCAGTCAGGACTTGAACCCAAAACTTATAAAGTTCTCATTGCGGAATCCCTGCTCCCATGATATGATTAAACCAGCTTGGAGGAGGATATCATGCAGAATACAAATAACGAACTCGTGTCCGTCATTGTTCCGGTATATAAAGTAGAACCCTATCTGGACCGGTGTGTCGCCAGCATTCTGGCCCAGACATATCCGAACCTTGAGGTGATCCTGGTCGATGATGGTTCTCCCGATAACTGCCCTGCACTCTGTGATGCATGGGCACAGCGGGACGCACGCATCAGGGTCATCCATAAGAAAAACGGCGGCCTATCCGATGCCCGGAATGTGGGACTGGATGCGGCATCCGGTGCGTACATCTCCTTTGTTGACAGCGATGATTACATTGCAGAAAATTTCATCGAGACCCTTTATGATCTGCTCCATGAGTACCACACCGATATTTCTGCCGTCCATTGGAAACTCGTCTATGCTGACGCGCCGGAGGTCCCTGCTCCGCTTTCTTCCCGAAACGTTACGCTCTTTCAGGGTGCTGATGCCATCCGGGAGCTTTTTACGGAGGATACCTACGCATGTTATGCATGGAATAAATTATGCAAACGGGAACTGTTTGACACCATCCGGTTCCCGGTCGGTCGTGTTATGGAAGATCTTGGCATTGCACACAAGATCCTGTTCGACGCAGGGCAGATCGTGTACTCGGACGAACCCCTGTATTACTATTATCAGCGCGATGGCAGCATTCTCCATACAGACTGTATAAAGTTCTTTCAGGACAGGCTTGCGATGGTCACAGAGCGTTATCTGTTTCTTGAAAAGCTGTACCCTGACATGCTGGAAAACGATGCCTATTTTGTGGATATGGCCCTGAATGATTACCCGATCCTCTATCGTTCTGCCTTAGACCCTGAATCGGATCAGCTCATCCGTCATGCCTACCAAAAGAGCCGTTCCATTTTGTCCTTCTACAATAAAATGCGCTTTGCCTTTTTCAGCCGGAGCAAAGCCCTGTACTACTTTATCGAACGCCGCAACCACAACCTTGCCCGCTACGATAACTGCTGAATCTCCTGCATTCCATTTCTTTCTGCGTAATGATAATAAAACAAAGAAGGAGCGTTTCCACGCGGGAACGCTCCTTCTTTGTTTACTATCATTTACACCATTTTGCAAACTCTTCGTCGGTGCACTTGACATAGTGGCTGCCGCTCACATTGTGATCGGTGCCCTTGTTGTAATCGATGCCGGAAGATGCATAGTCGTAGGTCTCAGCCACGCGGCGCTTCTCCACAACGGGGTTCGGCAGCGGGATGGCCGACAGCAGGCTGCGGGTGTAGGGGTGGATGGGATTCTCGAAGATCTCTTCGGTCGTACCCGTCTCCAGCAGGTGGCCCAGATGCAGCACGCCGATGCGGTCCGAGATGTACTTGACCATGGAAAGGTCATGCGCAATGAACAGGTAGGCCGTGCCGGTCTCCTGCTGGATATCCTTCATCAGGTTGACCACCTGTGCCTGAATGGACACGTCCAGCGCCGAGATACACTCATCTGCGATGATGAGCTTGGGGTTCATGATGAGGGCGCGGGCAATGCCCACGCGCTGGCGCTGGCCGCCGGAGAACTGGTGGGGATAGCGCTCAGCATGTTCGGGCGCAAGGCCCACCTTGGCCAGAATTTTCTCCACCTTTTCGCGGCGCTCTTCGCGGGTCTTGTACATGTGGTGGATGTCCAGACCCTCGCCGATGATATCCTCCACCTTTTTGCGGGGGTTCAGGGACGCCATGGGGTCCTGAAAGATCATCTGCATCTGGGTGCGCAGGGTGTCATTCTGGCTGTGGTTCAGCCTGCCGCTGATATCCTGCCCATCAAAGGTGATCTTGCCGGCAGTAGGGTCATACAGGCGGATGACGCTGCGGCCGATGGTGGACTTGCCGGAACCGGACTCGCCCACCAGACCATAGGTCTCGCCGGGATAGATCTCAAAGCTGACATTGTCCACAGCCTTGACGGTATAGCTCTTGCTCACGCGGAAATACTGCTTCAGGCCCTCGACCTTCAGCAGCGGAGCAGCATTCTGTCCTGCCATTTATTCCGCCTCCTTGATCTTTTCTGCCTCGGCACGCATGCGGGCAATGCGCTGAGCAAGCTCAGGCGGCATGTCCACCTTGGGTGCGCGGGGGTCCAGCAGCCATGTAGCTGCATAGTGGGTGTCGCTGATCTTGAACATGGGCGGGTCCACTTCGTCGTCGATGTTCAGGGCAAAGTGGTTGCGCGGCGCAAAGGCATCGCCCTGCTTCTCATGCAGCAGGTTCGGCGGCGAACCCGGAATGGTGTACAGACGGTCGTCTGCGGTGTCCAGATCGGGCATGGCGGAAAGCAGGCCCCATGTGTAGGGGTGGCGCGGCTCGTAGAAGATCTCATCGATGGTGCCGGTCTCCACGATCTTGCCTGCGTACATCACGTCCACATAATCGGCCACCTTTGCCACAACGCCCAGATCGTGGGTGATGTAAATGACCGAGATGCCGCGCTCACGCTGGATGCTGCGGATCAGCTCCAGGATCTTGGCCTGAATGGTCACATCCAGTGCCGTGGTGGGCTCGTCGCAGATCAGCAGGTCGGGGTCGCAGGCCAGTGCAATGGCAATGACCACGCGCTGGCGCATACCGCCGGACAGCTGGTGCGGGTAGCTCTTCATGCGCTTTTCGGCATCGGTGATGCCCACCTCTTCCAGCAGCTGCACAGCCTTTTTGTAGGCGGCATCCTTGGGCATCTTGTAGTGCCACAGCATGCCCTCCATGATCTGCTTGCCGATGGGCATGGTGGGGTCAAGGCTGGTCATGGGGTCCTGAAACACCATGGCGATGCGCTTGCCGTTGATGTGGCGGCGGATCCACTTTTTGTCCTTCTGCAGCAGATCCACCGTCTCGGGGCTGCCGTCGGCGTGATGGTAGCTGAACTGGATGGAACCGCTGTTCACGGTAGCGTTCTGGGCCAGAATGCCCATGGCGGCCTTCATGGTAACGGACTTGCCGGAGCCGGATTCGCCCACCAGCGCCACCGTTTCGCCCTTGTACAGGTCGATGTTCACGCCGCGGATGGCGTGCACCGGGCCTGCGGTGGTCTTAAAGGTGATATCAAGGTCTCGCACCGACAAGACCTGTTCTTTTTTGTTTTCAGGCATGGGGTGTTCCTCCTTACATACTCTTCATCTTGGGGTCCAGAGCCTCGCGCAGGCCGTCGGCCACGAGGTTGAAGCTCATCATCAGCAGACTCATGACCACCATCGGCGGGATGATCTGATAAGGATGGGTGGTGAAGCTGTTATACAGCTCACTGATCAGAGAACCCAGCGAACACTGCGGCACCGGGATGCCCAGACCCACAAAGGACAGGAATGCCTCGGTGAAAATTGCGGTGGGGATGCTGAACATGACCTGCGTGATGATGGGTCCGATGATGTTGGGCAGCACTTCCTTGAAGATGATGAAGAAGCTGCCTGCGCCCAGCGTGCGGGAGGCCAGTACGAACTCCTGATCCTTCAGCTTGAGCATCTCAGCGCGGGCAATGCGGCTCATGCCCACCCACTCGGTGAGCATCAGGGCAAAGATAATGGTGATCATGCCGGGCTTGAGCACCAGCAGAAGCAGCGTGACGATCACCAGACGGGGGATGCCGTTGGCAACTTCCAGAAAACGCTGCATCATCATATCCACCTTGCCGCCAAAGTAGCCGGAGATCAGGCCGTAGCTCATGCCGATGACCATATCGATGATGGCGGCGGCAACCGCGATGATCAGGGACACGCGGGCACCCTCCCAGGTACGGGTCCAGATATCGCGGCCATAGGTGTCGCTGCCGAACCAGTAGTAGACATCCTCCTTGCCCTTTTCCACATAGGCATTCACTGTCTTGGAACCGGTGGTGGTGCTCATTTTCTCGTCACCGTTGAAGATGCCGAAGTTTTCCAGCACCTGCACGCGGGGCGCAAAGTTTTTCTGGCTCAGCTCCTGACCGGAGTAGGTATACTCGTTCATGCCGGGGCCAAATGCCGCCAGCAGCACGATAAAGACAACGAGGATCAGGCCGAGCACCGCGCTCTTTTTGCGGAAGAAGCGCACCCGCACATCCTTCCAGAAGCTCTGTGCGGCAAAGTTCGAGTCCATTGCGATCTCTGCGTCGTTATGCTTGAGCACAAAGTCCTTCTCGTTGAAGGTGTGCTCGGAATACATGGTATCCACTGCGCTGACGATGGCATCAGCCGTGGCTTCGCCGCCCAAGCGAATCGCTTTTTCTGCCATATCAGTCGTCCCCCTTTGCCAAGCGGATGCGCGGGTCGATGATGCCGTACAGCAGGTCAACGACCAGCATGATGCCAA
>OGXC01001534.1_pt1 | contig 17558 bp, 16 predicted proteins | sample 1576201 | NCBI WGS metagenome assembly OGXC01 (sample SAMEA3541562, study PRJEB24748) | human gut metagenome | biome: human gut; feature: human-associated habitat; material: faeces | place: China | collected 2012 | reverse complement strand
GCGAGGGGGTGGGCCGGGTGACGAAGCCCGGCCTTGACCAGCCCGTAGGCGAAGCTGCCATCAACCATGTGCCCCGCCGGATGATCGCCGAGGCACTGGAACGGGAAGCTGAAAATGCTGCCTACACCGGCGGCTTTGCGGTGACCATCTCTGTGGAAGGCGGTGCCGAGACGGCAAAGCGCACCTTCAACCCGCACATCGGGGTGGAGGGCGGGCTTTCCATTCTGGGCACCAGCGGCATCGTGGAACCCATGAGCCAGCAGGCCATTCTGGATACCATCCAGCTGGAAATGAATCAGGCCGCACTGCGTGCAAAAAATGCCCCCGGCCCCCGGCGGCTGGTGCTGGCCCCCGGCAACTACGGGCTGGATTATCTGGCCAGCGCTCTGCCGCAGTTCGAGCGGTTCCCGGTGGTCAAAACTTCCAACTTCATCGGGGATACGCTGGATATGGCCGCCACGGCCAAATTTGAGGAAGTGCTTCTGGTAGGCCACGTGGGCAAGCTCTGCAAGCTGGCGGCAGGGGTCATGAACACCCACTCCCACACGGCGGATGGCCGCGCTGAAGTGTTTTGCGCCCATGCGGCGCTGTGCGGTGCCGCGCATGAGGTGTGCGCCGCCCTGATGGATGCCGCCACCACCGATGCCTGCCTTGACATTCTGGACGGCGCACAGCTGCGTGCACCGGTGCTGGAAAGCATCCTTGCCGCCATCCAGATGCATCTGGACCGACGGGCAGGCGGGGCGTTCCGGGTGGGCGCGGTGCTGTTCTCCAACCAGCACGGCCCGCTGGGCGAGACAAAAACGGCAAAGGAGCTGATGCAGGAATGGCAGAACTGAAAGGTACATTTTACGGTGTCAGCGTCGGCCCCGGCGACCCGGAGCTGATGACGCTGCAGGCTGTGCGGCTCATCCGGAAGTGCCCGGTGCTGGCCGCGCCGCAGACTGCTTCCGGCCAGATGCTGGCGCTGGACATCGCCCGCAGTGCGCTGGGAGAAGCGCTGGACGGCAAGACCATCGTCCCGCTGTACTTTGCCATGAGCCGTGACCCGGCTGCGCTGGCGGCTTCGCACGAAAAAGCCGCCGCCGCGGTGCGGCAGTATCTGGATGCCGGGCAGGACGTTGCCATGCTGAACATCGGTGATGTTTCCATCTATGCCACCTTTGGTTACCTGCAGGAGATCTTGCAGGCCGGGGGCTATGCCACCGCCATGGCGGCAGGCGTGCCCAGCTTTTGTGCGGCGGCGGCGCGGCTGAATGTGCCGCTGACCGGCGGCATGGATGCGCCGCTTACCATTGCGCCCGGCGGTTGGACAGACCGCGTGCTGGAAACGCCCGGCACCAAAGTATTGATGAAGACCGGCAGGCAATTGCCTGTCTTATTGGATACCCTGCAGCAGGCAGATAAGCTGAAAAAAAGCGCACTTGTGTGCAACTGCGGTCTGCCGGACGAGCGGGTCTACCCGGATCTTTCCCTTGAGCGGCCGCAGGAACAGGCCGGTTATTTTGCCACCGTTTTGGTAAAGGAGTAACGTTATGGTACATTTTGTTGGTGCAGGCCCCGGCGCACCGGACCTCATCACCCGGCGGGGCGCGGCCCTGCTTCAGAAAGCCGACTGCATCATCTATGCGGGCAGTCTGGTGAACCCGGCCCTGCTGGGCCTTGCAAAGGCAGACTGCGCCATTTATAACAGCGCTGAAATGACGCTGGAGCAGGTGCTGGATGTGATGCGGCAGATGGAAGCTGCGGGTAAGATCACCGTGCGCCTGCACACCGGCGACCCCTGCCTTTACGGTGCCATCCGGGAGCAGATGGATGTGCTGGATGCTGAGGGCATTCCCTACGATGATACCCCCGGTGTGTCCAGCTTCTGCGGCGCGGCAGCGGCGCTGAACGCCGAGTACACCCTGCCCACCGTCAGCCAGACCGTCATCATCACCCGCATGGAGGGCCGCACCCCGGTGCCGGAAAAAGAAAAGCTGGCAAGCCTTGCCGCCCACGGGGCAACGATGGTCATTTTCCTATCCATCGGCCTTGTGGACAAAGTACAGCAGGCGCTTCTGGCAGGCGGTGCCTATACGCCGGATACCCCGGCAGCGGTGGTGTATAAGGCCACATGGCCGGAGGAAAAAACGGTGCGCTGCACCGTAGGTACGCTGGCGGAAAGCGTTCATGCAGCGGGCATCACCAAAACGGCGCTCATCGTGGCAGGCGGCTTTCTGGGCCGGAATTATGAGCGCAGCAAGCTGTATGACCCGGCCTTTACCACCGAGTTCCGCAAGGGGACCGACCAGTGACCCGCGCCTACCTTGCCTTTACGGCAAAGGGCCTTGCGCTGGCGGAAAAGCTGGCCGCAGAATATCCCGGCAGTGTGGCCCGCTGCGGCCATGAAGCCGGGCAGGTGCACCTTGCCGATTGGACGGCCCGCCAGTTTGCCGGGAGCGATGCCCTTGTTTTTGTAGGTGCTGTGGGCATTGCGGTGCGGGCCATTGCGCCCCACTGCCAAAGCAAGGCGCAGGATCCTGCCGTTGTGGTGCTGGACGAGTGCGGCCGCTTTGCCGTGCCCATCCTCTCAGGCCATCTGGGCGGTGCCAACGACCTTGCCCGGGCGCTTGCCGCTGTGTGCGGTGCGGTGCCGGTGATCACCACAGCCACCGACGCAAACGGTGTGTTTGCGGTGGACGAGTGGGCAAAGCACCAGAACTGCACCGTGCTGGAGCCGGAGCGCATCAAGCTTGTCAGCGGTGCACTGCTGGCGGGCAAAACGGTGCAGTTTGCATCCGACTGGCCCATTGCGGGTGCACCGCCTGATGGGATCACGGCGGGAGATGCCCCGGACTTTGCCCTCACCCTCTGCCCGGCGGGGGATGCGCTGCATCTGGTGCCGCGCATCGGCGTGCTGGGCGTGGGCTGCAAACGCGGCACCAGCGCCGAAACGCTGGCCGAAGCCTTTGCAGCTTTCTGTGCCCAGAACCGCCTTGCGCCGCAATGCATCACGGCGGCGGCAAGCATCGACTTAAAACAAAACGAGACGGGCCTGCTGACCTTCTGTAAGAGCCACAGCTGGCCGGTGCAGTTTTTCACAGCGGAACAGCTGCGTGCCGCCCCCGGCAGCTTTACGCCTTCGGCCTTTGTGCAGAGCGTTACCGGCGTGGACAATGTCTGTGAACGGTCGGCAGTGCTGGCCGCAGGCGGGACACTCGTTTTTCACAAATATGCCCATACCGGCGTGACCTTTGCGCTGGCCGTGCGGCCCTATGCCCCGGACTGGAGGTGGCAGAATGTTTGACCCGATGGAATTTGAGATCGACGAACCGGAAAAGGTAGTCTATGTGGTGGGCATTGGCCCCGGAGATGTTTACTACCTGACGCAGGAAGCCCAGAACGTTCTGGAACACGCAGATGCCATCTGCGGCTATAAACTTTATCTTGACCTGATCGAGCCGGAGTTCCCATGTGAGGAATATTATTCCACCGGCATGACCAAGGAGATCGACCGCTGCCGCTGGGCGCTGGAAAAGGCGGATACCGGCAGGCGCGTGGTGATGGTGTGCAGCGGCGACGCAGGCGTTTACGGCATGGCCAGCCCTGTGCTGGAACTGGCGCAGGATTACCCGGACGTTGCCGTAGAAGTGGTGCCCGGCCTTACGGCCGCCCTCAGCGGTGGGGCTGTGCTGGGCGCGCCGCTGGCCCACGATTTCTGCGTGATCTCCCTTTCCGACCGGCTTACCCCGTGGGAGGTCATCGAAAAGCGGTTGGCCTGCGCCGCGCAGGGCGATTTCTGCGCTGCACTCTATAATCCTTCCTCCAAGGGCAGGCCGGACTACCTGCAAAAGGCAGTACGCATCCTGCGCGCAAACGGCAAGGCGGATGATACCGTCTGCGGCCTTGTGCGCAATATTGGCCGCGAGGGCCAGAGCGCCCGGGTGCTGACGCTGGCCGAGCTGGAAAACACGCCGGTGGATATGTTCACCACCGTGTATATCGGCAACAGCAATACCCGCGCCCTTTCGGGCCGGATGGTCACGCCGCGGGGGTACCGTAAGTGAAGGCGGTCGTGTTCAGCGGCACCACCGAGGGACGTCGCTTTTCCAAAAAGCTGGCAGAGCTTGGCGTTGCGGTAACGGTGTGCGTGGCAACGCCGCTGGGTGCCGAGGAGCAGGGCGAAATGGCGGGCATCACGGTGCACGCCGGGCGGCTGCAGCCGGATGCCATGGCGGCATTGCTGGCGGGAGCTGATCTCTGCGTGGATGCCACCCACCCTTATGCAGTGGATGCCACCAGGAACATCCGCGCTGCAGCGGTGCAGGCGGGCGTGGAATATCGCCGCCTGCTGCGTGCGCAAAGCCCCTTGCCGCCCGGCTGTGCGGTGTTTGAAACAGCAGCGCAGGCTGCAGAATATCTGGCCGGGACAGAGGGCAATATCCTGCTTGCCACCGGTGCCAAGGAGCTGGCTGTGTTTGCCGGGCTGGAACCGGCGCGGCTTTACCCGCGCGTCCTGCCCACGCCGGAGGGCATTGCCGCCTGTGAAGCGGCCAATGTCCCGCACCGGAACATCATTGCCATGCAGGGGCCGTTCAGTCTGGCGCTGAATAAGGCGTTGATAACACAGTTCCAGATCCGGTACCTCGTCACCAAGGACGGCGGCGCGGCGGGCGGCTTTGCCGAAAAGGTGCAGGCCGCTGCCGATACCGGCGCACAGCTGGTGGTGCTGCGCCGCCCGCCGGAAACTGGCGAGACGGAAACACAAATTTTAGCGTATTGCAAGGAGATTTTGCAATGGTCACACTGATCGGCATGGGCAGCGGAAAATGGGAAGCCCTTTCGGCGCAGGCGCAGCAGGCTGTGCGCAGCGCGGGCCTTGTGTTCGGTGCAAAGCGGCTGCTGGCGGGCCTGCCTGCAGACTGCACGGCCCGGCAGTTCGCGCTCTACCAGCCCGCTGACATTCTGGAAACACTGGCACAAAACCCCGGGCAGGATGCTGCCGTGCTTTACAGCGGCGATACCGGAATTTACTCCGGTGCGTCCGGTCTGCTCACGCCGCTGCGGGCGCTGGGCATCCCCGCGCGGGTGTATCCGGGCGTTTCCAGCATCCAGCTGCTTTCAGCGGCGCTGGGCCGACCGTGGCAGGACTGGAAGCTGGTCTCGGCCCATGGCTGTGCCTGCGACCCGGTGGCCGAGTGCATGATGAACCGTTCGGTGTTCTTCCTCACCGGCGGCACGGAAACGCCCGCCTCTCTGTGCCAGAAGCTGACCGATGCCGGTATGGGCGAAGCCCACGGCGTGGTGGGCGAAAACCTTGGCACCGAGGCGGAAGCCATCCGCTACGGCTCTGCTGCAGAGCTGGCGGGGCAGAGCTTTGCACCACTCAGCGTACTTCTGGTGGAAAACTTTGATCTGCCGCAGCTGCGTGCGCCGGGCTTCCCGGACGAAAGCTTCATCCGGAGCGAGGTGCCCATGACCAAGCAGGAGGTGCGCGCTGCTGCGCTGGCAAAGCTGGCGGTAATGCCCACTGACACTCTGTGGGATGTGGGCGCAGGCACCGGCAGTGTGAGCGTGGAGCTGGCATTGGCGGCACCCAAAGGCCGCGTTTACGCCGTGGAGTGTGAACCGGATGCCTGTGAACTGATCCGTAAAAACCGGGCAAAGTTCCATGCTTGCAACCTCATCCTCATCGAGGGCCGCGCACCGGATGTGCTGGCAGACCTGCCTGCGCCGGATGCCGTGTTCATCGGCGGCACCAAAGGCGGCATGGAAGCCGTGCTGGATGAAGTGCTCGGCAAGAATCCGAACGCACGCATCTGCATTTCGGCCATTGCGCTGGAAACGCTGGGCGCTGCCATTGCCGCCCTCACGGCCCGGGGCCTGACCGCAGAGGTAACGCAGATCGCCGTCAGCCGCACAAAACCGGCGGGCCGACTGCACCTGCTCATGGCCAATAACCCCATCTTCCTCATTACGGGTACACGCAAATGATGCAATTCCTCATCGCCGCGCCTTCTTCCGGCAGCGGCAAGACCACGGTTGCCTGCGCAGTGCTGGCGGCGCTGAAAAAGCGCGGGGCCGACCCCTGTGCGTTCAAAAGCGGGCCGGACTACATCGACCCCATGTTCCACCGCTCGGCTCTGCAGGTGGACAGCCACAATCTGGATCTGTTTCTTTCCAACAGGGATATGGTGCGGGCCATTTTTGCCCGCTATGCCGCCGGGCATGGTGCCGCCGTGTGCGAGGGCGCTATGGGCTTTTATGATGGTCAGGGCCTGACCACCCGTGCCAGCGCTTGGGAACTGGCGGATACGCTGGGCCTGCCGGTGCTGCTGGTGGTACAGCCCAAGGGTGCCAGCGTGACGCTGGCCGCGCAAATTCAGGGCCTTGTGAACTTCCGCAAAAACAGCCATGTTTCGGGCATCCTGCTCAATGATTGTTCCGAAAAGCTGTATAAAATGCTCAAGGCCCTGCTGGAAAGGGAGACCGGCCTGCCGGTGCTGGGCTATCTGCCCCATTTGCCGCAGGCAGCGGTAGAAAGCCGACACCTCGGCCTGAAGACTGCAGATGAAATTGCCGACCTGCAGGAAAAGATCGCCCTGCTGGCCGATGCACTGGTGCTGGATTGGCAGCGCCTTGCCGTGCTGACCGAAAAGCCTGCGCCGGAAGCTTTGCCGGGAGCAGCTGCACCCACATCCGTCCGCATTGCGGTGGCAAAGGACGAGGCGTTCTGCTTTACCTATGCCGAAACGCTGGACGCACTGCGGGATGCCGGGGCGGAGCTTGTGCTTTTCAGCCCGGTGCAGGATGCGGTTTTGCCGGAAAATATAGGTGGGCTGTATCTGCCCGGCGGCTACCCGGAGCTGTACGCCAAAACTCTGAGTGAAAACAAAACCATGCTGGCTTCCATCCGGCAGGCCGTGCAGGCGGGCTTGCCCACAGCGGCCGAATGCGGCGGCTTTTTGTATCTGGGCCGGAGCCTTGAGGATGTCGACGGTAAGGTGTGGCCCATGGCAGATGTTCTGCCGGGCGATGGCATCCGGGTGGGAAGGCTGGTGCGCTTTGGCTATGCCGAAATGACTGCCAAGGCGGACAGTATGCTCTTCTGCGCCGGAGAAACGCTGCCCATCCACGAATTCCACCACTGGGATTCCACCGCAAACGGCACTGCATTTACTGCCTGCAAAAACGAAAAAATGCAGTGGGAATGCGGCTTTGCAAACGAGAATTTCTATGCGGGGTTCCCGCATTTATACTGGGCGGGCACGCCTCTGCCGGGCCGCTTTGTGCGCGCGGCAGAACGATACAGCAAAACAAAAGGATGACCAAAATGACCGAAACTGAACTGAATGCACTTTTGGCGGGTATCACCCCTGCCAACGAAGCTGCCCGCGCGGCGGCACACGCCCACTGGGCCAGCCTTGCAAAGCCTCTGGGCGGGTTGGGCCGGCTGGAGACCATGCTGGAGGATGCCGCCGCCCTTACCGGCAGTGCGGAGCTTGATCTTTCCCGCCGGGTGGTGGTGGTGCTCTGCGCGGATAACGGCGTGGTGGCGCAGGGCGTGAGCCAGACCGGGCAGGAAGTGACCCGTGCCGTGGCCGAAAACCTTGCCATGCGGCGCACCAGTGTGTGCCAGATGGCCCGCACGGCCCACTGCGATGTTCTGCCCGTGGATATGGGCATGGCAGGCGAACCGGTGCCCGGCGTGCGCAGCTGCCGCATTGCCGCAGGCACGGCGGATTTTACCCAAGGCCCTGCCATGAGCCGGGCCGAGGCCGTGCAGGCCGTTGGGGAGGGCATTGCCCTTGCCCGGGAACTGGCAGAGGATGGCTACAGGCTCATCGCCACCGGTGAAATGGGCATTGGCAATACCACCACCTCCAGCGCGGTGGCGGCGGTGCTGCTGGGCCAGCCTGTGGAGCTTATGACCGGGCGCGGTGCGGGCCTCTCGGACGAAGGGCTTGCCCGCAAGGTGGATGCCATCTGCCGCGGCATCCTTTGCAATGAGCCGGACCCGGAAGACACATTGGATGTTCTTGCAAAGCTTGGCGGCTTTGATATCGCGGGCCTGTGCGGTGTGTTTCTGGGCGGTGCACTGGCCGGTGTGCCGGTGCTGGCAGATGGCTTTATCAGCGGAGTGGCCGCGCTGTGCGCCGTGCGGCTGTGCCCGGCGGCGGCAAAGGCTGTGTTTGCAAGCCACTGCTCGGCAGAGCCTGCCGCGCGCATCGTGCTGGAAGCACTGGGCAAGGCACCCATCATTACGGCGGGGCTGCATCTGGGCGAGGGCACCGGCGCGGTGGCCAGCATCCCGCTGTGGGATATGGCGCTGGCCGTATACGGCGGGTGCTACTCCTTTGCGGAGGGCGGCATTGCGCCGTATACGCCCCAATGTTGACGCTGGTTCTGGGCGGCGCGGCCAGCGGCAAAAGTGAATACGCCGAGAGCCTTGTGCTGAAAACCACCGGCCCTCGCTACTATCTTGCCACCATGCAGGTGTGGGATGCCGAGTGTGCCGCCCGGGTGGAAAAGCACCGCAAAATGCGGGCCGCAAAGCAGTTTGAGACGGTGGAGTGTCCCTTGCATCTGGACAATGTGCGCCTGCCTGCGCGGGGCACCGCCTTACTGGAAGACCTTGGCAACCTTGCCGCCAACGAGCTGTACGACCCGGCGGGAGCAGGGGAAAACGCGGCCAAAGCCATCCTGCACGGGCTGGAAAGCCTTGCAGCCCAGTGCGAAAACCTCATCGTTGTTTCCAACGAGGTGTTCAGCGGCGGGGCCGACTATGCCGGTGACACAGGCCGCTATCTGCTGGCACTGGCGCAGGTGAACAATGCCTTTGCCGCCCGGGCAGATGCGGTGGTGCGGGTGGTATGCGGCATCTCCGTGTACTATAAAGGAGTGGAAAAATGATCGTTTTGCAGACCATTGCGGTGGCCTTTGCCATGTTTTCGGCCATCCCGGTGCCGCAGTTCGACTGGAACGAAAAGAATATGCGTTATGCCATGTGCGCCTTCCCACTCATTGGTGTCGTTATTGGTGCGGCGTGGTGTGTGTGTGGCGCGCTGCCCCTGCCGGGCCTTGCCAAGGCGGCGGGCTTTGCGCTGATCCCGGTATGGATCACCGGCGGCATCCATCTGGACGGCTATGCCGACACCTGCGATGCCCTTTCCAGCTACGGCGACCGAGAAAAGAAGCTGGAAATACTAAAAGACCCCCACTGCGGTGCCTTTGCGGTCATCCGGCTGTGCAGCTATTTCCTGGCCTATTTTGCCCTGTGCACCTGTGTGAGTTTTACACCTCGCGTGGGTGTGCTGTGGGTTCTGGCACTGGTGCTGGAACGGGCGCTTTCGGGCCTTGCGGTGGCATCGTTCCCCATGGCAAAAAACACCGGTCTTGCACACACCTTTGCCACTGCAGCAGACAAAACTGTGGTGCGCCGGGTGCTGGCGGTGCTGGCCGCAGTGCTGTGCGTGGGCATGGCGGCGCTGGGCGGCTGGGCGCTGGTGCTGGCAGTGCTGGCGGTGCTCTGGCGCTACCATGCCGTGAGCCGGAAACAGTTCGGCGGCATCACCGGCGACCTTGCCGGGTGGTTTTTGCAAAAGGCCGAGCTCTGGATGCTGGCGGCGCTGTGTGCCTGCCAGTGGGGAGGGCTGCTATGATCTTTATTACCGGGCCGCTCTACAGCGGCAAGCGCACCTTTGCGCAAACACTTCCCGGCAAGCGTCTTTCGGACGTGCAGGTATTGGCTGCCGATGCCGCCGACCTGCCTGCCTTGGCAGACAAGCTTGCCCATGAATACGATATCCTCATCGCCACCGAGGTAGGCGGCGGTGTTGTGCCGATGGATGTCAAACAGCGCGCAGACCGCGAGGCGGCGGGCAGGCTTGCCTGCCTGCTGGCCGCACGAGCAGAGTGCGTGGTGCAGATGTTCTGCGGCATCCCCACGGTTTTGAAAGGAGAGTTGTCTCAATGCTGATCTATCTTCTGCGTCATGGCCAGACGGAATACAACGCCCAGAAGCGTTATCAGGGCCAGCGCGATATCCCGCTCTCACCCGAAGGCGCTGCCCAGCTGCGCCGGGCAGATTTTGACCCCGATGTGGTCTATGTTTCCACCTTGCAGCGCACCAGCCAGACGGCGCGCATCCTGTTCCCGGAGGCAAAGCTTGTGCCGGTGGACGGCCTGAAAGAGATGTGCTTTGGCAGCTTTGAGGGCCGCAATTTCATCGAGATGGAAAAGGACCCCGAGTATCAGGCATGGGTGAAGGCCAACTGCGAAAGCCCCTGCCCGGATGGAGAGCGCAAGACGGATTTTTCAGACCGCATCTGCCGCACCGTGGCAGAGCTGATCGATAAAGCCCTTGCCGCAGGCGAAGAACGGCTGGTCATTCTGGCCCACGGCGGCACCCAGATGGCCGCCATGGAGCGGTTTGCCGTCCCCCACAGGGACTATTACGCATGGTGCGGACCCAACGCGGGCGGCTTTGTGCTGGATGCAAAGGACTGGACGGAAAAGCATCTGCTGTATCTCGTGAAGACCGTCCAGTACACAAAGGAGAGCAGGGCATGATCCTTCAGGCAGTTGTCGGCGGTTTTGTGCTGGATGCGCTCTTCGGCGACCCGGCGTGGCTGCCGCACCCGGTGGTGCTTATGGGAAGATGCATCTCCCGGCTGGAAAAGTTCCTGCGCGCCCGCCTGCCCGGCACCCCGCAGGGTGAGCTGCTGGGCGGTGCCGTGACGGCGTTCTGCCTGCCGGTTGGCACCTTTCTGGTCACGAGCCTTGTGTGTCTGGCGGCGGCAAAGCTCAGCCCGTGGCTGGGCCTTGCGGTGCAGATGTTCTGGTGCGGGCAGGCGCTGGCGGCAAGGGGCCTTGCGCAGGAGAGCACAAATGTGTATAACGAGCTGGTCCGGAACGACCTGCCCGCCGCCCGCAAAGCCGTGAGCCGCATCGTGGGCCGCGACACCCAGAACCTGACCGCAGAGGGTGTGACCAAAGCTGCGGTGGAAACGGTGGCCGAAAATGCCAGCGACGGCGTCATTGCGCCGCTGCTGTATATGCTCATCGGCGGGGCACCGCTGGCGCTGACCTATAAGGCTATCAATACCATGGACAGCATGCTGGGCTACAAAAACGAGAAGTATCTTTACTTTGGCCGCGTAGCCGCGAAGCTGGACGACCTTGCAAACTACATCCCCAGCCGCATTGCCGCCCTTTTGTGGGTGGCCGCTGCGGCCTTTACCGGTAACGATGCCAAGGGCGCATGGCGCATCTGGCGGCGGGACCGGCACTGCCACGCCAGCCCCAACAGCGCCCAGACCGAAAGCGCCTGCGCCGGTGCACTGGGCGTGCAGCTGGCCGGCCCGGCTTACTATTTTGGCGAATATTACCCCAAGCCTACCATCGGTGATGCCCTGCGCCCCATTGAGCCGCAGGACATCCTGCGCGCCAACCGCATGATGTATGTGGCAAGCGGCTTTGCGCTGGCATGGGGTGCAGCAATACGGGGGTTCCTTGCATGAAACAATTGACCCATGGCGGCGACTGGGCGGGCTATCGCGCCGAGTTTGGCCGCGACCCGCTGGATTTTTCGGCCAATGTCAGCCCGCTGGGCCTGCCGGAAGGGGTGACAAAGGCCATTACAGCAGCGCTTGCCACGGCCGACCGCTACCCCGACCCGCTGTGCCGGGCCCTGCGTGAAAAACTGGCGGTGGCTGAGGGAGTGCCCGCCGAATGGCTGCTGTGCGGCAACGGCGCGGCAGACCTCATCTTCCGGCTGGCGCTGGCTGCAAAGCCCCGCACTGCACTGGTAACGGCCCCCACCTTTGCCGAGTATGCCACCGCCCTTGAAACGGCAGGCTGCACGGTGGAACGGCATTTTTTGCGGGAAGAAAACGATTTTGCGGTGACGAAAGATCTCCTGAACGCGGTGCACCCGGGTACAAATATGGTGTTCCTCTGTCAGCCCAACAACCCCACCGGCCAGCTGGCAGAGCCTGCCCTTGTGGAAGCGCTGCTGCGCAGATGCGAAGCCGTGGGTGCGGTGCTGGCCGTGGACGAATGCTTTCTGGATTTTCTGCCGGAGGGCGAAGGCCTTTCGGCAAAGCATCTGCTGAAAAACAGCAAAAAACTGATTGTTTTAAAAGCCTTCACCAAGCTTTACGGCATGGCAGGCGTGCGTCTGGGCTATTGCCTGTGCTCTGATACAGAGCTGCTTGCCCGGATGCGGGCAGCGGGCCAGCCGTGGGCGGTTTCCAGTCTGGCACAGGCGGCGGGCATCGCTGCGCTGGACGAGACGGAATATGTGGCGAAGGTGCGTGCATTGATCGAAGCACAGCGGCCTGTGCTGGCAGACGGCCTGCGGGCGCTGGGCCTGCGGGTGATCGGGGGCCGGGCTAACTATCTGCTGTTCCGCGCGCCGGAAGCGCTGGGCGAAGCGCTGCGCCGCAAGGGTGCGGTACTGCGCAGCTGCGGCAACTATCCGGGCCTTGATGCCAGCTGGTACCGCACCGCCGTGCGCACAGAAAACGAGAACCGGCAGCTGCTTGCACTGCTGGCCAAAACCCTGCCGGAGGTGGCACAATGAGCAAGGCAAAATGCATTATGGTGCAGGGCACCATGAGCGGTGCGGGCAAAAGCCTGCTGTGCGCGGCGCTGTGCCGCATTTTTGCGCAGGACGGCTACCGTGTGGCCCCTTTCAAAAGCCAGAACATGGCCCTGAACAGCTTCGTCACCCGCAACGGTGCAGAGATGGGCCGTGCTCAGGTGGTGCAGGCACAGGCTGCAGGCGTGGAGCCGGATGTGCGCATGAACCCCATCCTGCTCAAGCCCAGCAGCGATGTGGGCAGTCAGGTGATCGTGAACGGCAAGGCCCGGGGCCAGATGCCTGCCGCCGCCTACTTTAAAATGAAGCGCAGCCTTATCCCGGACATTCTGGAAGCCTACAACAGCCTTGCCGCCGAGAACGACATCATCGTGATCGAAGGCGCGGGCAGCCCGGCAGAGATCAACCTGAAAGCCGACGATATCGTGAACATGGGCCTTGCAAAGCTGGTGGATGCGCCGGTGCTGCTGGCGGGCGATATCGACCGGGGTGGCGTATTCGCGCAGCTGTACGGCACTGTGGAGCTGCTGGAAGCCGACGAGCGTGCCCGCATCAGGGGGCTCATCATCAACAAGTTCCGGGGCGATGTGGAGATCCTGCGGCCCGGCCTTGCCATGCTGGAAGAAAAAACGCAGCTGCCCGTGCTGGGCGTAGTGCCGTACCTGCGGGTGGAGATTGAGGACGAGGATTCTCTCTCAGATCGTCTGGAAGCAAAAAATGCCGTCAAGCCGCTGGATATCGCCATCCTGCGCCTGCCGCATGTATCCAACTTCACCGACTTTATCCCGCTGGAACAGCACCCGCTGCTGGGCGTGCGGTATGTGCAGCGCACCCGCCAGCTGGGTGCACCGGATCTCGTCATCCTGCCCGGCACCAAGAACACCATGGACGACCTGCGCTGGCTGCGGGAAAGCGGACTGGAAGCGGCGGTGCTCAGGCTTTCGGCAGCCGGTACGCCGGTGCTGGGCGTGTGCGGCGGCTATCAGATGCTGGGCGAACAGCTCTGCGACCCGGCAGGGGAGGAGAGCGGCACCCCCTGCACCCTGCGGGGCCTTGGCCTGCTGCCCACCACGACGGTGTTCGGCACCGAAAAGCACCTGACCCAGACCGCAGCCTGTGTGACCACAGAACCCTTTGCAGGCGCAAAGCTGACGGGCTACGAGATCCACGCAGGCCGCACCGAGGTGCGGGGCAGTGCGTTCTGCATCCTTGCAGACGGCACGCCGGAGGGCTGTGTGCAGGACGGTGTATTCGGTACCTACCTGCACGGCCTGTTCGACACCGGCGAACTGACCGAAAAACTGACCGCATTTTTGTGCAAACGGAAGGGCATCGATCCGGCCGGGGCCGAGCTTATCCCCATGGAGCAGTACCGTCAGCAGCAGTTTGATCTGCTTGCCGATGGTGTGCGCGCGGCACTGGATATGCCCGCCATCTATGCCGCCATGGGAATGCAAAAAGGAGACAACACATGACACCGCAGCATCATCTGCCCGCCGACATTGAACGGACGAGCATCTCCATTATCACAAGGGAACTGGACGAGCTGGGCCTGACCCCGCCGCCGGAGACGGCTGCGGTGGTCAAGCGGGTCATCCACACCACCGCGGATTTCGACTATGCCAAAAATCTGCGCTTTACACCCGGCGCGGTGGAAGCCGCAGTCAAGGCCCTGCACGCGGGTGCTTTCATCGTTACCGACACCAATATGGCGCTGGCGGGCATCACAAAGCCGGGCCTGAAAAAACTGAACGGTGAAGCCATCTGCTACATGGCAGACCCCGCTGTGGCCGAAGCCGCAAAGCAGGCGGGCACCACCCGTGCCGTTGCCGCCATGCACCGCGCTGCCCGGGAGCACCCGGGGGCCATTCTGGCCATTGGCAATGCGCCCACGGCCCTTTTGACCATTGCGGAGGAAATGGAAGCCGGTCTGCGGCCTGCACTGGTCATTGGCGTGCCGGTGGGGTTTGTGAATGTGGTGGAAAGCAAGGAAGTACTGTTTGCCGCCTGCGAGCGATACGGCGTGCCTGCCATCGCCGCCATGGGCCGCAAGGGCGGCAGCAATGTGGCTGCAGCCATCTGCAACGCCCTCATTTACTCTGCCGCCGAAATGCTGGACCCCTCTGCCAGAGGGTGGAACGGATAAGGCGGAAACAGCATAACATCAAAAACCCGGAACCCTTTTTGAGCCGTTTTGGCCGAGAAAAGGTTCCGGGTTTTGTTCATGATTTTTTCAGAGAGCTATTTTGCAACAGCCTCATTTTCACGGAAAAGGTCCGAACCGAGCACGGCATCCACACTGCCGGCATCAGGCTGCGGGGAACGCCTTGTTCCACACTTCGATCACCTTGAACTTCGGGGTCCAGCCTTCGGGTTCAAAGCGGTCGCCCTTGGCACCCATGGTGCCCTGCTCGGTGCACCACTGTGCGGCCTTGGCCATATCGGGGTCGGTCACATCCGCAAAGGCGGGTGCGCCTGCGGGTTCGGGCCTGCCTGCGGTGTTCCACACCAGCAGAGCCAGTTGGCCGCGGCTTGCCGGGATGACTGTACCCTCGGGCAGGAGGCTGTGCAGGATCACGCGGGTGGCGATCTCGTAGCCGCCCCAGATGGCTGCACCGCCCACGGCCACGGCGGCAATTGCACCGCCCGTGGTATCCATGGGTGCAGGTTCTACGCCGAAGTCTTCATCAATAGGTTCGTCCGGGTCAGGCTTGGCCACCGGGCTTGCCGACCAGTGGGCGATCAGTTTGACCGGGTAAGCGGGCATCTTAAACGTCGTGGTCGCGCTCTTGGCATTGTCCAGCTTGAGCTGCAGATTTTCCGGAATGCCACCGGGGAATTTCTCGTAGAAGCTATCGGGGTACTTGATCTCCCATTCCACGAACTCCATGCCGGGGTATTTCTCGGCATCATATGGGGTAGCTGTGATCTTCACCTCGGTGCCGATCTCTGCGGGGATATCGCTGCCCTCGCCCAGAGTGGACTTTGCCGTGCCGCCCTCAACAGTAACGGTACTCCTCAGCACGGAAGCGGGGATGCTGTAAACGGCGGTCAGCTTCACATCGCCTTTGGGCATATCAAAGCTGATTTCCTCGGTGCCTGCTTCCTCCTTGGAGCCAAGCTTGCCATCGGTCAGGGTAAAGGCGGTGCTTCCCTCTTCCACCTTCCAGTGGTGGAACTTCACGCCCTTGGCGGCATCCTCATCGGTGGGTGCGTTGGCCTTGACGGTGACCGTTTCGCCCTCAAAGGCGGTATTCAGGCCGGTGGCGTCGTCGTCCACCTGCGCGGTGCCGTTCGCAACGGTAATGCTGTAGTAAGTCTCCCTCGGCTCAATGCGCAGGTAGCTGCTTTCTGCCGCTTCTGCAAGCGGATGGATGCGCGGGTCGATCAGCTTTGCATCCTCGGCTTCGCTGGTATAGTAGACGTATTTTTTGCCGTCTGCCTGTGTAAAGTCAACAGTGCCCACAGGGCCACCCGGTGCTTTGTTTTCCAGGATCACAGTGCCGGAAGCCGTGATCTTGGTGTTTTCGGAAATCGCTTGTGTGTCATTGATTATAACAGTAACATTATCAGCCTTGTTGATCGTCAGTTCTTGCGCCGCTCTACCGTCGGTACTCTCAATGGTCACGTCACCCTTGCTGGTGATAGTCGCATCGTAATTCACCGCAGCTGCACAGTTTGTATAAATGTTTACTTTGCTGGAATTTATAATATTCAGGCTTCCGTTCACGGCCATGAATCCGCCGCTGATATCCACTTCGCCGGTGCAGTCGATCGTGCTGGTATCATCTTTGGCCATAATTGCAGCCAGTTCATTGCTGTTGACCTTCACATTACGTGCCTTCTCCACAATCAACTTTGCAGCCACAGCAATCTGATCTTTACCATCCAGATTTATATCCTTGCCGGGTGCGTTGATTTTTTGAAGCGACCTTGGTAGTGTGCCATTCGACTTCAACGTTTGGGTGGTCAGGTCGTAACTCAGCACACCCTTATCTAAAATGTCTTTATAGTTTTTGCTGGTAACGCGGGTTGGTGTAGTGTTCTCGCTGCCCACCTCAAGGCCATAATCCTGTACAACATTGTAATTCGGGGTCAGAGTCACGTTATTGCCCGGCATGGTAAAGGTGACTGTGGGGTTCTGCTTATCTGTAAGCGTGATGCCCTCAGCAGTCCAGTCGGTAAACTCAGCGTTTTCTCTGCCTGCAGCGGTCACGGTGACCTTTTCGCCCGCAAAGGCCGAGGTCACTGCCTTACCATCCACGGTGATGGTGGCATCGTCTGCCGTAATCGTATAGGAAACTTTCGGCACAATGCGCAGATAGTCTTCAGTGCTTGCCAGAATCGTCCCAGTGCCCGCATCCGTCGGCTTTGCGTCAGGCGCATCGCTGGTATAGTAGACAAAATCGCTCGCACTTACCGGAGCGGCAAACTCAATTCCGCCAATTGCAACTCCATGATTTATGCCTGCTTCCGTGTGCTCAAGGGTAACAGGGCAAGCACAGTAGATGAACACTTTTCCATAAACCGGTGCCCTACTACCAGTGCTGGAAACTTTCACGGAACGAGCGTTTTCGATCAACAGATTAAAATTCACAATCATATCTGTGGATTCCAGCACCACGTCCGTGTTCGGTGCATCGATGGTCAGATAATGGACTGCGCTGGCATTCGGATTCAGCAAGGTCAACTTTTGCTCATCAGGATCATACTTCAGGAAGCCAAGAATGTTGTTGCAATTATCGCTGTCAACTTCCACCTCACCTCTGCCATAGATTTCAATGGTAATGCCATACTTCGTAGCAACAGACGCATTAGCATCCGTTCCGCTGTTCTCCGCGTCCAGCACGCTCACGGCGCTGCGTCGAGTCATGCTCAGCTGCATCAGCGCATCGGTGCTCTCAGCCAGCGCCGGAGCGGAAAGGGTGAACATCATGCATCCGGCCAGCGCCGCCGATACTGCACGCCGGAT
>OGXC01001531.1_pt1 | contig 17601 bp, 18 predicted proteins | sample 1576201 | NCBI WGS metagenome assembly OGXC01 (sample SAMEA3541562, study PRJEB24748) | human gut metagenome | biome: human gut; feature: human-associated habitat; material: faeces | place: China | collected 2012 | reverse complement strand
ACAACAACCGCCGAATTAAATTAAAACTAAACGGCCTGAGTCCTGTGCAATACAGAATTCAGACCGTTGGAGCCGCTTAATTCGTTTTTTGTCTAACTTTTGGGGTTCATATCATTTGGAGCATCGGGGGATTTTTTGTTTACTTGAGATATTCCCGCACCGCCGTGCTGGCGCTGGCCCTTATCAACCAGGTGCTGTCCTCTCTGGGCAAGCCCCTGCTGCCCATCGAGAGCGCCCAGCTCGAGCAGCTCATCTCCACCGGCTTCACCACCGTGTCCGCACTGGTCAACTGGTGGTTCAATAACAGCTTTACCAAGGAGGCCATTCAGGCCGATGCTGAGTTTGAGCGCCTGCGGAAGAGCGTGAAGTAAGGCGCAAACTACCGTTAAATAGGAAGAAACTGCGCCACCTGCTGCGCAAGGGAGGTGGCGCAAGAGGTGGCGCAGGTAGTTTCTATTTTAACGAAGAGATGTTATAAAATCGGAAATATTGACGGCCTCGTAATGAGCAGGTCGTCCGTTCGAATCGGATCAGTAGCTCCAAAGTAAACTCCCCGAAAAGCGGCTTCGCGCCTGGCTTTTCGGGGATTTTTGTTTGGCTTTATCTGTAAGTAACTACGGAATAGCCAAGTGGCATCGATAAGAACAAAATCATAGCCGAGCTATACTCTTTTGTTGACATGGCTTTACCCGCGTGATACAATGCAGATTGTAAGGGGGGCGAAAACCGATGAACGAACGTATTAAAAAAATTCTTGAAGAGCTTGGATTAAAAAGAATCGACTTTGCAAACAGGTTGCACATTTCACAGCCGTTTGCATCCGAACTTTGTTCTGGTGCTAAATCTCCCAGTGAACGTACAATTAGTGACATCTGCCGCGAATTTGGCGTCAATGAATCATGGCTGCGCACCGGAGAAGGTGAAATGTTCGCAGCGCCAACTGCCGCCAGCGATAAAATTATGGACTTTGCTGCAGAGATTGCACGTAATGACGACAAAGAATTTCGTAAGCGATTGGTTGTCATGTTGGCCGACTTAGAGCCGAAGGACTGGGAACTACTCGAGCGTATAGCAGAAAAGCTGACAACGTAAAAAAGAGGCAGTTTCCCAAAAGGCTCCCTCTAAAGTAGAATGATTGCCTTCTCACCGCAATTCAGATGAGCCTCAGGACTTCAGTAATTAAAGCTTGCATTATCAGCTGGACCATATCAGGTATAAAAGGAGCAGGGAATATGGATGAATTGTATTTGCGGCTGGCTGCACTGGCCCGGCGATTCGGGGCAAAGCGGCTCGTGCTGTTTGGCTCACGGGCCAGAGGGGACAACCGCCCCAACAGCGACATGGATCTGGCCGTGTACGGGATGCCGCCAGACAACCGAGCAGAATTTTGGATGGAATGCGAAGACCTGCCCACGCTGCTGAAATTTGATATTGTCCATATGCAGGACGGGATGAATCCCGCCTTTGTTGCAAACATTGAAAAGGATGGTGTAGAGCTGATGGATAAGCTGCATGAAAAATATAACTATCTTAAGGAAGCTGTGAAGCGGCTGCGTGAGGCATTGGATGATTATAAGAAATACCCGCTGGATTCTGTGCGGGATGGTGCCATCCAGCGCTTTGAGTTTTGCACGGAACTTGCATGGAAAACTATGAGGGAATATCTGCTCGACCAGGGATATACCAATATCAACAGTCCGAAAGAGGTCATCAAGCAGGCTTTTGCTTTCGGCATGATAGAGGATTCGAAAGTGTGGCTGGAGCTGCTGAACGACCGCAATTTGACCAGTCATATTTATGATGAGGCGACTGCAAGAGCGATTTTTGACCGTATCGAAAGCCAATATCTGCCGCTGTTCGATAAGGCACTGGCTTATATGCAGGAGTAACAGAATATAAAACAACAAAAATCCCAGAAAAGTGGCTCCGCGCCTAGCTTTTCGGGGATTTTTGTTTGGCTGCGAAAATGCCTTTCGAAGTGAGGTGTTGTATGTTTCCGCAGACAAAAAAGAACCACAGCGTTGTTGAAGTCGTTAGGCTTCCGATTGCCTATTGAACTGCAACGCTATGGCTCTATAGGTAGTTATATCCTATCATGGGCAAAACGTCAAGATTGAAGGTGTGCCATTTACAAAATCGGTAGAAGCCTCCGGTGGTACCCACGTAGAATCCGAAGATTCAAGGAGTAGATTGCCGGAGGCCTCTGAGCAAAGTATAGCACAAGCCTCCGGGGAAAGCAATGCAAACGAAGCAGCTGTCCTAAAGACGGCTTTGAAAAGGCTGATAGAGCAGGTTTCGAGTGCTCTGCCAAACCGCCATATGCGGTTGAAAAATTTTGTGCAATTTTCATAGTTTTCTTCGCGCTGTTTTGGTGGTACAATAGAAGCAGAATCTAGTGACATTCAGGAGGAGCCGCATGGCAGAAAAGAGCATTGAATTAGACAGCGTAGAGATCGCAGCCGCCGTATTCGGGAACTGTGACCGGAACATCCGTATGCTGGAGAAAGAATTTTCGGTGACGGCGGTGTGCCGCGGTACGATGCTGCGCATTTCGGGCGAGCCGGCCAATGTTGCAGCTGCGGCCCGTGCTGTGGAGGGGATGCTTCTCCTTATCGAGAACCATACGCCGCTGGAAGACCAGACGGTGCGCTACTGCCTGAGCCTTGCGCATGACGGTGAGGAAAAGCGCGTCCGGGAGCTGACCGAAGACTTCGTGACGGTGACGGTCAAAGGCCGGCCCATCCGTCCCAAGACCCTGGGCCAGAAAGAGTACCTCAACTCCATCCGGAACAACGCCATCACCTTTGGCGTCGGCCCGGCGGGTACCGGCAAGACCTACCTTGCTGTGGCCATGGCCGTCAAGGCGTTCAAGGCCAAAGATGTCTCCCGCATCGTGCTGACCCGCCCGGCGGTGGAGGCAGGCGAGAAGCTGGGCTTTCTGCCGGGTGACCTGCAGCAGAAGGTAGACCCCTATCTGCGGCCTCTGTACGACGGCCTGTTCGATATGCTGGGCGCAGAGACCTATGAGCGTCTGGTGGAAAAGCAGATCATCGAGGTTGCACCGCTGGCCTATATGCGTGGCCGGACGCTGGACGATTCCTTCATCATCCTCGACGAAGCGCAGAACACCACCCCGGAGCAGATGAAGATGTTCCTCACCCGCATGGGCGTCGGCTCTAAAGTGGTCGTTACCGGCGACGTCACTCAGATCGACCTTCCCGACCGCACCCGCAGCGGCCTTGTGGATGCACTTCAGGTCCTCAAAGGCGTGAACGGCATCGCGCAGTGCTACTTCACCGAAAAAGACGTGGTGCGTCACCGTCTGGTGCAGGAGATTATCAAAGCCTACGAGGCCGCTGCCCACCCGGCTAAGCACTGAACCCTATGAAAAAACAACCCCGGCGGCATACCACAGAACCCGGGACATTCGCTCAATAGAATGTAGAAACGAAAGGAGCGGACGATTTATGTCCAATAAAGTTTTGATCACCAACTCGCAGAAAGCGATCAAGGTCCCCTCGGGCCTTCGCATCCTCATCCGCCGCGCCTGCAACGCTGTGCTGGAATATGAGCATTTTGACGACCCGGCGGAGATCAGCGTGACCTTCGTGGACAACGCAGCCATTGCTGAGCTGAACAACCAGTACCGCAATAAGCCGATGCCCACGGATGTGCTGAGCTTTCCTCTGGGTGAGAACGGCGTCTATGACGTGGACGAGAACAACGGCTGCAAGATGCTGGGCGACATCGTCATCAGCATGGAGCGCGCACAGGAGCAGGCGACTCTCTACGGCCATCCGCTGCAGAGAGAGGTCGCTTTCCTGACGGTCCACTCCATGCTCCATCTGCTGGGCTATGACCACGAGAACGGTGGTCTGGAAGCCATGCGGATGCGTGAGAAGGAAGAAGCTGTCCTCATCCAGCTGGGCCTGCCCCGCACGGTGAGCTACACGGAATAAAAAGACAGGAGTTCTATTTTGAAAAACGAAACACCGATCCAGGGCCATTATGATACATCCTCTGTGTTCGTGGCGGTCATTGGCCGCCCGAACGTGGGCAAGTCCAGCCTGACGAATCTGCTGGTGGGGGAGAAGGTTGCTATCGTCACCTCCAAGCCCCAGACCACCCGTACCCGTATTACTGGCGTCATCACCCGGGGGCCTCTGCAGTACGTTCTGCTGGACACTCCCGGCGTACATAAGCCCCACAATAAGCTGGGCAAGCGGATGGACAAGACGGCCAGCGACTCCATTGCTGACGTCGATGTGTCCATGATGCTGTTCGAGCCCTACGGCGCGCTGAATGAATCGGAGATGGTTCTGGTCGAGGCTCTGAAAAAGGGCGGCCCGGCCATCGCGGTCATCAACAAGACCGACCTCGTCAAAGACCCGGCGGACCTCGAGGCCCGCAAGGCGGAGCTGAAGGCTCTGGGCGTCTTTGATGATGTCTATACCGTCAGTGTCCGCGATAATGACCACTGCGAGGAACTGTTCGATGCCCTGAGCCGCTATGCCGTGGAAGGCCCGCATTATTTTGACGATGATGCCTACACCGATATGCCTGAGAAGGAGCTTGTAGCGGAAGTTATCCGTGAAAAGGCTCTGCTCTATATGCGCGACGAGATCCCGCACGGCATTGCGGTCGTGGTCGAGCGCTTCAAGGAGCGCCCCGGCACCGACCTCGTGGACATCGACGTGAACATCTACTGTGAGCGGGAGAGTCACAAGGGCATGGTCATCGGCAAGGGCGGCGCGATGCTGAAGAAGATCGCCAGCGCAGCCCGCACCGACTGCGAGGAATTCCTCGGCTGCCGCGTCAACTTACAGTGCTGGGTGAAGGTCAAAGCCGACTGGCGCGATAACGAGTTCATGCTCAACAATTTCGGCTTTAAGCAGCAGCCCAACCGCTGAGCCTCATAACAGGACAGATTTCCCGGGGATAGCGCAGTACCATAGAGGTGACACTATACCTTAAGGAAAGGAGCGTTGTCCGATGGATGTGGAGCTCAGCTGGCAGACGTTTGCCTGCACCGGTGATATTCTGTGTTATCTGGACTACAGGCGGCAGCTCGCTCAGCAGCGGCTCACCGCCCCGGCAGGAGAAAAAACAGATGGATACCATTGTGACCCCGGGCCTTGTCCTAAAAGAGACCCGGTATAAAGAATCAGACCGGATCATCACGCTTCTGACGCCGGGGCTGGGAGTCATCTCGGCCTCTGCGCAGAGCAGCCTGCGGCTGAAAAGCAAACTGTTCAGCGCCTGCGGGCTTTTTTGTTACTCGGAGTTCGTGCTTGTCCCCGGACGGAATATGTATACAGTGCGAGAGGCGGATGTCAAAAACGTCTTCCACGGCATCTCGTCCTCCATCGAAGGGATGAGCCTTGCCATGTATATGGCGGAAATGGCCTCGGCGCTTTCGCCCACAGGAGACGAAGCGGAAAAAGAACTGAGGCTTCTCCTTAATTGCTTTTACATGATAAGCGAGAAAAAGGCTGACCTCCGGGTCATCAAGGCCGTATTTGAGCTGCGTACCATGAGCGAGTGCGGATTTCTGCCGCAGCTGGTCTACTGCCGCGACTGCGGCACCTACGACGGCCCTGCCTTTTATCTCGACCCGGCGGAGGGCTGTCTGCTCTGCGAATCCTGCGCCCAAAAGGCGGGGAAGAAGTGCAATCTGGACGCCGGGGCGCTGTTTGCGCTGCGGCATATCTGTCTGGTAGAAGATAAAAAGATATTCGGCTTCCGTATTTCCGTCGGCAGTCTGGCGAAACTCTCTACAGCAGCAGAGCAATATGCGCTGACCCATCTGGACAAGCCGTTGAAAAGCTACGCCTTTTTGAGATCCGTTCTGCCATAACCATTTGAAATCGATTTGATATAAGGAATTATTATGGAAACAAGTTATTTGAAAACGCTGGAACTGGACAAGATCATTGCCCGGGCGGCGGAGGGCTGTGTGTGCAAAGAGTCCCGCGAAAAGCTCCTTGCCATCGAGCCTCAGTGCGACCCCGATGAAGTGCGGTATGCGCTGGAACAGACCGATGCCATCAATTCACTGCTCATCAAGAACGGCTCGCCCCGCTTCGGTGGAGTAGAGGGCGTCAGTCAGCTGGCCGCCCGCGCCGTCAAGGGCGGTGTCCTCTCAATGGGTGAGCTGCTGATGGTGGCCGGTGCGCTTCGCAACTTTCAAAACCTCGTCAGCTGGTACGGCTCTTCGGAACACGATGCACTTCCGACGGACGACTTATTCTATGCGCTGGCTCCTCAGCCGGGCCTCGAGCAGCAGATCTCGAGTGCCATCCTTGCGCCGGATGCAATGGCAGATACGGCATCGCACACCCTGAACGACCTGCGCAAGAAGATCCGTGCGACTGAAAACAGCATCCGCGACCGTCTGGAAAGCATGGTCCGGAACATGGACACCTCCAAGTACTTACAGGAGAGCGTCGTCTCCATCCGAAATGGCCGTTATGTCGTTCCTGTCAAAAGCGAGTATCGCGGTGAAGTGAGCGGTATCATCCATGACGTCTCGTCTACCGGTGCGACGGTCTTCGTCGAGCCTCAGGCTGTTGTGGAGGCGAACGCACGCATCCTTCAGTACCGCGCACAGGAAGCCCAGGAGATCGAGCGTATCCTGGTAGCATTTACCGGTCAGGTCGCAGCCATTGAGCCGCAGTTCCAGTACAGCTATAAGGCCATGCTGGAAATCGACGTCCTGCTTGCAAAAGCCCGCCTTGCATTGGATATGAAGGCGTTCAAACCCACTGTCCGGACGGATACGTCGTTCTCGCTCATCCGGGCGCGTCATCCGCTCATTGACGCAAAGAAGTGCGTTCCTGTCGATATTTCGCTGGGCAGGGAATATGATTCGCTCATCATCACCGGCCCCAACACCGGCGGTAAGACCGTCACTCTGAAAACGGCCGGTCTGCTTTGCGCGATGGCACAGTGCGGCTTCCTCATCCCGGCGGATGAGCGCAGTGAGATCTGTGTCTTCGACGAGTTCCTTGTGGACATCGGCGATGAGCAGAGCATCGAGCAGAGCCTGTCCACCTTCTCCGGTCATATGAAGAAGATCACCGGCATCCTTGAGCTTGCCATGCCTCACACGCTGGTGCTTCTGGACGAGCTTGGTGCCGGTACCGACCCGGCGGAGGGTGCGGCACTGGCTGTTGCCATCATCGAAGAGCTGCGCCGCCGCGGTGTGCTCCTGATGGCCACAACGCATTATGCAGAATTGAAGGTGTTCGCTCTCGAGACAAAGGGCGTCGTCAACGCCAGCTGCGAGTTCGATTTGGAGACGCTGCGCCCCACCTATAAGCTCAGCGTCGGCGTTCCGGGCAAGTCCAACGCTTTCCTTATCAGCGAAAAGCTCGGCATCCCGGAGCGGGTCATTGAGGCGGCACAGCAGCATCTGTCCGCAGAAGACAAGCGCCTGGACGCCGTTCTGGGCCAGCTGGATGATTTGAAGCTCCAGCTCAAAGCCAGTCAGGACGAGGTGGAAGGCCTGAAAAACGAGGCCGCCCACCAGCTGGATGCAGCCCGTCAGAAGCGCGATGAGCTTATCCAGCAGGGCGAGAATGAGCTGGAAGCTGCCCGCGCCAAGGCCCGCGCACTGGCGCAGGAAGTCGAGAGCAAGGCTTACGCTCTGACGGATGAGCTGCGCCAGATCCAGAAAGACGAGCGGATGAGCACCCAGCAGAAGGCCCAGCGTGCCCGTGAGATCGCCAAGAAAGAGTCTGAAAAGCTCTTTATGGGGACCGAAGTGGTACACAATCCGGTCAAGGAGTTCGTTCCGCTGAAGGAAGTCAAGGTAGGGCAGGAGGTCTGCATCGCAGAACTGAACCAGCTGGCTACCGTGCTCTCTCTGCCGGATAAAAACGGCGATGTTCTGGTGCGGGCCGGCATCATCAAGACGAAAGTGCCGCTCAAAGGCCTCAAGCAGCCGGAAAAGCTGGTCAAGGAAGCGAAGCCTCAGACCAAGGCACAGCAGCGTTACTCCCGCCTGACCGGCGATGCCAACCGGCCCAACGGCAGGGTAGAGCGCGTACAGCGCACGGCAAAGATGGAATGCAACCTGCTGGGTCTTACCGTAGACGAGGCGCTGCCGGAGGTGGATTCCTTCATCGACCGTGCGATTTTGAACGGTCAGACGGTGGTATATCTCATCCACGGCAATGGTACCGGCGCACTGCGCACGGCGATCCATAAGCATCTGCGGGGAAACCGAATGGTCAAGAGCTTCCGTCTGGGCCGTTACGGCGAGGGCGAGAGCGGCGTGACCGTTGTCGAGCTGAAGTAAACCGATGGCAGGACGTTCAAATCCGAGACACTCACGCCGGAGAAGACAGGGCGGCCCGTCCGCTGCGACGGTCATCGGCCTTTTGGTGTGCGTCGTCTGCTTCAGTGCAGCATTTTTCCTTTGGAAAGCAGCGCTGTTCGGCTTCGGGCGAAATGAGAGCGGGGAAGAACCTTTCCGGCCTGTGGTGGGCGACCCGCCTTACCGGGTCTGCATTGATGCAGGCCACGGCGGGAGCGACCCGGGCGCAAGGGGAGTCGTCGAAGAAAAAGAGATGACGGCCCAGACCTCCGAGGCTCTGCTTGCGCTGCTGGAGGCCGACCCTAATTACATCCCGCTGCGTTCCCGTGAAAGCTATGATGTCACCGCAAAACCCAGCGAGCGGGCAGAGGCCATCAATGCCAAAAGCCCGCAGCTGCTGCTGTCCATCCACGGCAACTCCGCGCCGGAGGGCTCTGCCGCTGCAGGCTTTGAGTGTTATCCGTCCGTCCCGGGCCGTACATGGCATCAGGAGAGCTATTACTTCGCGCAGCAGCTGGCGCAGGGAATGCAGGCCGCAGGCGCAAAGCTCCGCGGCCACGGCGGCATCCGATACATTTATTATCAGGGCGAGGTAAAGCAGCTCGTAGAGAGCACCCATACCGAAGTAAGGGACGAGCGAAGCTTTACCTTATTGGAAGATGTAAACTGTCCGGCGGTTCTGGCAGAACAGTGCTTTGTGACCAGCGAAGAGGACGTTGCACAGTTTGGCAGCGAAGAAGGCTGTAAGACAGTGGCGCGCGTTTATTATGAAGCGATCTGCGCGTACTTCGGAACACAGCCGCTGGATACACCACTGTAAAGTCTGATGCAATGGACGCTCGCATGAAAGCGGTCTTGTCCAGCTGTATTTTATGATGCCTGCTTGGCAGGCGATGCACACGTCCCAAACGAAATGATATAAAAGAACAGCAGAGGCTCCCAAAACCTGCACCGATGACGGAACGCAGGAGAAGGGGGCCTCTGTTTTTGATTTTTATAATATTTCGTATAATGCAGGTTATACGAAATATAGGGGAGCGAAAAAGCCCTCTTTTTCGGGTTTCAGGCCTTTCCGGCGGCTCCTGAGCCTTTTGGGCTGGCTGAGCCGTTTTTTCGCATTTTGTATAGTTGTGTTATTTGAATGCATTGCTTTGTATGTTTTTGTCAGCTTTTTTGTTTTACACTCGTTCCGCTGTTGTCTGTAAAAACTTTTCTGACTTCAATAGCCATCACTTTTTGATTCCAGCCGCTCATATTTTTCAAGAGCGTTCAGTCAGTCTGCGTGGTTCCATCAATATATCCCAGCTGAAGCTTCTGATTTTTCTCGTAAAGTCTCAGAACCTCTGGAATGTCCTTAAATCGAAGCATTCACACCGAATAACCTTTGAAAAATCGTGTGGGTTCATTCGGGTTCATTCGTATTCGCAAGGCTCGAAACATCCACCCGGAAACCTTCCTGTGCGGCACCCTCAAAGGCCTCCATCGGGCCGTCCGGTGCATCATTTTCAGGCTCATCCGATGAAGGATCGGCAAATTCCCCCTTGCTCTCCCCTGTCTCCTTCGATGTTGTATCCAAGCTTGCCTTCTTAACTTCACCCAGCGGATTCTGCTCAATCGCTGCACGCACCTGAAATTCCTGCAGATGTGTATAAATTTGTGTTGTGCCGACGCTGCTGTGGCCCAGAAGCTGTTTGAGGGTCAGAATATCCACGTTGCCAGTCTGATACATCAGCGTCGCGGCAGTATGGCGGAGCTTATGGGTGGAAAAACCACGCAGACCCGCTGCTTTCATAGCGCCGGTGACCAGCTGCTCTACCCTGCGGTTTGAGATTCGCTCCTTGCGCCGCCGGGTGATAAAGACAGCTCTCTCTTTGGGGTTCAGACCCTCCATCGTGTTGCGCTTGTTCAGATAGATCTGCAATGCCTCCATGCAGGCATCATTCAGGTAGACCATCCGCTCTTTATGGCCTTTGCCGAACAAACGGATCTGCCGCTGTTCCATGTCGATGTCGCCGAGGTCCATGCCGACAAGTTCCGAAAGACGCATCCCGCAGTTCAGAAACAGCACGACCATGCAGTAATCCCGCTCCGGGAAATCGCTCTGGGTCTGGGTGCTTTCCAGCAAGTCCATCGACTGTTCTGCGGTCAGATATTTGGGCAGGACTTTATCCTGCTTGGGCGGCTTGATGGATGCCGTCGGGTTCTCTTTGAGCAGGTCGACCTGATCGACCAGATAATCATAAAAGCCGTGGAGACTTGCCAGCCGCCGGGCCGTCGAAGACTTTTTGTTGCCGCACTCGCTGTTCAGAAAGTACAGATACTCATAAACGTCTTCCTTGGTCACACTGCCCCAGAAAGCCGTATCGAGCCCCTTGGGGTCGATGTCCTTTATCTCGGTATCGTCTGTTACAAGGCCGCGCCGGCGCTTCATAAAGCGGCTGAAATTGCGCAGGTCGCAGTAATAGCTGAAGGCCGTGTTGGGGCTTTTGCCTGCGATGACTTCCAGATAGCGCACATACGCGACGATGTCCGGCGAGGCATCATCAAAAGGCTTATGTTTTTCGGGATTTTTCTCGTCCAGATAAATCGACATGGTTTCCTCTTTTTATGGTCACAGACGGTCAGATTTCAGGGCATGGATGGCGTCCGAGATATAGGCGGCACCGACAAGCTTCATGCCGGGATAATCGGCGGCGTTCAGATGTGCAAGGCTGTGCTTTGGTACGACGGCACGCTCAAAGCCGATACGTTCCGCTTCCCGCAGACGCTGCTCCAGATTCGGTACACTGCGCACCTCGCCGCCAAGGCCGACTTCACCGATGGCGATGAGCTTATCGCTCACGGGGCAGTCCAGAAGCGACGATACCATGCTCAGGCAGACGGCGAGGTCGCAGGCGGTATCCCGCAGGGTGATGCCGCTGACGATGTTGATATACACGTCCAGATTGCCGAAGAAATAGCCTGCACGCTTTTCCAGCACGGCAATGAGCAGATTCATGCGGTTGTAGTCGTAACCGCTGCAGGCTCGCCGGGGTGCCGGAAAATTCGTCTTGGTCGCAAGGGCCTGTATCTCGCTGAGAATGGGGCGGCTGCCCTCCATGGTACAGGCGACGCAGTTTCCGGAAACGCCCAGCGGACGGCCTTCCAGGAGCATCTGGGACGGATTTTCGATTTCCTCAAGGCCCTGCCCTGTCATATCAAACATACCAAGCTCGTTGGTGGAGCCATAGCGATTTTTAGCCGCCCGCAGGATGCGGTACGGCAGCATTTTGTCTCCCTCAAAGTAAAGAACCGTATCCACGATGTGCTCCATGACCTTCGGGCCTGCGATAGCGCCGTCCTTGTTGACATGGCCCACGATAAACATCGGGATCTCCTGCTTCTTGGCGACGGCCAGCAGGCGGGCCGCACTCTCTTTCACCTGACTGACCGTGCCGGACGAAGACGAGATGTCCATGCACCGCATGGTCTGGATGGAGTCGATGACGACCAGTTCCGGCTTTTCCTTCTCGATGAGGCCGCAGATCTCGTCTACGTCGTTTTCTGCCGCCAGATAGATGTTATCCTGCGGGACTTTCAGGCGGGCCGCACGCAGCTTGACCTGACGGACGGACTCTTCGCCCGTGATATACAGCACCGTGTGCTGGTTGGAGATGGCACCGCAGAGCTGCAAAAGCATCGTAGATTTGCCCACGCCCGGCTCACCGCTCAGCAGTACGACGCCGCCCAACACGATGCCGCCGCCTAAAACGCGGTCAAGCTCGGAAATGCCCGTCAGGATGCGGCTCTTTTCCTCGGTCGTGCTGATGTCGGCCAGACGCCTTGCCGTCAGCGAGGTGACGCCCTCCTGCCGGACAGGCGCAGCGGCTTTGCCGCCGGAAAGCCCGGCCTTGGGCGCTTCGGCGACCACATCCTCATTCATGGTGTTCCAACTGCCGCAGCTGGGGCAGCGGCCCATCCAGCGGGGGCTTGTCTCTCCGCAGTTGGAGCAGACGTATACGGTTTTCAGCTTCGGTTCTTTCATTCTGGACTCCCTGTTTTCATTTCATGAAAATCATTTTCTTTATCATACCACATCCGGCCCGAGGCCGCAAGAAAGCCGGGCGCTTATCCGGCCTGCATCAGACGATTTGCAAGACACACAAGGCCGGTGGCCGCACCGCAGAGCGGGCAGAGACAGACCGCCAGTAAGGCGAATTGCCCCACCAGGAGCCGTGCTCCTGCCGGATGGCTTCCCTTATCCCCTCTGCCGAAAGAGAAGGCGTGGATTCGGCTGCTGACCTGCAGAGCCGAGGCTCCGAACAAACAGAGCGCACCTGCCGCCAGTGCCGTCGGCAGGCTGGCGGTGAGCAAAAAGAGAACGAGCTGTTTTGCCCCGAGGCCATTCAGAAGCTGCGCCGAGAGCAGGCCGGAGCCTGTCCCGTATAACATCGCAAACAGAAAGATGGGCAGTGGCCCCACTGCCGAAAGCCCCAGCAGGAGGAACACTGCCGCCGCCCCGAGGACGACAGTCAGCTCTGCCCCAAACAGTCCCACCGCCTGTGCTGTACTGGACGCCGCGAACACTCCGCGCCAGCAGTCCAGATAATAGGCCAGCGTTTCCATCTCTTCAGCGTCGCACAGCGCCTGCAAAACGCCCGCCATCAGCGTACCGAAGAGATAGGCCGCCGCCAGAAGGATGCAGTCCCGGCTGGCCTGGAATGGCTTCCGCCGGGGAGCTTTCTGAGGCGGAAGCTCCGCCAACGGCTTGGAGACAGGCGTCATGGCTTCTTTTTCTGCCACAGACTCGCCCGCTGTATCTTCCGGCAGCGTCGGCACAAGCGCCGCTGCATTTGTTTTCGTTTCCTGATAGACCCACATCGTGCTTTTTCCCTCCTGCTTTTGTTGTGTATGGCCGCTGTAGCGTGGACTGAGCATTCAGCGCCGCTTTCGCTCCGCGCGCAGCATTCCGAGGACCCCGCCCAGAACCCCCATCAGCAGGACAAGCCCTGCCCGGACGAACTGCATCGTTTCCCACTCGCTCTGGTACAGTGTACCCAGAATAAAAAGCAACCCCGTAAAGAGAGCTCCTTCCACTGCGCCCCAGACGAGCCCTTTGCCCTTTTGCAGAATGGCCATCAGCAGGCCACTGAGAAAGCTGCCGAGACAGATTGCCGCCGTGGCCAGCGGAGCAGCGGCCTCCTGCGTCAGGCCCTGTTTGACCATCAGCCAGCCGAACCCTGCCAGGCTCACAGCTGCTGCCGCACTGCCCACTCCGAAAACGGCCAGCAGCCCTATCGCCGGGAACTTCTTGGTATCAGACATAAAAACGCGCCTCCCTGCACCTACTGTATGCAGGGAGACGCGTTCAAAGCACGGATCCGGAAAATTATTACTTCTTGGGGGCGTTGTCCATGTTCAGCTTCTCGACAGAGCTGATGGCGTTCTTGGTGAAGCGGATCTTCACACGGTCAGCGCCAGTCTCCAGCACGAAGGTGTCGTCCTTGATAGCGACCACACGGCCGATGACGCCGCCGATGGTGGTGACCTGATCGCCGATCTCCAGAGAAGAGCGCATTGCAGCGTCCTTCTTCTCCTGCTTCTTCTGAGGACGGTAGATCATGAAGTAGAGCATCACCAGCATCAAAGCCAGAGTAAAGAAAAGGCTGATGTAGCTTTCGGTCGTAGTCAGAAATTGCATGGGGCAAAATCTCCTCTCAAATTCATATGACCTTATTATACGCGCTTATCCGGCATGTTTCAAGGCTAAATCTCAAATTCGTGTGTCAAGCAGCTTGACATAGCGGTCATGGAAGGCAGTAAAGGTGCCTGCATCCAGCTCATCGCGGATGCGCTCCATCAGGTGATTGTAGAACCAGAGGTTGTGCATGACGGCCAGACGCATACCCAGCAGTTCCTCTGCCTTGAACAGGTGGCGGATATAGGCGCGGGAGTAGTTTCTGCAGGCCGGGCAGCCGCAGGCGGGGTCGATGGGGCGCTCGTCGCGCTCGTACTTGGCGTTCTTGATGTTGATGATGCCGCCCCAGGTGTTCAGGTGGCCGTGGCGGGCGTTGCGGCTGGGCATGACGCAATCGAAGAGGTCCACGCCGCGGGAGACGGCCTCGATGATGTTGCCGGGAGTGCCGACGCCCATCAGGTAACGGATCTTATCCTTGGGCATATAGGGCTCGACCGCGCTGATCATCTCGTACATCACCTCAGTGGGCTCACCCACAGCGAGGCCGCCGATGGCGTAGCCGTCCAGGTCCAGGTCAGCGATCTGCTTCATGTGCTCCACGCGCAGGTCGGCGAAGGTGCAGCCCTGATTGATGCCGAAGAGCAGCTGGTCGGGGTTGACGGAGATGCCTTCATGCTTCAGGCGGGCCATCTCATCCTTGCAGCGCTTGAGCCAGCGGGTGGTGCGCTCGCAGCTGGCTTTGGAGTAATCGTGCTGGGCGGGGTTCTCGACACACTCGTCAAAGGCCATGGCGATGGTGGAACCGAGGTTTGCCTGGATCTGCATACTTTCCTCAGGACCCATGAAGATGCGGTGGCCGTCGAGGTGAGAGGCAAAGGTCACGCCCTCTTCGGTGATCTTGCGCAGCTTTGCGAGGCTGAACACCTGAAATCCGCCGCTGTCGGTGAGGATGGGGCCGTTCCAGCGGGTAAACTTGTGCAGACCGCCCATCTCTGCCACCAGCTTGTCGCCGGGACGCAGATGCAGATGGTAGGTGTTGCAGAGCATGACCTGCGCACCGATGTCCTTCAGGTCATGGGCAGACAGGCCGCCCTTGATGGCGCCGGCGGTGGCAACATTCTGGAACGCGGGGGTCTGCACCGTGCCGTGTACGGTCTTGAACTCGCCCCGCCGGGCGTTGTGCTCCTGCTTGAGCAGCTTGTAGGTCGTCAAAGAAGGCATAATATTTTTCCTTTCTGCGCACGGAAAACAGCCGTGCATCCTGCCGCAGGGGGCGTATGCTCTCGCTGCGGATACAGAGTCGGGATATTACAGCGGCGAAGCGCTATAATAGTTACAGGATCAGCATCGCATCCCCAAAGCTGAAGAACCGATATTTCTGCTCGACAGCCACCTTGTAGGCGGCCATCGTCTTTTCGTAGCCGTACAGCGCCGACACCAGCATGATGAGGGTGCTTTCGGGCAGATGAAAGTTGGTGATAAGGCCGTCGATGCAGTTGAACTTGACACCGGGATAGAGGAAGATGTCGGTGTTGCCGCTGCAGGCTTTGATCTCGCCGTACTTGGCGGCGACAGCTTCCAGTGTGCGGCAGCTGGTGGTGCCTACGGCGATGACACGATGGCCTGCGGCCTTGGTGTCATGGATGAGCTTTGCAGTCTCCTCGCTGACGGAGTACCACTCGCTGTGCATCTTGTGGTCGGCGATCTCGTCTTCCTGCACGGGACGGAAGGTGCCGAGGCCGACATGGAGCGTCACCTCGGTGATGTTGACGCCCTTGGCGCGGATGGTATCCATCAGCTCTGGCGTGAAGTGGAGGCCGGCTGTGGGAGCGGCAGCGCTGCCCAGCTCCTTGGCGTAGACAGTCTGATACTGGCTCTGGTCGTCCAGCTGCTTGGTGATATAGGGCGGCAGAGGCATCTTGCCGAACTCGTCCAGCTTCTCGTAGAGGGTCTCGGTGTCGTAGTAGAAGGTGACGAACTTATTGCCGTCTTCCAGCGTCTCGTCCACGATGGCCGTCAGGCTGCCGTCGCCAAAGCTGACCTTGGTACCGGGCTGCATCCGCTTGCCGGGCTTTGCAAGGCACTCCCACTGGTCGCCCTTTACCTGCCGCAGGAGCAGCAGCTCGCAGACAGCACCCGTGGGCTGCTTGATGCCCACGATGCGGGCGGGCAGGACTTTGGAGTTGTTGACCACCAGCAGGTCGCCCGGCTCGAGGTATTCGGGCAGGTCGTGGAAGATGCGGTGCTGGATGCTGTCGTCTTTCTGGCTCAGGACCATCAGGCGGGCCGCATCACGGGGGGATGCAGGCTCCTGTGCAATGAGCTCTTTGGGTAAATCATACCAAAAATCTTTTTTTAACATAGTTAGCATTTGCCTTTCCGATGATTGACACGAATGCCGTATCAATGTTATCATAAAATCTGTATAGCGGTATCTATTATATTGCATAGACGTCTGCTTTGCAAGCGGAGTCTTATGCGAATTGGCTTTTTTTGAAAGGAAAGGTGCTGGAAATGGATAAACAATATAAAGTGGGCGTCGTCGGTGCCACCGGTATGGTAGGCCAGCGTTTTGTTACTCTGCTCGAAAATCATCCCTGGTTCAAGCTGACGACTCTGGCCGCTTCCGGCCGGAGCGCCGGCAAGACCTATGAGGAGGCTGTCGGTTCCCGCTGGGCCATGACCACCCCGATGCCGGAGAGCGTCAAGAAGATGGTGGTGCTGGATGCATCCAAGGTGGAGGAGGTCGCCTCTCAGGTGGACTTTATCTTCTGCGCCGTCAATATGCCGAAGGACGAGATCAAGGCTCTGGAAGAGGCTTACGCCAAGGCAGAATGCCCCGTCGTCTCCAACAACAGCGCATGCCGGTGCTTTCGCTTGTACCTTTCGTGCAACATTGACAACCGGAGCTGTTTTCGTCTCCTCCAAAGACGGTAAATCATGTTTCCGTTGCTCCAGTTTGATACCTGTAAGTTTCTCTATTTCACGCAACATCGGCACTTCTTCGCCCGAACAAAAGGCAATGGCACGTCCCTCGCAACCCGCACGTCCCGTCCGTCCGATACGATGGACATAAGTTTCCGGTACATCGGGCAAATCGTAGTTGAGAACCAAATCCAAACCTTTGATATCAATACCGCGTGCCGCAATATCCGTAGCGATAATTACATTGGAACGACCTTCCTTGAAATTACTCAATGCACGCTGGCGGGAATTTTGTGACTTATCTCCATGGATACTTTCACAAGTGATGCCACGACGTGATAAATAGCGCGCTATATTATCCGCCCCATGTTTGGTGCGGGAAAATACAAGTACCTGGTGTCCGGCCTCTCCGAGTAATAGTTGTGCCAGCAATTCCTTCTTCTGAGGCTTTTCCACACGATAGACGGACTGACTGATTATTTCCACTACGCTGGATGCCGGAGTGACTTCCACCCTCGCCGGATTGCGCAATAAACTTTTAGCCAGGCGGTCAATACTATCAGGCATAGTAGCCGAAAAGAACAAGGTTTGCTTCTTGGGCGGGAGCTTAGGCAATAAGCGCTTCACATCATGGATGAATCCCATATCGAGCATACGGTCAGCTTCGTCAAGCACGAAG
>OGXC01001521.1_pt1 | contig 17674 bp, 12 predicted proteins | sample 1576201 | NCBI WGS metagenome assembly OGXC01 (sample SAMEA3541562, study PRJEB24748) | human gut metagenome | biome: human gut; feature: human-associated habitat; material: faeces | place: China | collected 2012 | reverse complement strand
AGACCGCGTGTATCACTTCCATTCGGATCATTTTTCTTGTTGCGGTAGATACCAAAAGGAGAAACACCGAACTTCACCCACGGCTTACACTCGCGCACAGTTTCGTGAATTTCCTTTATCAGCACATTCACGTTGTCACGGCGCCAATCGGCTTTATTACTGTATCCGCGACCATATTGCGCAAAACTGACATGATCAGGAAAATCTTCGCCCGGGTTGGGATAAGGATAGAAATAATCATCCATATGAATGGCATCCACATCATAACGGGTAACAATATCGCGCACAATCTTGCAAATGTATTTACGGTTTTCGGGCAAAGCCGGATCAAAATAAAGTTGACCAGCATAATTCACGAAACGTTCCGGATTCTTATTATACGGATGAATGGGTGATAAGGCAGTAGTTCCCTTTGTCTTGGCACGGTAAGGGTTAATCCAGGCATGGAACTCCATTCCACGCTTATGGCATTCATCAATCATGAACTGCATCGGGTCCCAGTAAGGTGAAGGCACTCTGCCCTGCACTCCTGTAAGAAAGCGGCTCCACGGCTCATAAGAAGATTTATACAAGGCATCGGCTTCTGCACGTACCTGAAAAATTATCGCATTAATGCCTGCGCCCTGCAGACTGTTTAGTTGATTTATTAACAGCCGCTGTATCTTCTCTGTCGGCATTCCCTGGAACTGTCCATTCACACACTGAATCCATGCACCGCGGAACTCACGTTTAGGATAACGTGTCTGAGCACTGACAACAGAAGTAAAAAGTAGTGCTATCAATAAAAGAAGAATAGTTTTTGCTCTCATTTTGTTATTCTTGTTTAATACGCTTGCAAAGATAAGAAAACTTATAATTATCTTTGCATATTAAACCAAATTCAATAAAGAATGTCAGAAAGTAACTATATATCCATAAAAGGAGCAAAGGTAAACAACCTCAAAAACATCGATGTAAACATTCCACGCAACAAGCTGGTCGTCATCACGGGACTATCCGGTTCCGGAAAATCATCCTTGGCTTTTGATACATTATACGCTGAAGGTCAGCGACGCTATGTAGAAAGCCTGTCATCATACGCCCGCCAATTTCTGGGCCGCATGAGCAAGCCTGAGTGTGATTTCATCAAAGGTATACCACCCGCTATCGCCATAGAGCAAAAAGTGAACAGCCGCAATCCTCGTTCCACCGTGGGTACTTCCACCGAAATATATGAGTATCTGCGACTGCTCTATGCACGCGTGGGGAAGACTTATTCCCCCATTAGCGGGCAACTGGTGAAAAAACATAGTATTGAAGATATTGTAAACTGTATGCTTTCCTTTCCTAAAGGAACGAAATACACGGTTCTCACTCCTATGATGCCCCGTGAAGGCCGTACACTGCTCCAGCAACTGGAAATGGACTTGAAACAAGGATTTACCCGTATAGAGGTGAACCGTGAAATAGTCCGTATAGAAGATTTTCTGCAACAAACAGCTGCCGAAGATAAAAAACAAAACATCTATCTGCTGGTAGATCGCATGACAGCCGATGATAGCAAAGACAGTATCAGCCGCCTCACCGATTCTGCCGAAACGGCCATGTACGAGGGAGACGGGAATTGCCTCCTCCGCTTCTACTCTGCTGACGGAAGTACGCAGCTGTTCTCTTTCAGCACTAAATTCGAGGCCGACGGAATTAAATTCGAAGAACCGAATGACCAAATGTTTTCATTCAATTCCCCTCTCGGCGCTTGTCCCGAATGCGAAGGCTTCGGTAAAGTGATAGGTATAGATGAACATCTGGTGATTCCAAACCGTGCTCTGAGTGTATATGACGGAGCTGTCCTTTGCTGGCGTGGTGAAAAGATGGGGGAATGGCTACAGGAATTCATTCATGAAGCTCCCGCCCACGATTTCCCCATCTTCGCCCCTTATTATGAACTGACACAGGAACAAAAAGATTATTTATGGCATGGACCTAGAAATAAGGCCTGTATAGATTCTTTCTTCAAAATGCTGGAAGAAAACCAATATAAAATACAATATCGTGTGATGCTGGCACGATACAGGGGAAAAACTATTTGTCCTATCTGCCACGGAACACGCTTGAAAAAAGAAGCCGGTTATGTAAAAGTAGGTGGAAAATCCATCTCTCAACTGGTTGACTTACCTATTCACGACTTAAAAGAATTCTTCCGCACTCTAGAACTAGATGCACATGACACAGCCATCGCCAAACGGATCTTAACGGAAATTACCAACCGCATCAACTTCCTCATGGATGTGGGTTTGGGATATCTTACACTGAACCGTCTCAGCAACTCGCTCTCCGGCGGTGAAAGCCAGCGCATCAATCTGGCCACCTCATTAGGCAGCAGCTTGGTAGGCTCACTCTATATCCTGGACGAGCCCAGTATCGGATTACACAGCCGTGACACCGACCGGCTGATAAAAGTACTTCGTCAGTTACAGGAGCTGGGAAACACCGTAGTAGTGGTAGAACATGATGAAGAAATAATCCGTGCTGCCGATTATATCATTGATATCGGTCCTCAAGCAGGACGTTTAGGAGGACAAATAGTATATCAAGGCAACATGAACGATCTTCAAAGAAACAGTAACAGTTATACGGTGCGCTATTTGTTGGGAGAAGAAAACATAGAGATTCCCCGATGCCATCGTCCGTGGAACAATTATATAGAAATAAAAGGTGCGCGTGAAAACAACCTTAAAGGCATTGACGTAAAATTTCCACTGAATGTAATGACGGTAGTTACGGGAGTCAGCGGTTCGGGGAAGAGTACGTTGGTACGTGATGTCTTTTACAAGGCATTGAAACGCGAATATAGTGAAGCTAGCGAACGGCCGGGTGAGTTCATCTCTTTGGAAGGAGATGTACAGCTGGTGAAAGATATTGAATTTGTAGACCAGAACCCTATCGGAAAATCATCACGCAGCAATCCGGTAACCTATGTAAAAGCATACGACGAAATACGAAAACTCTTTGCCGAACAGCCTCTTGCCAAGCAAATGGGATATACTGCCGGATATTTCTCATTCAATACCGAAGGCGGGCGCTGTGAGGAATGCAAAGGTGACGGTACGGTAACCGTTGAAATGCAATTTATGGCAGATTTGGTACTAGAATGTGAGTCTTGTCATGGAAAACGTTTCAAGAGCGACACGCTGGAAATAAAATTCCAAGACAAGAGCATCTATGACATTCTGGAAATGACAGTGAATCAAGCCATTGAATTCTTTGCCGAATACAATCAAAAAAAGATAGTGAAGAAACTAATTCCATTACAAGAAGTGGGATTGGGATATATAAAGTTAGGACAAGCCTCCTCCACTCTTTCCGGCGGCGAGAACCAACGCGTAAAACTAGCTTATTTTCTGAGCATAGAGAAAGCACAACCCACTATTTTTGTATTCGATGAACCAACCACAGGTCTGCATTTTCATGATATCAAGAAACTGCTGGAAGCATTTGAAGCCTTAATCAGCCGCGGACATACCATTATCATTATCGAGCATAATATGGATGTGATAAAATGTGCCGACCATGTGATTGACCTAGGACCCGAAGGAGGAAATATGGGAGGAAATCTGGTAGTTGCGGGCACTCCGGAAGAGGTTGCAGCATGTGCGGCATCTTATACGGGACAGTTTTTGAAGGAAAAACTGGTGATGGATTCTCCTGATTGATTTTTTATTCACCGCTGATTGTCCAAACTGATACAAATTATTAAATATGATTATACGCAATATACCACTAGATGATAAATGGGAATTTAAAAGTGATTTATTCCGTTCTGTAAATTTAGCATTTTGTGGTATGATTGCAGAATCATTTTACTAAAAATCTGTTTTAATGTTTTCCGCATTGTCAATCTAAACGAAAATATGAGTAAATTTAGAATTGAATTAACAACCTTATAAATCAACAGAATATGAAAAAACTTTTTTTACTACTCTTGCTGTTCCCTTTCCTATTGGGATGTTCACAAAAAGAGAAAGAATTCACCGTTCTTCAATGGAACATTTGGCAAGAAGGAACTGTAATTCCCGGTGGTTACGACGCTATTGTGAATGAAATAGCCCGTCTTCGTCCGGACTTCGTCACATTGAGCGAAGTACGTAATTACGAAAACACCAATTTCACTGCCCGCCTAGTGCAATCATTAAAGGAAAAAGGAGAAACCTATTATTCCTTCTATACCTATGATACAGGTCTGTTAAGCCGATACCCCATCACTGATTCATTAACCGTTTTTCCCGAAAAGAATGACCACGGCAGTATCTATCGCCTTACAGCCGATATGAACGGACAGAAAATAGCAGTCTACACCGCTCATCTTGATTATTTGGATGACGCCTATTATAATGTACGCGGATATGATGGCTCTACTTGGGAAGAAATCCCTATCCCCACTACCGTAGAAGAAGTATTAAAGAGAAATGTAGCCTCACAACGCGATGACGCCATCAGACTATTCATTGAACAGGCAAAAAAAGATCGTGCAGCCGGCTACACCATCATTTTAGGAGGAGATTTTAATGAACCTTCACATCAAGATTGGACTGAAGAAACCAAAGACCTGTATGACCATCATGGCTTTGTAATCCCCTGGACAGTTCCTGTCCTGTTAGACGAAGCCGGATTGAAAGACGCCTATCGAGAATTCTATCCAGATGTATTAAACTATCCCGGCTTCACTTATCCTTCGGATAATCCGGCAAAGCCCGCCGACAAAATAACCTGGGCTCCCAAAGCAGATGAACGCGACCGTATAGATTACATTTGGTATTATCCCGAAAAGGGGTTGAAAGTGAAAGACGCCGCCATTTTCGGTCCGAAAAATTCCATAGTCCGTGCACAGCGTGTTCAGGAAACATCTAAAGACAAGTTTATAGAACCATTGGGCGTATGGCCTACAGACCATAAAGGAGTACTGGTTACTTTCCAATATCCCGCCAAATAATATCGTTTTTCCCAATATTTCTGTTATCTTTGTCCAATAACCTAATTTATTATCCTATGACCAAATGTACACATAAGCAGTTAATGACCGCCTGTATGTTAGCAGGCACATTGATGTTGGGAGCATGTACCAGTACTCCCCCTGTAACAAAAGAGGTATCCATTGTACCCATAACCAACCATCTGGAGGAAACAAACGGTGCTTTTGTATTGAAAAGTAATACCTCCATCGGTGTTATTGACGCCGAACTAATTCCCGCAGCCGAGTATTTGGCCGATATGCTTTCCAGTGCCACAGGCTACGACCTTAAAGTAAAAGAAGGCGAAGGAACCATCACCCTTGCCTTGGGGGATGTTCAAGGAAAAGAAGGTGCCTATACCCTGACAGCCGAGAGCGATAAGGTCAACATTACAGGTAACTCTTACGGAGGTGTCATTGCAGGTATCGAATCCCTCAGACAGCTGTTTCCCCCGCAAATAGAATCTAAAGAAATTGTTAAAGGTACAGACTGGGCCATACCGGCCGTTAACATTCAAGATGCCCCCCGCTTTGAATGGAGAGGCATCATGCTGGACGTATCCCGCCATTTCTACACAATAGATGAGGTGAAAGAATTACTGGATGTCATGGCCCTTTACAAGATGAATAAATTCCACTGGCATCTTACCGATGACCAAGGATGGCGTATCGAAATCAAGAAATATCCTTTACTGACGGAAAAAGGAGCCTGGCGCAAATTCAATTCCCATGACCGCGAATGCATACGTCAGTCAAAGACTGATAACAATCCGGATATGGCAATTCCCGAAGACAAGATACGCATCGTAGAAGGTGACACCCTATATGGAGGCTACTACACTCAGGAAGATATCAAGGATGTCATAGCATACGCCAAAATACGAGGCATAGATATTATTCCCGAAATTGATATGCCGGGACACATGCTGGCAGCTGTGAGTAACTATGAAGGTGTTTCCTGTTTTAACGAAACCGGTTGGGGAAGCGTCTTCTCCTCACCTGTTTGTCCGGGGAAAGACTCTGCATTGGAGTTCTGCAAGAATGTTTATGCAGAACTGATAGCCCTTTTCCCCTATAAGTATGTACATATAGGAGGTGACGAAGTAGAAAAAACCAATTGGAAAAAATGTCCGGACTGCCAGAAACGTATGCATGACAATAATCTGAAAACCGAAGAAGAACTGCAATCATGGTTCATTCATGACATGGAGAGATTCTTTAACGGGAAAGGCAAAGAAATGATAGGCTGGGATGAAATCATTGAAGGCGGATTGTCTAAAACAGCCACCGTAATGTGGTGGCGCAGCTGGGTAAAAGATGCAGCGACCAAGGCAACGGCACAAGGCAACCCTGTCATTTTCACTCCTAACGGACAATTTTATTTGGATTATGCAGAAGACAAGAATTCTATGGCAAGCATTTATAATCTGGATACGACAGACAACCTGACTCCCGAGCAGCAGTCGCTGATTTTAGGAGTGCAGGGAAATATTTGGTGCGAATGGATTCCTTCCAACGCACGTATGCAATATATGGCCATTCCACGTTTGCTGGCTATTGCCGAATTAGGTTGGAGCAAACCGGAGCAAAAAGACTGGAATGCCTTCAAACAACGCCTGTCTGATCAGTTTGAACGTCTCAATATCATGGGTATCAATTACCGTATACCCGATTTGGAAGGCTTTAATGCCGTCAACGCCTTTATCGGTGAAGGAACCATCAATGTAACTTGCCTTGACCCCACTGCGGAAATTCACTATACCACTGATGGCAGTACTCCTACTTTACAATCTCCCGTATATGAAGGTCCCATCAAAGTGACTGAAACCACAGACTTTACTTTCTGCACCTTCCGCCCTAATGGAAAGAAAGGTGACATAGCCAAGACACGTTTCATCAAAAGTGAATATACCCCCTCTGTAACTGCCGCTCCTTCCAATCCGGGTTTGAAAGCTACATGGCACGAATTTAAAGGAAATAAATGCAGTGAAATAGAAAAAGCTCCGGTCAATGGTACTTATCCAGTGGAAGACGTTATGATTCCTAAAAAAGTAAAAGGAAATATCGGACTGATTATCAAAGGATATTTCAATGCTCCTCAAGACGATATCTACACTTTTGCACTCCTGTCCGACGATGGTAGTACATTGACCATAGACAGTGAACAGATAGTAGACAATGACGGACCTCACGGACCTAAAGAAATAGTGGGACAAAAGGCATTGGCGAAAGGATATCATCCAATGGAATTACGTTATTTCGACCAAAACGGAGGACAACTGAAATTAAAAGTAACAGGTAGTGATGGTAAAGAAATTCCGTTCACGCATCTCTATGCGCATTAATCTCACATAAAAAGTTTTTCCACCACAGATTATACAGATTTACATAGATTGAATTTCAATGAATTCTCCCATTCAATAATCTGCGTAATCTGTGGTGGAATTACATCAATCAGAAGTAAACTCCGAACCCTATCTTGAAGCCTAATTTACTAAATTCTGAAATATCACTAAAACTCAAGTCATAATATACAGACGGCTCAATAGTCACATTTCTCCCCAAGAAAAAAGCATATCCGACTTCCGGTGTCAAACAAACCAGATTCTTTTTAAATCCTACACAAGAAAGGTGCTTATACGCCATTCCCAATCCTCCATAAATACCGCAACTGGAAAAATAATAACGTCCTTGTGCACCAATACTGGTTTCATCCATTCCATGTTCTACATAATTGCCCTTAAAATTCAGCAATACAGCCACATTATCGGCTACAAACGCACCACCGGTCAAAGCGAAACCAAAATTTGTACCCTCATTCTTGCTATGAGATAGGTCAAGCCCTGTCAATGAAGCATTCACATACCATACCTCCTTCTCAAATTGAGCATGTGCACTCAGTGCAGTCATTACCAACAGCATCAAGCTGACTAAAATTTTCTTCATAATGTTGTCGTTTAATAGTTATTTTTTATTTTCCAAATCACGTTCACGTCTTTCCTCCGCCTTTTCTTTCTTACGAAGGACAATCCATAACAACGCTATTATCATATAGGATAAACCTACTGTGAGATACTTTTCCGTATCACTTATTTCCGTATTACGCGGAATAAAATAAACGGCCATCGCTGTAGTATAAACCAACAAAGCGACAGGCAACCAAATCGATTTTCTATATTTTTTCATAAACTATGCTGTTTTGTTTCCTATACCAACTTACAAACCCTATAGCGGCTACCAACGTGCAAAGACCACCGATTATATAAGATACATAATCAGAAAGTGCCAATCCTTCGGGAGCAATGCAAATATAAGTAGAACATACAGCCGTCATAAACAAGGCAGGAAACAAGGTAATATAATAATTCTTTTTCGCACGTACCAGAAAAACAGTGACCGCCCACAAAGTAAACACAGACAAAGCCTGATTACACCAGGCAAAATAACGCCATATCATATCAAATCCCGCCGCATCACGCTGACTGTACAACAATATACCGATAGTTACCGCAAAAATAGGAATACAAATCAATAAACGTTTCGCTATACTTTTTTGTTCCAAATGCATAAAATCGGCAACAATCAAACGAGCTGAACGCAAAGCGGTATCTCCACTGGTAATAGGAGCGGCAATTACCCCCAATACAGCCAATAAACCTCCTATCGTACCCAACCATTCCTTGGTTATGCTGTCCACAATAATCGAAGCATTACTCTCCTCCATACCATTTTGATGAAAAAAACAAGTAGCGGCAGCAGCCCAAATCAATGCCACGATCCCTTCGGTCACCATCGCTCCATAAAAAATAGGACGGCCATACTTCTCATTCTTCATACAACGTGCCATCAACGGAGATTGTGTAGCATGAAAGCCACTGATTGCCCCACAAGCAATAGAAACAAACATGATAGGAAAAATTGGTAATCCGGCAGGGTGGGTATTATGCAGCCCGTCCGTAATTTCGGGCAATGCCGGATGATTCCATAACAACATCACCAAAATCCCCACCGCCATAAACAATAAAGCAATGGCAAACAACGGATATATTTTTCCTATAATCTTATCTACCGGCAACAATGTAGCCAACATATAATAGACAAATACGACTATAATCCAAAAAGTAACATCCATATACTCCGGAGTAAGTTTGGCAAGCAATCCGGCAGGTCCTGCCACAAAAACCGCTCCGACTAATATCATCAGCACAACCGTAAAACCGCGCATCAACTGCTTTGTGGGAAGGCCTAAATAACGACCGATAATTTCCGGCAAACTCTCGCCATCATGCCGAATGGAAAGCATTCCGGACAAATAATCGTGTACCGCCCCGGCAAAAATGGTACCTAAAACAATCCACAAATAAGACGCCGTACCAAACTTCGCTCCCATTATAGCACCGAAAATAGGTCCTAAGCCGGCTATATTCAAAAATTGAATCATGAAAATCTTCCAAGTAGGAAGTGGAATAAAGTCAACACCATCCGCCATGGTCAGGGCAGGTGTCTTCCTTATCTTGTCAGGACCGAACACACGTTCCACATAACTTCCATACAAAAAGTATCCGCCTACAAGAACCAATAATGCAATAATAAAGGTTATCATATTCTATTTTTTGTTTTGTTGGGGCAAAAGTAACGAATTAATTGATTACTTCGTATCTTTGCCCTAAAATTAAAGTAAATGCGAACATTCTTTATAACTTTATTACTAGTCATAGTGAGTTTATCACCCGTTTTCTCACAACCTAAATATGAAATCCGTGCCACCTGGCTCACTACGCTCGGAGGAATGGACTGGCCTCGTAACAAGGCAGTAAACGCATCAGGCATCCGGCGTCAGCAAAAAGAATTATGTGATATACTGGATCGCCTGAAAGCCGCCAATTTCAATACGGTATTGTTGCAAACCCGTCTGCGCGGAGATATGATTTATCCTTCCGCCATAGAAACTTTCGCCGAATCACTGACAGGTAGCACAGGAGGGAATCCCGGATATGACCCTTTGGCTTTCGCCATCGGAGAATGCCACAAACGCGGCATGGAACTACATGCATGGATTGTTACGATTCCTGCCGGAAACACCCGTCAAGTAAAATTGCAAGGACGTAGCTCCGTAGTACGGAAAAACCGGACTATTTGCAAACTTTATAAAGGTAACTGGTACTTGGACCCGGGAAATCCGGGAACCAAAGAATATCTGTCATGCATCGTAAAAGAAATAACTTCCCGTTATGATATAGACGGCATTCATTTCGATTACATCCGCTACCCTGAGCAAGCCGACAACTTTCCCGACAAGGACACCTACCGGAAATACGGCAAAGGTAAGGAGTTGAAACAATGGCGGCGTGATAATATCACAGATATTGTGCATAGGCTCTATACCGACATCAAGACTATCAAACCCTGGGTGAAAGTCAGCAGTTCCCCTATTGGCAAATACCGAGATACCAACCGATATCCCTCCCGTGGATGGAACGCTTATCATGTAGTTTACCAAGATGCTCAGAAATGGCTAAAAGAAGGTATTCATGATGCGTTGTTCCCGATGATGTATTTTCAGGGAAATAATTTCTATCCTTTTGCATTGGATTGGAAAGAGAATTGCGGTAACCGCTGGATAGTACCAGGTTTGGGCATTTATTTCCTCTCTCCCGACGAACAAAATTGGCCGTTGGACGAAATAGTCCGCCAACTTCATTTCACCCGTCAGATAAAACTAAACGGACAAGCCTACTTCCGCAATCGTTTTCTATTGAACAACACCAAAGGCATTTGGGACGAACTCCAAGAGAATTTCTATACCACTCCGGCATTGATTCCCCCAATGACCTGGATGGACAGCATCCCCCCATCCACTCCGGCCATGCCTTCCCTGCAACTGTTGCCGGACGGCAAAATGCATATGAGCTGGCAGATTTCCACAGATAACAACGGAGGTCTTGTCACCTATCATCTTTATGCCTCGGATACCTATCCGGTAGATATCACAGATGCCGGAAACTTACTGGAAACCTATCTCACCCATACGGAATACGAATATACCCCTATTTCACCTTGGCGACAAAAACGGTATTTTGCCGTAACAGCTGCCGACCGTTTTGGAAACGAAAGTGCTCCCTTGGAACTGAATGCAATTTCAGAAACGGACATGCCTTTACTAAATGACGGAGATATTCTCACCCTGCCTGAAATAAAAGAGGCAAAGACAGTGAAAATATTTACTGCTACCGGTGAAGAAATAAAATATTTTGTTTATGCACCCCAAATGTCCATAGCCTCATTACCCGGCGGATTCTATACAGTATATATCTTGAATAATGCAGGAGCACAAACCTTTGTCGGAACAATCGTAAAATAAACACAACCACAAAGGAAAAGCAGAGGGATAAAAATATAACCGTTCATTTTACTGAATACAATAAAAAAATACTGCTTGTAACTTTTAGACAAACAGTATTTTTGTTGTATTTCGTTTATGATTTTATAATCTTACCCTTACTTTTTAAGTTCCAAAATGTATATTTGTTTCTCTGAATTGTCATCAAATTCTTGCTCTGTAAAATCCCCGAATTTATGGATAATATTAAATCCTATTTGTTTGAGATATGAATTTAACTCTTGGGGAAAGAACAATCTCATGTCCATATTTTGGACTGAATGAAATTTATCATCAATAAAATATTGCCACTTTATACGATTAATTTGAGATGCGCTTTCATAGTGCATGCTTTGTTTTATCAACACTTTTTTTTCATCATTGGTTGTATATTCGGCAATAACATGTTGCTTCCGCTCGTTTTCAACAATATATTGGATATTAGGATTGAAACAGTCCAATAAAAACAAACCTTTTTCTTTCAAATGATTTCTTACGACTTTCAATGCATCAAATAAATCCTCATTTTTATACAAATGATGGATTGAATTAAACGGAATAAAAATAAAATCGAATTTTTCTCCTAAGTTTAATTCTCTAATATCCGCTTCAATAAAATCTATTTTTAACCCAGCTTGAAATGCTTTCTCTTTTGCCCGTTCAAGCATGGATAAAGTATAATCAACTCCCTTAATATTATACCCATCCTTTGCTATTGGAATCGTAAGTCTACCCGTGCCACAGCAGAGTTCAAGTATTTTAGCATCTTTATTTTGAGGTAGCCATTTTTTGTAAAACGCCAAATCGGACAGAGAATTATTCAACCCATCATAAATATCTGCATTATAAATAAAATCACCAACTTTATATTCTGCATTCATATTCTTTATTGATTACTGACACATTAAAATGCTTATCTGTAAAAAGATTTTTCAATATTATTTTTTGCCCGTTGTAAGAGTGTCTTGCAAATTAACGACCAGCCTTAGAACGAATACCAATTGCACTGGTCCTTTCTATCCACGTTTTCACCGAAAGCACAAAATTATTGCTTCCTGCCGCATTTTTAATTGTACCGAATTCGGTACAATTAAAATCGGGATTATACAACATTTCCCATTCGCCAAGATACTCGATAGTGCTTTTAAGGCTAAGCCAACGGAAGATAATATGCTCTTGCAGTTGGCTTCTTGCCATGTCTGTAAGGCTGATATAGTCTTCTTCATTGTATTTGACAACGCTAATATCTGTATTTTGAACGGTAATTTTTGCCATTGTAATTGATACATTGAGTTTCAATCACAAAGATAGCTATAATTTGTGAGGTTGCATTCTTTTTATATGGACTATCTACAAAGATAGGATGCAGTTTTTTTTGATAGTAGGCATTATTCCCCGAATAATTTTATTAACTTTATAAATGCAAAGAGTTATTTGACAGCATAGCACCGCAAATCGCTGATATTCGCACGGTTGCTAAATCGTTACCTCTGTTTCTCAAATACTACGCTAAAAGTTTATTCTTCAATCGGTTGCATCAAACTGATGAAAATCTAAAATAAAATGCAAACTGCTTCTTTGGCATGACACATTATGTCGTTGCAGATGCCCGGCTCTCAAAAAGTTTGTCTGCCGGGCATATCCATCTTTGTCGTTAAGTTATAATCTGATAAAACTTTACGTACTGTTATTTTTTGTTTCCGCACTGCAATGTTTTTGTTCCGCCACCGTATTGTACTGATATACAACGATATGCAGTGACAGAATTTTCTGTATCCCCACAAAGTGTTTTTTTCGTTTTTCCTTGTAGAAGCCAGCTTGTCAGATGCCGGTTGTCATATTGGATACGTAATCCTGGTATATTTACGGCAGTATCCGTGCAAGAAGAGTGCACCATCTGTACCATCACCCAAGTGAACAGGCCCTGTCATTCGGGTGAATAGCCGTTGTCACCTGTGTGAAACTGCCGCTTCACACAGGTGAAGCAATAAAGCCATAAAGCTGTTTTCATGGTAACATACTGCCGGCAAGGTACATCTATTGGAGTTTTGCCGCTATGGGTATGGTGGGCGCAATGTGGTACATTGACCGCCGATTACCAACCGTTTCGGGGCCTTTACAGATATTTTCACACCGGAACATACTGATAATGAAAACGATGAGGTGACGGGGGAATTTTATATTTCACGTTAAATTAGGCCGTGTTTTCTTTTATAGTCTTTAAGATCTTTGATATGGATGGGGGATGGTTTGTACTATGCATCTTTCTTTATAGCACTATATTGACAAGGCATTGTAACATATAAATAGTGTATGATATTAATGCCAGTTCGATATACATATTAAATTTACCCGGCTAAAAAATAAGAGCATAGCAATAAATCTAAAACAGGAACGGCAATAATATGGGAACAGAATAAATCCCTTCTCCTCTTTTATTTTCATAAAACTCAAGGCTATAAGCAAAATAATAACTATTTTTGCACATTCAATTGAATAAAATATATAACTCATGAGCAATCAACGATACATGCAGCGCGGTGTGTCAGCATCCAAGGAAGATGTGCACAACGCCATTAAGAACATTGACAAAGGTATTTTTCCGCAAGCTTTTTGTAAAATCATCCCCGATATTCTAGGCGGAGATCCTGAATATTGCAACATTATGCACGCTGACGGTGCAGGTACCAAATCATCACTGGCTTATTTGTATTGGAAAGAAACCGGCGATTTAAGCGTATGGAAAGGCATTGCACAAGATGCACTGATTATGAACATCGATGACTTGTTGTGTGTAGGTGCAGTAGATAATATTCTGGTTTCATCAACTATCGGCCGTAATAAGCTACTCGTTCCGGGTGAAGTCATTTCCGCTATCATCAACGGAACGGATGAACTGTTGGCCGAACTTCGCGAAATGGGTGTAGGCGTATACGCTACCGGAGGCGAGACTGCTGATGTAGGTGACTTGGTTCGTACCATCATCGTAGATTCTACCGTAACATGCCGCATGAAACGTACCGATGTCATTAACAATGCCAATATTCGCCCGGGTGACGTCATCATAGGTCTGGCATCTTACGGACAGGCTACCTATGAAAAAGAATACAACGGAGGCATGGGCAGCAACGGACTCACCAGCGCCCGCCACGACGTGTTCGCAAAATACCTGGCCGAAAAATATCCCGAAAGCTATGACAAGGCAGTACCCGAAGAACTAGTGTACAGTGGCAATTTGAAGCTGACCGATGCTGTGGAAGGAAGTCCGCTGGATGCAGGAAAGCTGGTACTCTCACCTACCCGTACCTATGCTCCGGTAGTGAAGAAATTACTGGATGCGCTCCGACCTGAAATTCACGGAATGGTTCACTGCTCAGGCGGTGCTCAAACCAAAGTCCTGCACTTTGTAGGAAACAATTGCCGTGTAGTAAAGGACAACCTGTTCCCCGTTCCCCCTCTGTTCAAAACCATCAAGGAACAAAGCGGCACCGATTGGGAAGAAATGTACAAAGTATTTAATATGGGCCACCGCCTGGAAGTTTACCTCTCACCCGAACATGCCGAAGAGGTGATCGCCATCAGCAAGTCATTCAATATTGACGCGAAGATCGTGGGACGTATAGAAGAAAGTGACAAGAAGGAGCTAATTATCAAAAGTGAGTTTGGAGAATTCAAATACTGACAAGCAATATTATAATAACACTTCCAAGCCTGCTACATTGAAAAAAAGATTTTTTTATGGCATAGGAGCAATAATATGCTCATTAGTTACGATTGATACAATACGCGAGTTGTATTTCATCTCTACCGCATGGGGTCATGAAACAACTTGGCATGACATACTATATACAGTAAGAAAAGTACTTGCCATACTTGGGTGGATATTACTCACTTGGTATGTCGCAAATAAATGTTTAGAAAAGAATGGCAGAAAACAATAATACATTACTTGAGAAATTAGACGGGTTAGTGGCTCGCTTTGAGGAAGTTTCCACCCTCATTACAGACCCTAATGTCATAGCTGACCAAAAACGTTATGTCAAGCTCACCAAGGAATACAAGGACTTGAATGACATCATGAAAGCCCGTAGAGAATATATACAATGCCTGAATGGACTGGAAGAGGCCAAACAAATCATGACTAACGAATCCGACCCGGAGATGAAAGAGATGGCACGCGAAGAGGCAAATCTCTGCGAAGTCCGCATCCCAGAACTGGAAGAGGAAATCAAACTGTTACTCGTTCCTGCGGATCCGCAAGATGACCGAAATGCCATTCTGGAGATACGCGGTGGTACGGGAGGTGATGAAGCCGCCATTTTTGCAGGCGACTTGTTCCGTATGTACTCCAAATACTGCGAAACAAAAGGTTGGAAACTGGAAGTATCCAGCGCCAATGAAGGAGCAGCAGGAGGTTTTAAGGAAATTATCTGCTCCGTAACCGGAGATAAAGTATATGGCACTCTGAAATATGAATCGGGCGTACATCGTGTGCAACGTGTACCAGCCACCGAAACCCAAGGACGTGTACATACTTCAGCCGCATCAGTCGCCGTTTTACCCGAAGCCGAGCCTTTTGATGTGGAAATTAACGAAGGGGAAATCAAATGGGACACTTTCCGAAGCGGTGGTGCCGGCGGACAGAATGTAAATAAGGTGGAATCCGGAGTACGCCTGCGCTACAACTGGAAGAACCCCAACACCGGAATAGTAGAGGAAATCCTGATAGAATGTACCGAAACCCGTGACCAGCCGAAAAATAAAGAACGAGCCCTTTCTCGCCTGCGTACCTTTATATATGATAAAGAACACCAAAAGTACATTGACGACATTGCCAGCAAACGAAAAACAATGGTATCTACCGGAGACCGATCGGCAAAAATACGTACCTACAATTATCCGCAAGGACGTATCACCGACCACCGCATCAACTATACCATTTACAATTTGGCCGCCTTTATGGATGGCGACATTCAAGACTGCATTGACCATTTGACTGTAGCCGAGAATGCCGAACGTTTGAAAGAGAGCGAATTATAATTTAAATATCGTAAACCATAAACTGTAAACATAGCAATGAACAAGCAACAATTATTTGAAAATATCCAAAAGAAAAAATCATTCCTCTGTGTAGGACTGGACACCGACATAAAGAAGATCCCCGAACATCTGTTAAAAGAAGAAGATCCTATCTTCGCTTTCAACAAAGCCATCATTGACGCTACCGCCCCTTATTGCATCGCCTATAAACCCAATCTGGCCTTTTATGAAAGCATGGGCGTAAAAGGATGGATCGCTTTCGAAAAGACTGTATCCTACATCAAGGAAAACTATCCCGACCAATTCATCATTGCCGATGCAAAACGTGGCGATATCGGAAACACTTCGGCCATGTATGCCCGCACATTCTTTGAAGAGCTGGACATTGACTCAGTCACCGTAGCTCCTTACATGGGTGAAGACAGCGTGACTCCCTTCCTGAGTTACGAAGGCAAATGGGTAATCCTGCTAGCGCTTACCAGCAACAAGGGTTCCCACGACTTCCAGCTGACCGAGGACACCAACGGCGAACGCCTTTTCGAAAAAGTATTGCGCAAATCACAAGAATGGGCCAACGATGAAAACATGTCCATCCGCGGATGAGGGCTCCAGATTCAAACAATATCTGACGCCTCCCCCAATTTATATCTGACAAAAATAAAAATACTCCACCTCATTGATGATAATACTCATATTGGGGTTATCCAGCAAACTTCTTGTCCTGTGTGCGCGCTCAACATTTTTGGCAAAAATTCTCAACATTTTTGGCAAAATATTTTGGGAAAATAGGAGCCTGAAATAGTTCTCTTCAAGCCCCCATTTTTGTCACTTATTTTAAGAATTCTGCTTTAAGAATTTCCTTCTCGCTATCCGTCAATTTTGCATAGGAGTTAATTATCTCTTCCGCACTTCCCTCTCCATTTTGAAGTCTTACTTTTATCGAATTAACAAATATTACTTTCTTCCATGTTTCCATAAAGTCAACCTCCCATTATTTGAGCAAGTGCTACCGACATGGCATCAATCAACTGCCCGTTATTATCTACCTTGCATTCCAAATCACTTTTTTTTAACAACCTTATTGTAATAAGATTATCAATTATGGCTGGCGCTGCCGTTACTTCTTCTGAAACGGTATGGCCTTCTTCATCTACAATAGCTGACTGGCCCTCTATAGCTTCTTTAACAATATAATCATTCTGAATGTTATATGTATCCAACTTAGAATAATTCATGTACTGATTTTCGAGGATTTCCTGGTCTGACAT
>OGXC01001513.1_pt1 | contig 17723 bp, 19 predicted proteins | sample 1576201 | NCBI WGS metagenome assembly OGXC01 (sample SAMEA3541562, study PRJEB24748) | human gut metagenome | biome: human gut; feature: human-associated habitat; material: faeces | place: China | collected 2012 | reverse complement strand
ATCTCCACACTTTACGCAGGCGATGGCCCGCTCGCCGGCTGCGGCGCAGCGGCGCGCTCACGCGCGAGCAGGCCGAGCGCGCGCTCGCATTCTGCAACAACTCCGGCCCGGCGTTTCTCGTCGGCGCGGCAGGCGTGGGCGTGTTTCACAGCGCGGGCTACGGGCTGCTGCTCTACGGCGTGCACGTGCTGTCCGCCGTGATCGTCGGCATGCTCTTCGCCCCGCGCAGCGGCGGCTTTCTGCCGGAGGATCGGTCGCAGATCGCGGCCGTGTCGCTCTCGCAGGCGCTGCCGGAGGCCGTGCGCAGCGCCGTGCGCGCGGTGCTGACGGTCAGCGGCTTTGTGGTCACGTTCAGCGTCGTGACCGGTGTGCTCGACGCCTCCGGCCTGCTGCCGGCGCTGGTGGGCACGAGCGCTGCGCGGCTGGGGCTGGAGCTGCACTTTGCCCGCGCGCTGTGCACGGGCGTACTTGAGCTCGGCACCGGCATCGGCGCGATGCAGGGCCTGATGCCGACACCGGCAAACCTCGCGCTGGCGGCCTTTCTCATCGGCTGGGGCGGCGTGTCCGTCCACTGCCAGACGGCGGCGGTCATCGCCGGGACAGACATCAAAAGCGCCCGACACACGGTCGGGCGCCTGCTGCACGGAGCGATCTCCGCGCTGTGTATGTGGGTTCTGGAGAACCTGTTTTGACTTCACACGCCGGCAAACGAGAACACGATGCCGACGACGGCGGACGCCGCGATGTACACGATCGGGTGCAGCTTTTTCGTCGGCTTGACGACATTCGTCAGCACCCAGATGACGGCGGCGAGCAGCAGCCCCTTCCAGAAAAACAGATCCGTGAACCGGCCGCTGGCCTGAAAGGCGCTCTCCTGGATCAGCGAGATGCGCACGACGGAAAAGCCCGCCGCCGCGATCAGCGCAGCGGACGCCGGGCGCAGCCCGTAAAACGCATGGTCAACGAACCGGTTTTCCCGGAACTTTTTCAGGCAGGACGCGATAATGAGGATGCAGATAACCGCCGGCGTGACGAGACCGAGCGTTGCGATGAGCGCGCCGGGAACGCCGCCCGTGATATAGCCCACATACGTCGCCGTGTTGACGCCGATCGGGCCGGGCGTGGACTCCGACACCGCGACCATGTCCGCGATCTGCTGATAGGTGAACCAGCCCGTGCGGTCGGACATGTCATAGATAAACGGGAGCGTGGCGAGGCCGCCGCCGACGGAAAACAGGCCGGTCTTGAAAAACTCCCAGAACAGGCGCAGATAGATCATGCCTTACGCGCCTCCAGTTCCTTGACAACGATGCCGGCGAGTGCGGCCGCGAGCACATACAGCACCGGCGAGATATTCAAAAACACGCTGCCCGCGAACACGAGCAGGAAGATCAGAAACGTCTTCCAGTCCACGACGGATTTTTTCCACAGCTTCACGACGGCGTTGAGGATGAGCACGCACACGCACACGCGGATGCCGGCGAAGGCATTCTGCACGGCGGGCAGGTGCGCGAAATTCTGAATAAAGGCCGCGATGATCATGATGATGACGAGCGACGGGAACACGACGCCCAGCGTGGCAAAGATGCCGCCCCAGATGCCCGCCTGCTTCTGCCCGACGAACGTGGCGGTGTTGACCGCGATAACGCCCGGCGTGCACTGGCCGATGGCGTACCAGTCCATGACCTCTTCCTCCGTGGCCCAGCGGCGCTTTTCCACGACCTCGCGCTGCAGCGCGGGCAGCATGGCATAGCCGCCGCCGAATGTCGTCACGCCGACGACGGCGAACGCGCCGAAGAGGCCGAAGAGCTGTTTGAGTTTCTCTTTCATAACGCTCCCTCAAAGATCCGGCCCTCCGGCGAAAACTGCCGGAGGGCCGGGGCAAATGGTTTCGGTTCAGCCGCGCAGCGTCTCGGCGAACTGCGCGTAGCGCTGCACGCGCTCGTCGCACTCGGCGCGCGTCGCGCCGACACCAAGGATGTACACCTTGATCTTCGGCTCCGTGCCGGACGGGCGGACGATGAACGAGCAGCCGTCGTCCAGCTCAAAATACAGCACGTTCGAGCCGGAGATGGGCGTTTTATCCATCTTACCGAGGCCCATGACGTACACCGAGCCGTCCTGATAGTCGCGCATGCGCACGACCTTCGTGCCCGCGATCTCCTGCAGCGGCTCGCGGCGCAGCTGCGCCATGAGCGCGCGCATCTTCTCCAGGCCGTCGAGACCCGGCATGACGAGGTTGAGCGTGCGCTCCCCGTAGAAGCCGTACTTTTCATACAGCGCGTCGAGGGCCTGCGCGAGTGTCATGCCCTGCTCGAAGTAGTACGCCGCCATCTCCGTGATCATCACGCAGGCGGTCACGGCGTCCTTGTCGCGGACATAGTCGCCCATCATGTAGCCGTAGCTCTCCTCGAAGGCGAGCACGTACTGATACGAGCCATCGCGCTGGTATTCGGCCAGCTTCTCGGCCATGAACTTAAAGCCCGTGAACGTCTCGTCAAAGTGGATGTCGTTCACATCGCAGATGCGGCGCACCATTTTGGACGTGACGATCGTCGAGATCGCGGCCGCGTTTTCCGGCAGCGTGCCCTTGCGGCGGCGCGCCGTAATGATATAGTCGAGCAGCAGCACGCCCATCTGGTTGCCGGTGATGGTGTGGTACTCCCCGTCCGCGCCGCGGACCATGACGCCGACGCGGTCGGAGTCCGGATCCGTGCCGAGGATGAGGTCGCTGCCGACCTCCTTGGCGAGGTCAACGGCCAGATAGAAGCCCTCCGGATTTTCCGGGTTCGGGCTCTTGACGGTCGGGAACGTGCCGTCGAGCACCATCTGCTCCTTGACGGGGATGACCTGCGTCATGCCCAGACGGTGCAGCGCCTCGGGCACGAGGTGCCAGCCCGCGCCGTGAAACGGCGTGTAGACGATCTTGAACCGGTCGGCCACGCGGCGGACAACGTCCGGGTCGATCGGCTGGCGCAGGACGTTGGACAAAAACGCTTCGTCCGTCTCCGCGCCCATGAACTCCACAAGACCCTGACGCACCGCGTCGTCAAAGTCCATGCGCTGGATATCATTGAAGATGTCCAGCCGCTCCATGTTCCTGGCGATGGCGGCGGCGTGCTGCGGCGGGAGCTGCGCCCCGTCGGACCAGTAGACCTTGTAGCCGTTATATTCTTTCGGGTTGTGGCTGGCCGTGATGTTCAGGCCGGCCGTGGTGCCGTAGTGCTTGACGGCGAACGACAGCTCCGGCGTCGGACGCAGGGCGTCGAAAATGCGCACGTGGATGCCGTTGGCCGCCATGACGGATGCGGCCTCGTGCGCAAAGCGCTCGCTGTTGACGCGGCAGTCAAAGCAGATGGCGATGCCGCGCGCGCACGCGCTCTCGCCCTCGGCCTTGATGACCTCCGCGAACGCCTGCGTGGCGTGGCGGATGACATGAATGTTCATGCGGCGGCAGCCGAGCGCCATCTCGCCGCGCAGGCCGGCCGTGCCGAACTCGAGCGGGGCGAAAAAGCGGCTCTCGATCTCTTTTTTGTCGTCGCGGATGGCGTTGAGTTCTTCCCATTCCGCATTGGAGAGCGCGGGGCTGTCGAGCCAGCGTTGGTATTCTTCCATATAATTACGCATTGTCGTCTCCTTCCGTCAGCGCCTCAGCGCAGCCTTCCTGAAGTGCCTGCGCATCGGCAAGCAGCGTCTCAGGAACCAGAATTTCCACTCCGTAACCGGACATACCTAACATGATCTTGCCAAACTGACCGTCCCCGGGATAGTTTTTCAGGCAGGGGATGCCATAGGCCTCCAGCATATTGACCAGCAGCACGTCGTCCATATCCACGCCCGTGCACTTGGTCAGCAGCGCCGGGGGCACCAGTTCGCCGTCCGCATCGCGCGGCCAGCGCTTGAGCAGATCGCCGGGAAGTGATCTGCCCCACTCTGCTTTCAGCTCTTGCGCCATGTTGTTTCTCCTGTTTCATTTATGATATTGCGTGCCCGCGTTGATCGTGCACGCGCGGTAGATCTGCTCGGCGAGCATGACGCGCGCCAGATGGTGCGGGAATGTCATCGGCGACATGCTCAGCCGCAGCGACGCCTCGCGCTTGAGGCCCTCGTCGAGGCCGAACGACCCGCCGACGAGAAAGCACACCTTCGACGTGCCGCCCGCGGCGTAACCGGCGAGCTGCCGCGCGAGCGCCTCGCTCGAGAGGAGTTTGCCCTCGACGCACATGGCGATCACGGCCGCGCCCTTCGGGATGCGCGCGCGGATGGCCTGCGCCTCTTTTTCCAGCGCGGCGTGGATCTCTTTTTGCGACGGGCGCTCCGGCAGGCGCTGCTCCGGCAGCTCCACCAGGTCAAACCGGCAATAGGCGCCCAGCCGCTTGGCATATTCCGCGAACGCGGAGATATAATAGGTCTCGCGCATCTTTCCGACGCAGACGAGGGTTATCGACAGCATACGCACGCCTTTCCCGCCGTGAGCGCGAGCGTCGTCTCCGCCGGGGCGGCGTACAGCTCCGGCTGCGTGCCGGGCTGAAAGCCCGCCGCCGCGAGCGCGAGTGACACGGTCTCGAGCGCGGCGCGGGGCGTGTTGTTCTCCCGGCTGAGATGGCCAAGGATGAGCTGCTGCGCCCCGTTTTCCGCGAGGTACACCGCCAGCGCCCCGGCGCTTTCATTCGACAGATGGCCGTGATCGGATGCGATCCGGCGCTTGAGATAGATCGGGTAAGGCCCGGTGCGCAGCAGCTCCGGGTCGTGGTTGGCCTCAATGACGGCGCAGTCCACGCCGCACAGCGCCGCGCGCACGGCATCCGTCACGGTGCCGAGGTCGGTGCAGAAACCGAAGCGCGCCGACCCGTCGAGCCGGTAGCCGCAGCTCCCGGCCGCGTCATGCGGCGTGGGAAACGGCGTCACGCGCACATCGCCGAGGCAAAACGGCTCGCCCGGCGCGATCTCGTGCAGGCAGTCCGTCCGCTCGGGCAGCAATTTTCGCAGCGCAGCGCACACCGCCGGCAGCGCATACACCGCCGTGGGGTCGCGCCGCAGCAAAACGGCCAGGCCCTTAACATGGTCGGAGTGCTCGTGCGTCACGAGTACGCCCGCGAGGTCGGCCGGCGCAACATCCTGCGCAGTGAGTCCCGCGCAGATGCGCCGCGCGGAGATGCCGGCGTCGATCAGAATATGTGTCTCGCCGTCGGACACGAGCGCGCAGTTGCCGCTCGACCCGCTGGCAAACAGCGCGATGTTCATTCGGCAGCGGCCGCCGCGCACTGCTCGGCCCCGTCGCGCTCGAGCACGATGTCCGCACCGACACCGCGCAGCTTGCCGACGAAGTTTTCGTAGCCGCGCTCGATAAAGCGGATGTCCGTGACCACGGTCTCCCCCGTGGCGCACAGGCCCGCAATGACCACGGCGGCGCCGGCACGCAGGTCGCACGCGCGGACTTCCGCGCCGTGCAGGCCCTCCACGCCGTTGATGATGGCGGTGCAGCCGTCCACCTGCGCGTCCGCGCCCATGCGGCCGAGCTCCTGAATGTACTTGTAGCGATTGTCATACACGCCCTCGGTCACGACGCTCGTGCCGTCGGCCAGACACAGCGCCACGCTGATCTGCGGCTGCATATCCGTCGGGAAGCCGGGGTACGGCTGGGTCTTGACGTTCGTATGGCGCAGGCGGCCGTTGCTGCGCACGAGCACGCTGTCCCCGCCCTCGACGACGGTGACGCCCATCTCGCGCAGCTTGGCGCTGATGCACTCCAGATGGCGCGGGATCACATTCGCCAGGCGCACTTCCCCGCCGGCCGCGGCGCAGGCCGCCATATACGTGCCCGCCTCGATCTGGTCGGGGATGACGCTGTACGTGCCGCCGTGCAGGCGCTCGACGCCCTGAATGCGGATGGAATCCGTGCCGGCGCCGCGAATGTCGGCGCCCATGGAGTTGAGGAAATTGGCAAGGTCGACGATGTGCGGCTCGCGCGCCGCGTTCTCGATCACGGTGCGGCCGCGCGCAAGCGTCGCCGCGATGATGATGTTCATCGTCGCGCCGACCGAGACCTTATCCAGATATACCTTTGCCCCGTGCAGGCGGCCGTCCGGCGTGTCGGCATAGACAAAGCCGTTTTTCACCTCGACGTTCGCGCCCATCGCGGTCATGCCCTTGATGTGCTGGTCGATCGGCCGGACGCCGAAGTTGCAGCCGCCGGGCATGGTCGTCTTGGCCGAGCCGAAGCGGCTGAGCATCGAGCCGATGAAATAGTACGACGCACGGATCTTGCGCATCAGGTCATACGGCGGCTCGGTGAAGCGCACCTGGGTGCAGTCGATCTCGACGGCGGAGGGGCTGAGGTATTCCACCCGCGCACCCAGCCCCTGCAGGATCTTCAGGAGCATATCCACGTCGCTGATCTGGGGCATATTCTCGATCCGGCAGACACCGTCGACCATCAGCGCTGCCGGGATGATCGCCACGGCCGCGTTTTTCGCGCCGCTGATCTCGATCTCCCCGTGCAGGGGTCTGCCGCCATGTATTACATATCTATCCAAACTATTTGACACCTCTCATGCTGCGAAAGCAGAGTGCAGCTCCGCATCTGTGACCGGGCGAATACGCTCCGTGCGTAGCTTGCCCGATTTTTGCGGAACCTAACGATGAATTATAGCATGCTTTTTCCCGAAAAGCAATCACAACCCGCCACTTGCCGCCTCGCCGCGCTCGCGCGCGAGCAAAAGCTGCGTTTTCAGCAGGGCAACTGTCGTTTTTCCGTCGCAAAGTTCACCATCAAGCGCCATCTGCACCAGTTCCTCCAGCGGATGCCGCTCCACGTTCAGAAATTCGCCGGGATCGAGGTGCGCCGCGCCGCGGTGCAGGTCGCGCGCCAGATAGATGTGCAGCACCTCCTCCGAGTAACCGGGCGATGTAAAGTTCGCGCCCAGATACTGCATCCGGCCGGCCGTCAGGCCCGTCTCCTCCGAGAGCTCGCGCGCCGCGGCCAGCTCCGGCGCTTCGCCCGGCTCGAGCTTGCCGGCCGGCACCTCGAGCAGCGTGCGCGAAAACGGATAGCGGTACTGCCGCACGCACCAGACCGTGCCGTCGGGCTCCAGCGGCAGGACCGTCACGCCGCCCGGATGCTCCACGACCTCGCGCTTGGCCGTGCTGCCGTCGGGCAGACGCGCCTCGTCGAGCCGGACGTTGACGATCACACCGTGGTAGCTCGTGAGGGTCTTGAGCTTTTGTTCGATCAGTTCCATGAAACATCCACTCCTTTTTTCAAATGGAATGATACCATATTCCTGCGCCGATTACCATATATTTTGAGTAGCAAAACACGGGCTCGGACGCTATACTGGATCTAACCGGACGCCTGTCCGGAAACCGACACCAAGGGAGGTATTCCCATGCTGGTAGAAACCGCTGACGCCGCGGCCGTCGCCATGCGCATCACGCGCGCCGAGTGGGCCGCGCTGCGCGAGGCCGACATCCGCGCCGCCGTCGACCATGCGCTCGAGACGCGCGGGCTCGCGCCCTGGACAAGTATGAAGATCGAACTGTTCGTTGCCGAAAAGGAGGTGCTACTCATCGCAAGACCCATTTCCACCCCGCCGCGCCGGTTCCGGTTCCACTCGTTTGCCGACCTGACCGCGGCGCTGGGCTGTTTTCCGGCCGGGCTCGACTCGGACGTGGTGTACATAGACGGCGGCTGGGAGCTGTTCGTGCGCACCGGGGACGAGGCGCTGCCGAACGCGCTCTTCGAGTTCGGCGAGCCGCTGCCGTGTACCGAGGAACTGTACGCACACATCGGCGAACACGGCGACGTGGTCGCCCGCCGTGACGCCGTCGGGACGCTTCAGCGCTATTTCTGCTGATTTCGCTCTTTTCATTTGCCGCCGGATGTGCTAAACTATATCCACGATTTCGCACGAAGGAGGTCCCCGCCATGCCGAGAGCCAAGGGCGTCAAGCAGGTCGCGGCCAACCGCAAGGCCCTGCATGACTATTTCGTGCTCGAGCGATTCGAGGCCGGTGTGGAGCTCTTCGGCACCGAGGTCAAGTCCATCCGCGCGGGCACGGTCAATCTGAAAGATTCGTTCTGCACCGTGAAAAACGGGGAGCTGTTTGCCTACGGCATCCACATCAGCCCCTACGAGCACGGCAGCATCTACAACCGCGACCCCGACCGGCCGAAGCGCCTGCTCATGCACCGGCGGGAGATCACGAAGCTCTACGCCCGCACCAAGCAGGACGGGCTGACGCTCGTGCCGCTGTCGCTGTATTTCAAGGACAGCCGCGTGAAGGTGGAGCTCGGCCTGTGCAAGGGCAAAAAGCTCTATGACAAGCGCGACGCCGACGCGCAGCGCAGCGCCAAACGCGAGATCGACAGAACGATAAAGGAGAAAAATTACTGATGAGCAATCCGATTGTCACCATTGAAATGGAAGACGGCGGCATCATCCGCGCCGAGCTCTATCCGGAGATCGCGCCGAACACCGTCCGTAACTTTATCAGTCTCGTCAAGAAGGGCTTTTACGACGGCGTGATCTTCCACCGCGTCATCCCCGGCTTCATGATCCAGGGCGGCGACCCGACCGGCACCGGCATGGGCGGCCCGGGCTACAGCATCGAGGGCGAGTTCACGAGCAACGGCTTCCAAAACGACCTCAAGCACACCCGCGGCGTGCTGTCCATGGCCCGCGCCATGGATCCGAACTCCGCTGGCAGCCAGTTTTTTATCATGCACATGGACGCCCCGCACCTCGACAAGCAGTATGCCGCGTTCGGCAAAGTGACCGAGGGCATGGACGTGGTCGACGCCATCGCGCGCACCCCGCGCAGCATGTTCAACGACAAGCCCACCCACGAACAGAAGATGAAGACCGTCACGGTCGAGACCTTCGGCGTCGAGTATCCGGAGCCGGAGACCTGCTGAGGGAACAAATCATCGGCAGTTTCGTCTGATTTTTCAGAATGCGTTCCTGCCTGCGCCGCGAGAGCGGCGCAGGCGGCCGACGCGCCCGACATCATGGGGATGTACCGGTTTCGACGGGGGTGTGGAGGCAGGAATAGCGGGCGGCGGCGCCTGACCGCCATAAAACGGGCACCTTATAAATTAAAGAACAACAACGAAACTGTTCTTCTCGCTGCTTAATTAGCGAGCGTTCCCGCCGGGAGGACCACGGCCCGGCAGCGGAGCGTCGATGAGTGGTGAACGTGCGCACGCTAAGCTTTGCGCGTGCCATGCATCATGAAGCTACCGGACGGACAGGCTTGCCGGTTTGCCTGTCCTGAAGGGAACAGGGGCGTACAGCGTCCCGCAAAAACCTGCTGCGCCCGGAGAAGTTCCTGTCAAAGCGCTTTCGGACGAGGGTTCAACTCCCTCCATCTCCACCAAAACGACCCTAGACGAACTTAAATCGTCGATGGTCACATCAGAATGGCTGTCCTGTGTATTATACAGGACAGTCATTTTGTCGTCATAAAGGTAAATCCTGTTGACAAAAGTATCCACCAGTGCCTGCCGATATTTCAGGTCATTCACATCGCCTTTGCGGAACTGGTTCAGGAAGAACCGCACTTCATTGACCGTGGGCGTAGGGTGGGAGGAAGTCTCCAAAAGAATCTGCTGTTCCAGCTCGTTGCGTTCCCGTTTCTTCTGGGAGATACGCTCCGCAATACACGCTATTTTTACACTTATATTTTTATGTGTAATCTATTGCGATGCGCCAAAAGATGCTTTATCATGTGGGTATGAATTCAAAAAAGCAGAGAGAAGGACGGATGCCATGAAATTTCAAGAGCTATTGGCTGGAAAGCAAATCAACTGGGACAGAGTAAAGCTGATTCGTCACAACCTTACCAAAGAGGAGATAGCCGCCAACTACGAGCGGGGCTATCTGGAATTGTATCAGTCAGTTCAAAACCATGCGCGGTTTCGGGACTGTGATATGGTCATCAGCTTTTTGGGGACGGAAGGCACGAATGGTGTTTTTCGGGGCTGCTATCGCGTTGGTGGTTCAAAGCCATATATCCGCACAAAATTCCCAGAAGATTTTGTACCAGATAGCGGCATGACTGAGGAGAAGTCTGTGGTATATGAACTGGTCAAGACGGACTTACTTGCTGATATGAAAGACCGCCTTGTGATTGACTGGGGCAAGGGAACGATCAATTGGTGTCAGAACGGAACAACAGAGAAGGAATTGTTGGAAATCCGCCCTGCCGTGTCTGAAATCAGCTTTACCAGCTATGACAAGGTATTGCTGTCTTTTGAGACGCTCCACAAAATTGTTTACAACAAAGCAGCATACAAAGAGTGGGAGGAAAAACTGTCTGCTGTGGCTGGGGTGTATCTTATTACGGATACCAAAACGGGTAAGCACTATGTCGGCTCCGCCAGCGGTGAGCAGGGCGGTCTCTGGGGCCGATGGAGCGAATATGCCCGGACAAAGCACGGCGGCAATAAGCGCCTCAAGGAGCTTATCACCGCCGATGCTGACTATTGCAATAATTTCCAGTATTCCATTTTGGAGGTATTTCCCATCAAGAGGGATAAGCATGAGGTATTGGAGTACGAGCAATTGTATAAGAAAAAGCTGTGGTCGATTCAGTTTGGGTTAAATGATAATTAAAATGGGTTGATATTATCTCTAGCGCAATGTGAGAAAAAGCTAAAACGCTATATTCTGAATTACTATACCTATGCAAGTTCTCCTGAGGTGGGGCGTGCCCTATTTATAAGAGAAAATGGAAAATGCATATTGAAACCGCATTACGGTATAGAACCTGCTTCCTGTAATTTCTCTGATTTTTTTGATCATAAAAAGTTTGATTTTTACTTTTCGCGATTAAAAACTCTAATTTGTGACAATTGGGAACAACTTGGCAAACGGTTTTTAGATCAAGGTATTTCAAGAGAGAAATTTATTTCTTGTATGGAAGATTTAAATGCCGGTCGTACAGATGCAGACCATTATGATGCGGAAAATAGTGCAGAATGTCCCCAAGATTGGGAGATTGATAATCAGACGATGCAGGCTTTCCGTACTGCATATGAAACGCTTGATCGTTTTTTTAAAGCGTGTGGATTATAATTCTGAATATGGTTTCCAGATAGGCTACTCCGTTGATATGTCCTAGTTAACAGTTACATTTAGCAAAAGCCCTCCTGCAAAACACCACAAGTTCTTATTTGGCCCGCCCAGGTCCACCATTGCAGAGCCAGATGAACCAGCATGGTTCGTCTGGCTTTTTTATGCTCGAAGATCTGCACGGTCAGTGGTATTTTCGCGCTGTCCGATCCGGATCACACCGCCCGGCTGGTTTTTTCGCACAAACCGAAACCAAGCTACGTATTTTCCGTCTGAATGTGCAGGACTCTGTACCTAGGAGCGGTGGCAAGAATTAAGACTAATTCAGGTATCATTGGCTATTTTTTTCGGCACAACCCTGCTATAATGTTTCCACACAACAATGCGTCTTTAGGAGAACAGAGCAAATGGCAAGCACGGAACCATCAATGACCGAACAGCATACATGCAGCGCGGCGGCTCTGCCGGAGGGAGCCTTTCTCCCGGCCGGACCGCAGTGCCCCAGACGCCATCCGGAAAGCGGCGCCGCAGGACCTGCAGGCGCTCTTTTCTGCGCCCGTGCGCTTGTGACACAAGCTGCCGCGGTGTGTAAATACGCGCAGGAGGGCTGCTGATATGGAGCTTTCTTCGTTGTTCCTCGCGGGAAAAGGGAGCGCCCTGACCTCCTTCTTCTCGACGGCATTTCTCGTCGTGTTCCTGCCGTTTTGTCTTGTGGTGTACAGTCTCATGCCGCGGCGCGGGAAAAAATACTTCCTGCTCGCCGCCGACTGCGCCTTTTTCTGGCTGATCAGCGGCAAGCTGCTCGTATACCTGCTTCTGACGGCGCTTTCGATGCACTACTTCGGACTGTGGCTGGACAAAATACAGTCGGAGACGAAGCTTCTGCTCGCGCAGACAGAAAAAGCCGAGCGCAAGACCGTGCGCAAGCGTCAGCAGGCCGTGCAGCACCGGATCCTTTTGCTGGCCGTCATTTTGCACATCGGCGTCCTGTTCGCACTCAAATATTCCGGCTTCGCCGCGACGAATGTCAACACGCTCCTGGCGCACCTGCACATTCCCGTGCAGCTGGCGATCCCGAAGTATGTGATGCCGATCGGTATCTCCTTTTTCACGCTGCAGGCGCTGTCCTACATCGTGGACGTGCAGCGCGGCGTCACAAAAGCGGACACGAATCTGCTGCGCCTGACGCTGTTCATCAGCTTCTTCCCGCAGATCGTGGAAGGGCCGATCTGCCGCTACGACCAGACCGCGCAGCAGCTCTGGGACGCAAAGCCAATCACCTACGAGAACCTGACGCTCGGTCTGCAGCGCATCGCCTACGGCATGATGAAAAAGGTCATCATCGCCGACCGGCTCAACCCGCTCGTGAGAAATGTCTTTAATAACTACACCGACTTTGACGGCGGCGTGATCGCACTGGCTGCCGTGTGCTACACCGTGCAGCTGTACATGGACTTTTCGGGCTCGATGGACGCCGTCACCGGCACGGCGCAGATCCTCGGCGTCACAATGCCGGAAAACTTCCGACAACCGTTTTTCTCCAAGACGATCTCGGAATTCTGGAAGCGCTGGCACATCACGCTCGGCACCTGGTTCAAGGACTATGTATTCTACCCGGTCGTCACGCTCAAGCCACTGGAAAAGCTCACTTCCGCCGCCCGCAAACGCCTCGGCAACCACTACGGTCCACTGCTGGCGAGCGCCGTCGCGCTCTTTTGCGTGTGGTTCTGCAACGGTCTCTGGCACGGTGCCGCGTGGAGCTATCTCTTTTTCGGCATGTACCACTTCGTGTTGATCCTCGGCGGCAACATCATCGCCCCGCCGGTGCGGGCCGTCAACGCGCGGCTGCACATCCGCGCCGAGAGCTTCCCGTACCGTCTGCTGCAGATGCTGCGCACGACGGTGCTGGTCATCATCGGCGAGCTGTTTTTCCGTGCAAACGGCCTGCGTGCAGGTATGCAGATGTTCCGCACCATGGTCACCGGATTTGCATTCCCCGTCTTTGACGATGCGCTCTTCAAGGCGCTCGGTATTGACAAGTTTGACCTCATGATCGTTGCTGTGACACTGCTGATCGTGTTCGTCGTGAGCGTGATCAACGAAAAAGGCAAGTCCGTGCGCGCGCTGCTGGCACAGCGCCCTGCTGCAGTACGCTGGACGGTCTTCTACGCGCTCATTTTGTTCATCATCGTTTTCGGAGCATACGGAAAGGGCTACATTCCCGTCGACCCCATGTATGCGAACTTTTAGGAGGCACGCATGTCCCGTTTTCTCAAACATACGCTCAGATGCGTCGTTTTTCTCGCCGTGCTGGCGCTTTTGCTGACCGGTGTGTCGCAGCTGGTGCGGCCAAAAAACAACACCCGCAGCGACGGCATCAATGACCCCGCGGCCAACGGCATCCTCGGAGAACCGGACAACACGATCGACCTGCTCATCCTCGGTGACAGCGAGAGCTATTCCGCCTTCATCCCGATGCAGCTGTGGCAGCAATACGGTTACACGGCCTACTGCTGCGGCACATCCAGACAGACACTGTACTATTCGGAAGCGTTCTTGCACAAAGCCTTCCAAAAGCAGTCGCCCAAGCTTGTGATCCTGGAGACCGATGTGATTTTCATCGATTTTTCGTACGGCAGTATGCTGCTGCAGGAGGCCGGCGACCTCTTCCCTGTGTTTTCCTACCACGACCGGTGGAAATCTCTGAAGGCAAATGACTGGCGCATGACCGTCAATTACACCCACACCGAAAATGCCAAAGGGTATCAGCTGCGCTGCAACGCCACTCCGGCGGACGCCAGCAATTATATGACGCCATCGGATGCCTACGCTCCCATCCCGAAGCGAAACCGCGCCTATGTTGAGCGCATCAAGGCCTTCTGTGACGAAAACGGCGCGCAGCTGATGCTCGTCAGCACGCCCAGCACAGTCAACTGGAACATGGCGCGCCACAACAGCACGCAGGCGCTCGCAGATAAGCTGCAGATCCCGTTCATCGACTTCAACACCATGTCCGACCAGGTGTCGATCAACTGGAGCACGGATACCCGTGACCAGGGGGATCACCTGAATTATTTTGGCGCAAAAAAAGTAACGGCTGTGCTCGGCGATTATCTGTCTGACAACAGCCTGCTGCCAAGCCACAAGGACGATCCGGAGTATTCCGATTGGGACACACAGGCCGATGCGTTTAACCAGGCGATCACTGCCGAACTCGCAAAATCATAATTGCAGCACAGCATTTCCATGTGCCGGAGCAGGCCAAGCATCGCCTGCTCCGGCTTTTGCGTTTCAAAATCAAATCGCAGGAGCACACCGAAAGCCCCATCGTGTTTCCGGGCGAAAACGGCGAGCGGCAGTACCGCTCTCCCAAAGCGCTCCACAGCGAGTTTCTCCGTTTTCCGTCGGCGTCGAGGATGCGGGCAATATCAGCGCCGGCCTGTAAGCGACGGGTTCATGCGCGCTTTTGCAGCATCGCAGCTCTACCTCGACGCCGCGTTTTTCGCTGAGCCGGGGCTCATCGGCGTGCACCCGAACGACAACACGGCCACCGTGTGGCTGCGCGCGGACGATCTCGCGGCCCTGATCCGGGAGCACGGAAACCCGGTGCATATTGCGGAGCTGTGAGCGCGGCCACACGCATAGAAAAAAGCAAGGCTTCCCGAATTCGGGAAGCCTTGCTTTTATCTATTTCTCTTTTTTGCAGTCACAGTTTCTGCCGCACTGCGCGCAGTTACCGGTGCAGCCGCTGCCGCAGCAGCCGCCCTTTTTCATGGCGCGGCGCCAGACGCGCCACGCGATCACAGCGCACACGGCCACGATGGCCAGCAGGAGATAGTCGATCAGCCGCATCACACCAGCCCCGCGATCGCATACGCGGCAAGCGCCACGACCCACGCGACCGAGCACTGCAGAACCACGACGCCGACCGTCTTGAGCCGGGAATCCAACTCGCGGCGGATGGTGGCGATGGCGGCCACACACGGCGTATACAGCAGCGTGAACACGAGAAAGCTGATGGCGGAGCGCGTGGTGAGCAGCGACGAAATGGCCGCGCCGCCGAGCAGCACCTGCAGCGTGCTGACGACGGACTCCTTGGCGATAAAGCCGGAGATGAGCGCCGTGGCGCACCGCCAGTCGCCAAAGCCGAGCGGCCGGAAGACGGGCGCGATGAACTGCCCGATGAGCGCGAGCAGGCTGTTGGCACTGTCGGCCACGACGTTCAGGCGCGTGTCAAAGCTCTGGAGGAACCAAATGATGATGGTCGCAAGGAAAATGACCGTGAACGCGCGCTGGAGGAAATCCTTTGCCTTCTCCCAGAGCAGCAGCGCCACGCTCTTGAGTCCGGGCATGCGGTAATTCGGCAGCTCCATGACAAACGGCACGGGCTTGCCGCGGAAGGCCGTCTTGTTCATGATGAGCGCCGCGAGGATGCCGATGAGGATGCCGAGGACATACAGGCCCAGCATGACGAGCGCGCGGTAGCGCGGGAAAAACGCCGCGGTGAAAAAGGCGTAGATCGAGATCTTCGCCGAACAGCTCATATACGGCGTGAGCAGGATGGTCATCTTCCGGTCGCGGTCGGACGAGACGGTGCGCGTGGCCATGATGGCCGGCACCGAGCAGCCGAAGCCGATGAGCATCGGCACGATGCTGCGCCCTGACAGGCCGATCTTGCGCAGGGGCTTATCCATGACGAAGGCGACGCGGGCCATATAGCCGGTGTCCTCCAGAATGGACAGGAAGAAAAACAGCGTCACGATGATCGGCAGGAACACGAGCACGCTGCCGACGCCGGCGAACACGCCGTCGATGATGAGGCTATGTACCACGGGGTTGATGCCGTAGGCCGTGAGCGCGGCGTCCACGACGCCGGTCAGCGCGTCGATGCCGAGCTGCAGCAGGTCGGACAGCCACTGGCCGATGACGTTGAACGTGAGATAAAACGTGAGGAACATCACGACGAGAAACATCGGCAGGGCGGTATATTTGCCTGTGAGGATGCGATCGATCTTCATGGAGCGCGCGTGCTCCTTGCTCTCGTGGCACTTGACCACGGAAGCAGCCACGACGCCCTCGATGAACGTGTAGCGCATGTCCGCGAGCGCCGCGTTGCGGTCGAGCCCGGTCTCGTTTTCCATCTGCACGATGCAGTGCTCAAGCAGCTCCCGCTCGTTTTCGTCGAGCGCGAGCGACTGCGCGAGATCGTCCCCGCCCTCGATGAGCTTGGCCGCGCAGAAACGCGCCGGTACGCCGATACGGTCGGCATGGTCGGCGATCAGGTGCACGACCGCGTGGATGCAGCGGTGCACGGCCGAATCATCCGCGCAGAAGTCCGTCACCTTCGGCAGCGTCTGGCTGCGCGCAACGGTCAGCGCCTGATCCACGAGCTCAGACACGCCCTCCCCCTTCGCCGCCGAGATCGGCACGATGGGGATGCCCAGCGCCTGGCAGGTGGGCTCCCACAGGGGATCCCACAGGCGCTCCGTGTCAAACATCAGGCCGTCCTCGTCCATCATGTTCAGCGCCAGCACCATCGGCACGCGCAGCTCGAGCAGCTGCAGCGTCAGGTACAGGTTGCGCTCGATGTTCGTGGCGTCCACGATGTTGATGATGCCGTCCGGCTTCTGGTTGATGATAAAATCGCGCGAGACGATCTCCTCCTGCGTATACGGACGCAGGGAGTAGATGCCCGGCAGGTCGACGACGGAGCAGCCCTTCTCGTCGCGCATCTCGCCCATCTTCTGGTCGACGGTCACGCCCGGAAAGTTGCCCACGTGCTGGTTGGAACCGGTGAGGGCGTTGAACAGCGTCGTCTTGCCGCAGTTCTGGTTGCCGACAAGCGCAAAGATCATGCCGACACCCCCTCGACCCTGGGAGTTGCATTTTCCGTCAATTCCAATCTGGGCGTATCTCCCTCGCCCTCGATCTTCTTCGCTTCTTCTACGCGCAGCGTCAATTCATAGCCGCGCACGCGGATCTCGATGGGGTCGCCCATCGGCGCCACCTTCTGCAAAGTGACGCGCGTCCGGGGTGTCAGCCCCATGTCCAACAGCCGGCATCGCAGCGCGCCGTCCCCACCGACGGCCGTGATGACTGCTGAGGAACCGATCTTCAATTCATTTAATGTCATTGCCATTGCCTTTCTGTCAAAATTCATTTCCCTAGTGAAAAAGACTAGCATGGCGGGCGCGATTTTGTCAAGAGTCTGGCAGGGATTTCCGCGATTTCTGCCGAACGGCGGCGAAAAAACATCCCGGAGCGGAAAAACCACTCCGGGATGCCGGACTGCCGGTACTGTTGCAGCGGCTGTCAGGGCTCGGGCGCCGGCTGGACAACGTTCAAAATGTAGCGCATCATGATCGTCGCAAACTGCGCGCGTGTGGTCACGCCCTGCGGATCGAGAAGCGTCCGGCCGCCGATGGCATTGCCGGAGATCAGCCGCTCGCCCACCGCCCAGGTCATGGGCGCAAGCGCAAAAGCGGACACGCTGCCCGCGTCCGCAAACGCCGACAGGTCGCCGCAGGCATCCAGATCACAGCCCTTGAAGCGGGCGTACCGATACAGGATGGCCGCCGTCTGCTCGCGGGTCGCCAGACCGTTGGGATCAAACCGGCCGCCGCCGACACCGTTCACGATGCCGCTGCCC
>OGXC01001505.1_pt1 | contig 17777 bp, 14 predicted proteins | sample 1576201 | NCBI WGS metagenome assembly OGXC01 (sample SAMEA3541562, study PRJEB24748) | human gut metagenome | biome: human gut; feature: human-associated habitat; material: faeces | place: China | collected 2012 | reverse complement strand
GCTCTGCTCTGCTCTGCTCTGCTCTGCTCTGCTCTGCTCTGCTCTGCTCTGCTCTCAAGATTGTCCTCCCCAACTCACACTATTTCAAGTTTTATTTTCCAAGACGGCTCTTCACCAGATTTACACCCGATTTCAGCATGTCCACATTAGTTAAAACTGCATAAACTGCAGTAATACAAAGTGCTGCAAATTGGATCATCCTATTTCCGCAATAGTATGTTCCTATGAGCATCCCACCAATAAGGACACTGCCAATAATAATAGGCTTTCTAATTTTCATGTGTACAGTTTTATTTACGTCAATATAACGAAAAATAAACATTGAAAGAAAGGCAATCAGCGTTGAAAGGGATGCTGCAAACACTTGTATCTTGTTAATTAAAATCAAATCGACTGCGATGTTAATAATAGCCGCTGAGATTGATGTGTACGCAATCTTTTTTGCGTTTTTTTGTGCCACATAGACACAACTATATAATCCAACCAATACACGGAAAAGCATCGCATACATTAAAATCAAAATCTGATTATATGCAGCGCTGTATTTTAGATTAACCATTATGGGAAAAACAAAAGGCATACAGGCAACAATACCAAAACAAGCTGCTGCAAATAACTTGAACAATGATGTCATTGTTTCTGTCAAAAATTCATCCCTATCTTCATCACCATAGTGCAATGAAACTGTTTCTGTCCAAGATAAATTTAAGATATTATAAAAACTTATAAATACATTTGGAAATTTGTTTGCAACAGAGTAAATTCCATTTGCTGCTGTTGTAAGAAAATGTGCAATAATTGTTCGATCTGAAGCATTTACAACCCACCAAGCCAAATTATTTGGAATTAGCGGAATGGAGTACGTTCCAACACTTTTAAATATACTCAGGTGAATATTTTTTGGAGAAATATATTCCCAGCATTTTGATGCAAATATCAAATAAATTAATGTAACAATCTGTGCAGATAACGTGGAAACAAACAATCCTTGGAGTCCCATTTTCAAAATAACCAAAGCAATAACATTTAATATTGTCGTTGTTGTTGCCGAGATAAAGGATGCTACCGTATATTTGACACTTTCTCCTAATCCCCTTACAAACTGCAAGAACAGTGCTGTAAATACCTGTAAAATCACATAAAGCAAAAGGAAGTATGCATTTTCGATATGTAATTTGGGAGTAATTATTAGATACATACCAAAATAGACAACAGATTGCATCATACTAGAAAACAACAATGTTGACAAAAGTTTGCTTTCTTCTTCTTTGTTCCCACGGTAATCTAACATAAACCTAAATAGTCCTTGATCTAGTTGCCAGTTTACCAAAGGCAATAATAAAGCTGAATATGTGACTAATAAATCAAATGTACCATACTCTTCCGTTGATAAAATTGCCGTATATAAAGGCAGTAGGAAAAAGCTAATACACTGCGTACATAACTTTCCCACTGTCAGTATGGCCGTATTTTTTGCTAATTCTGTTTTACGACTCATTAGTATCTCCTATAACAAGTTCTGCCTTGATATGTGGCTATAAAATACCAAGGCAGAACTGCTTATTTTAATATCCTATCAATGTAATCCAGTGACCTGTGACGTTCGTTGTCCAGTAGTAAATTCACTACATTCCATTCAATTTTTGGTATGTTCAATCCATTTGCAGATTTTCCTTTTACAAGTCCACATTTCTCTAACTTGAAAATATTGAGAATATTAAGAACCCTATCTTTTCTTTCAATCTCTGTTTCCACATAAAAAGGTGTGTTCAAGATAATAGAAAAAGCTGTAGCATGAAACGAATTTGTTACTACACATTTTGCACCTGCAATCCACTGCAAAAATTCTGCTGGACCTGCAGCTCCAATGTGCTTAACATCACGATATTTAAACCACGTTTCCTGATCCCACAACATAAGAAGTTCATAGCCTGTTTCTTCGCTTAATTTTTTAGCAAACTCCAGCGCCGGTTCAGCGGTCTTACTATATCCCATTTTGAAAAAAAGGATGTAATCTTTTTTTACTGGCTTTGCCGCCAAACGCAACCAATTGCTTTGGGTTGTGAGGAAAACCGGATCTAATACAATTTCAATGTTTTTTTCTTTTAATCTTTGATTAAGAGCCTCTTTGGATGCACTTTCTCTTACCGAGATATTCTTAAACCTTTGAAGACACTGAATCATTTCATTCGATTCATCTGTTGAAAAATCAGCACCGCCTGTACTTGCTGCGTAAGCTATTTTTTCTACTGAGTCATCGATCTCCGGCAGAAAGTAGTGCATATCATGCTCAGTAAGATTGTAATTCCATACCTGATCCGAACCTACAATAATTTTTTCAAAGGAGTTGCAAGTCTTCTCAAAAGAATCTTCACTTTGGCATTGTCCTGAACAAATTGTATTTTCTTCTCTGAATGACTGAAACTTTGAATTTCGCCTGATCTTATCCGGAATTCTCAGTATGCTTTTAATAATAACTTTCGGATGCTTACTTTTGAATGGGCTAATTGAATAATCCTTATAAATAAACTCTGGCTCATAATTTATAAGTTCACATTCTGTACCACCATGTTCTATAATTGTCTTTTGTAATGATACAGCCTGTAGCAATGCACCAAAATTATTTGCAGAATGAAAAGTTAATATACCAATTCTGCTCATACATTTTCTCCCACGAATTCTTTCTCACATTTCTCTAGTACAGCAGCAATAACCTGATCCATATCGTAGTACTTGTACTCGCCCAGACGACCGCCGAAAATCACTTTATTCTCTGCATCTGCCAACTTCTTGTACTCAGAATACAGCAAGCTATTCTTAGCATCATTGACCGGATAATACGGCTCATCCCCCGGTTTCCATTCACTGCTATATTCACGGCTGATGATAGTTTTCGGCAAGTCATTTCCATTCTCATCCTTGCCGAACTCGAACCACTTGTGCTCGATGATTCGGGTCCACTGCGTCTCACGGTCCGTGTAGTTGACGGCAGCATTGCCCTGGAAGTTCGGCTGGTCGAGCAGCTCCGTCTCGAAGCGCACCGAACGGTACTCGAGGGTGCCCAGCTTATAATCAAAGTAGGCGTCAATGGGGCCGGTGTAGACCACCTTGTCAGCCAGCGCATCCAGCTCGGACTTGTGCTCCTGATAGTCCGTATTCAGGCGCACCTTGATGCCGTCCAGCAGGTTGGCAATCATCTTGGTGTAGCCGCCGATTGGGATTCCCTGATACAAGGCATTGAAATAGTTGTTGTCAAAGGTCAGGCGCACGGGCAGGCGCTTGATGATGAAGGCGGGCAGATCTTTGCAGTCGCGGCCCCACTGCTTCTCGGTGTAGCCCTTGATGAGCTTCTCATAGATGTCACGGCCCACGAGAGAGATTGCCTGTTCTTCTAGGTTTTTCGGCTCGCCGGTGATTTCCTTGCGCTGCTCCTCAATTTTGGCGGCAGCCTCCTCCGGCGTAACCACGCCCCACATCTTATTAAAGGTATACATGTTGAACGGCAGCGAGTAAAGCTCGCCCTTGTAGTTGGCTACAGGCGAGTTCGTAAAGCGGTTGAACTCGGCAAATTGGGTGATATAATTCCAGACCTTTTTGTTGTTGGTATGGAAGATATGTGCGCCGTACTTATGGACGTTAATGCCCTCAATGTTCTCGGTATAAATATTGCCCGCAATATTGGGGCGTTTATCAACAACTAATACAGATTTGCCATGTACCCTTGCTTCATGTGCAAATATTGCTCCGTAAAGGCCGGAGCCTACTACTAAATAATCATATTTCATATTCTACCTCGCATATTTGATGTAAAAGAGATGTTAATTGCCACTGCGACTGCATAGAAACAAAAAGTCGAATCATATATAGGATTTCCTGTCATTCCATATAACAACACAAAAAATTGAATTGCAAACGAAACCGATAAGGCTAATTTTATACTTGTCAATTCGACATCACGTTCTTGATGACTAAGATAATTAATATTTTTCCATGTTATTACTATACTTGATGCCATTGCCATAATAAACACACAGAAACCTAAAAGTCCTGTTTCGCATAATAATTCAAGGTATATATTATGACACCCAGCAGTGGCACCCGTTAACGTACTCAAGCCGGATTTATATCGAAATCCATACCATCCGATTCCCAATATTGGATTTTGATTAAAAATAGAGCGCGCCCTATCCCACATAAGAATCCGCAATAAACTTGCATTATCAGATCCGGCTGTTTGAAATCGTTCAAATACTCTTGCAATATCTGGAACATAATCCATAAGAAAATTCAATCCTATCAAAGCAGCCACCGCTGCCATCATGAGCTTGAAGGATTTTAACAACCTTTTTTCAGGATTAACAACATAATAAACGACTATTAAAGTTGCTACGCCGAAAAGCAAATGTGCTCTTTTAGATGTAAGAAGAAGTGCGATAACTGTAGCAATACCAGCTATCATTATATATTTTCGCTTCTTTTCGTGACCATTTAAGGTCAAAAATACAGCCCATACAGTCAATAAAACTATTGTAATATATGTTCCATTTTGAGAGTAATGATCTGCAAGAGCCGCTCGATACCCATACAATCCGTCTTGTGTTCCATCTTGATATTGTTTGTAAGTTGTATTAATAAAAAGCTGATACAATCCATTATTCACAAAAAACAAAAGAGTTGCAATAACATTTGCTATTCCTACGGCTGTTATTATTTGGGGTGCCTTTTTTATCCAATCACAACTTTTAACGCTGGCAAATATGAATAAGTAAGCGCCTATTAATCTTATTGAATTGTAGTAGCCTCCACTCAAAAATTCTTGATTTCTAAAAAGCACAAAGAAAAAACAAAGCATCCAAGGTATAATAATACTTCTTTTCTTATAATACAGCGGTAATAATAAAGGTATCGCTCCAGAAAGAACCAAAATATATAGTCTCGCTTTATAAGGCAAAACGAACTGAGCAATCCCCCAATAATTTCCTGCAATCAGCAGCGTAATTAAACTTAGCGTTATAAATAATGTGTGATTAATTTTTACTTTCATTTCTACTCCCGTCCTCTATATCGTATTTTTTTCTTTTCACCAATTTCAAGCAAGAGTAGAAGTATAACGCAATATTCTTATCATACAAAAAAAACTTCAGTCTCTTTTTGAACGGTTGAGTATTACGTCTGTTTAAAACTTCGATCCATGGAGCAGTATGTAAAACTTTTGAAAATTCAGACACTTTCTTATTGAATGGGTCAGTATTTTCCTCTGCTAAATATGCTCTAAAACATATATGTTTTAGCTTCATAAGTAACCAATCTGTATATGCGGCATGCACAATGCCTGTTGAAGCACCATACTTTTTTTCCAGAATATCCACTGGAAGAGTTAATTGTCCCACGATTTTAGGATTATATTTATTCAACACACTATAATCATTTTGAATATAATAATACCATTTTTCATAAAGCATTCCAATTCGGTAATCCTTAGAACTATTTAACATGGTTAATGCCCAAATAGTATCTTCGCCAACTGCAACTCCTGGGATAAATTGATTTTCCAGTGCAATCTCCTTCTTCAGGAAATGTGCCCAACATCCTTCTCCATTAAATTCCCATCCATCCTGATCAGGTCTCCACCTCTCACAGCTTTTTGAAAAAATATGACACTCCAATTCTTTTTTCTTATGATCATCCAACAGTTCAAATTTTACGTTCTTTTCTCTACTTGGAAAAATACTTGGCCTTTTATCTGTTGTATTTATCATTCCAACTATAACATCACAATCATAATCCTCAACAGCTTGGACCGCGCTTTCTAGTAACCACGGAGTTAATATATCATCACCATCAACGAATAAGATATACTGTCCTGTTGCTTTATTCACTCCAAAATTACGAGCTACTGAGACCCCTTCATTTTTCTTGTGAAACACACTTATACGAGAATCTAACTGAACCAACTCATCTAGTCTATTACCGTAATAATCTTCACTTCCATCATCAATAATAATCACTTCAAAATTGGGGAAAGTTTGAGCAAGGATACTATCCAAACATTTTAATAAATCTTCATATTTTGTATTAAAAACTGGAATAATTATACTTACTATCATCGGTTAACCCTCCCCATATCTTCTATTTGATGCGATATTCTGCCAAACCAATTCGCTCACAATTTTGTTTTCTACCGTTATACCACATCAACAGTTTGTTTTTTTGTTTATTTAAAACAACCGTAGGCTTGTAAACTGCATCTGCATCCCAGGATTTTTTTTCTGGTGAAATAACAGGATTATCCATACTTCTAACCCAATTATGTATTCCGTCATTTGACTCTGCCATACAAACTCTAGCTGTATCCACATTTTGATATCCAATGTAGAACATATAGTATCTATCATTTTCCTTCAAAATATCGCATCCGCCTACCTTGCATTGATCATACTTTTCATTCGACTTTTCAAGTATAGGGTTATTTGCATACCTTTCCCAGTTAATGCCATCTTTACTTTCCGCATAGCAAAGAACATCTGGTTCAAATTGCTCACCAGCTGCATACCACATTTTAAAGATTTTTTCATCTTTGTCCCAGAGAACACACGGATTCATAACCGAGCCTTTTTCGTATGGCTCACTCGGAACAAGAATTGGTTTTTGTTGCATTCTTGTAAATCGAATGCCATCATCACTTGTGGCGATGCCTATTGCACTATTATTTCTACTTTGTCCAGTGTACCACATCAACCATTTTCCATCTATTTTACAAACAGAAGCGCGATTAACCCGTTCTTCCCAGCTTCCCTTATCCCCTGCTTCTAAAGCAACTTTCCATTTTTCCCATTCTGTACCATCCGTAGAATCAGTACATATTATTCCGCTATTTTTTCGTTCCGAGACAAAAAGGCGGTATCTATCTTCTATCATTACTACAAATGGATCAAACACGGAGGCTGTCGTTTCATCGCCAAACACTGGCGATCCATATTTTTCCCAACCTCCCTGCTGAGGAGCGTAATCATAAGTTGCTTTTTTATTATGGATATATTCAATTTTTCTTCTTACCTTTGAGAATACGCTGCTCATCAAAAGTCTCCTATATGTCATCTAATGCTTGCTGCAATTTCTGAAATAATATTAATATAATTTTTTGCAAATTTTTCAACAGTGAATTCATTATTAAACATTTCAATTATTCCAGCTTTGGCATCGCACAATTCATCTACTGGCATTTTTTTAATATCCAATATCCTATCTTGTGCTTCTTCCAACGTATCATAAAATTTTAATCCCGGTTGCTTGAACTGTTCAAAATACTTATTCCCGCCTGTGCGACTCATTACAACGGGTACTCCAAGTGAAAGAACCTCTAATAATATCAAATCAAAGTATGTTTCATGATTTGGCAATACAAAAACATCTGAAGCGGCAATAAGTGAATGTGGATCATTTGTCCATCCCACCTCAATCCAGTGATCGTTTTTCAATCCCGTCATCGGTTCTTCTTTTCCAGCTATTAGAAAATATACATTCTTATCCGCAAGGAGCTTTTCTCCAAGTCTTTTTAAGTCAGCATATCCTTTTATTTCATTGTGCCTTCCGGCATAAGAAATCACAAAAGCGTTGTCTGGAATTCCGTATTTCTTTCTGAAATCTTCTCTATTTACTTTTGCTTTACATCCAACTATTCCAGTTGGCATATAACGATACTTTTTTTCTTCTCGGAGTTGTTCATAACCTTCCCATGTATGATAATATGGTTCCTCCGCTTCCTTACATGGAAAAATAATATAATCTGCGCGCTTAAAAGAATAGGCATCCATTTCTTCAATTCTGTCAACCCATTTTTTCAACATCTTATAATCAAACGGATTCAGCCACGCTAGTTTTTCCTTAAACTTTGCGCACGGAGAATGCGATGTTAGAATTACAGTTCCCTTATAATTTTCCAAAGTTTTTCTACATAAATACATTGCATCAATTGAATGGAAATGAATCATATCATATTGATGTAATTTCTCGTCTAATGGATACGCCTTTTTTTCATAAAAAATGTCATCAACTGCTCTTCTAAATTCTCGCAAACGTTTTGGTATTTTGTCTTTATTTTTGACAGTATCCCTTAAACTTTTAGGTGCCGCTTCATAAAAAGAAACATCTATCGGAAATTCCTCCTTGTTCAATGTATCTAAGCCCTGTCTCAAATTAAATAGATACCCTGCCGGACCTCCTACTGGTTTAAGCATACTTTCTGGATAGTATATTAAAAGTTTCTTTTTGCTCATATGTTTTCCTCCGTTACCGTTGCCGACTCGCAATTACATCTTACCGTCTTTTACTGTAATCATGAAAGCCTGTGCCCCCCCCCCAACGAACAATATACTTAACGATAGATTTTACTTTTTCTTTCGCCACAATTCCTGGTGCTGTTTTCACCAAGGCTTTTCCAAAGTTATTGTACCTGTTATAGTTTTCAAAGAATTGATCACGCGATTTACTGCATTTTGAAGGTTTATTTAACTGTTCATTATGTGAAATCGCGTTATTGATGTCGACATCTAAAAGGTTTAATCCAGCACTCTCAATCAGCTCTTTACCTTTTTCACTCTGACAAAGAATTAGTGACACACCATTTTTCACTTCTCCACTTAGTTCGGTTCCCCAAGAATCTCCCAGCGTTATATCAGATACTCTGTCTAAAGTAGCAAACTTACACGAATAGCAATTTTCTGTATAATCATATGAGTGAAGGAATGCGATAAGGTAATTATCCATAGTATGAAACGCTGCAATAGGTTTCCCGTCTCTATTCAACTCATATAAACTTTTTATTCGAAAATTGATATCTGTAAGGGTATTTATATCATGTCCATATTCTTGAAGGCACTTTTTAAGTAAATAAGGTGATGGAGTTCCATGACATATCAAATCAGCGGTAACTAAATTGGTCTTATCTTTAATAAATTGATTCACCGCTGCTACTTGACAGGGCAATCCAATAAAAAGAACTTTCTGATTTGCTTTCAATAGTGATTGAATTTTTCCGTAAATTTTTTCCGGATTACTCTTAACATATTTTGATCCTGCAAATTTTCTTGCAACTGCCATCTCATTTGTTACTTCAAATACAAATTTTCCGCTGTCAAACAAGCAAGATGCTACATATCCACCGTGCTTTATAAATGCGCGAATAATTGCAGATGCAGCACCCCCAGATGAAGCATGTTCTCTTATTTCAGAATCTGCCCATCCTTGATACCACCATTTCGGCTTACTCATGTCATTATCATTTTCTCGTGGACACACTTTCGTGCAAAGTCCACAGTCAACGCATTTTTTAGTATCAACCAGAGCATTATAATACTTCAAATCATCTTTGATTGTAATTGCATTTCTATGGCACTTTTCCACACAAGCCATACAGCCATTACACATATTCAATTCACATACTGTCTTCATTTTTCACACCACTCAAAGCATTGCTAAGCCATAGCAAAGAACGTTTTCTTTCTGCCGCAAGTATCTCATTTACACGGTTGTAATCAATTTTTGATTCAACAATGCTCAAATCTCTTTCATTTTTTGCAACTCGATTTGTTAATCCTAAAATTTCTAAGATGCTTTGCAATCTTGTACTGTATTTTCCCGGATATACAATTACAAATTCTTTGTTGAAATTCAAAGAAAATGCTGTCGCATGGAACGAATCTGTTATAACATAGTCTGCCCCATCAATTAAGGCAAGGAAATCTTCAACCGGTGGATTACAGAACATTTTTCCATTCTTGTAAAACTCATGTAATTGATAACTTAAATACCTAACTTCCAAACCTGTTTTAATTGAAAGTTCTTTTGCATACGCATCAATTCTTGGATTTCTGTTCAAATTGTAAATTAGAATATACCTGTCCTTCGTGAACTTTCTGGAAGAAATTTTTCTCCAATCTTCTCCACTTAATAACAATGTGGGATCTAAAACATTTGTACTATTCTCGATTCCCAATTTATCAACAATCTCTACTCCTGATAGTTCTCTCAAAGAAATACTATCGTATCTTTTTAAAAGACGCCTCGTTTCATTTACTTCATCTGATTCTAATTTACTTTTTCCAAAACTTGCAGCATATGATATTTTTCTGGCTGACTCAGGAGCAAATGCCAGATAATACGGATATTCAATTCTTTCATTCCATCCATAATTCCAGACCTGATCGCTTCCTGTACAATAAACATCATAATCAAAATTTTCGCTTTCTAATTCTTTCTCACTTTTATATGTTTTAGGTGTCATATCAATATAATCATTGAGAAACTTAAAAAACATCCGAAATCGTATAATGTAAGATGGAATAATTATTGCTCTTGCAGCATTTCTAATCAAAAAACTCTTTTGGAATTTTTCTCCCTTGTTCTTTATCCTTTTTAGCATCCCGAGCGGAGTAAAACGTTCTGGATAATAATCAATGACTTCACATTCATAGCCCATATCTTTGATTTTTTCTTGTAATGCATAGGTCTGCAAAACCGACCCGTAATTAACCACTCGATGTTGTGTTATTATCCCAACCTTTTTACTCATATATCAATAATCCTTTCAACTATTACTTTGTTTCCACAAATCTATATATCTTTTTTCCATTGATTTTGCAGCAGTTCTTATATCAAACTTTTTCGTAATTAGTTCAATTTTATTTCGTTCCTTGTTTATTCTTTGTTGGCTGATAGCATCTACCCATAAGCCAAGATTTTCATTGCCGATTTTCAAAAATTTTGTGTCAGAGCATATCTTAACTTCCCTCGTCACCTCATCTGAAAAGAAACAAGGAAGTCCTGAATACTGCGCTTCTATTCCTGTTACAGGAAGTCCCTCAAACAAGGATGGTAAAACAAAAGCATCCATTGCCTGATAATAATTCTCTACATCTTTATGAACCCCGGCAAAGATAATTTTATCCTTGATTTCCAAATCCTCTGCTAAATTTTGAATCTTTGAAAACAGCTCTCCTTCTCCCAGAAGTAATAACTTGATATTCGGTGTCTTTTGCTGAACTTCTTTAAAAATTCGCAAAAGATACTCATGATTTTTCTGTAAATTAAATCTTCCAACATGACCAATAACATACTCGTCACGGATACCAAGCATTTTCCGCATTTCAATGCGCTTGTTTTCATCGAACGTGAATCTGTCCACATCTATTCCATTTGGTACAAACTCAAAAGTGTCTTTTCCATAAAGATACTTACCTGCTTCCGTTGAGCACGCCAGACGAACATTAGCATTCCATTTTGTTGTTCTGAATAACAAATATTTTGCCGTCCCTTTCAAGGTATGCAAAAAGCCAGCTCCATGGCTATGAGCTATTCTCCATGGTACATTATATTTCTTTGCTACTCCAAGATAAAAAACAGCAAGACTACTTAGATGACCATGAATGATTTGATACTCTTTATGCTCATCAAAGAACCTGTTCAATTCAGAAATATACTTAACAACATTTTTATCATCCAATACTGTAAAATGGTAAATTTTACCGCCCAGTTCCTGTATTTCATCCTCATAAAGACCAACAGCTGCATGATGAACTACAAAATCAAACTGCACCTTTGATTTATCAACCATTCGGTACAAATTCATTATATAGTTTTCCATTCCTCCAGCATTTAATGATGCTACAACCTGTAAAACTCTTATCGGTTCTGTCATAATTATTTTTATCCCTATATTACTTTCTCAAAAATTTCATGTAAAAGATTTTTCTCAATGAATTCGGAAGCACGCAAACAAATGCTTGCCCCAAACCACTAATACAAAAATCCATCAATGACATATACCCTTTCCTATACTGTCCCCACTTAAATTTCAAAACAGTTTTTGCGTATTTAATGCCGCCACGACGTTTAAAAAAGTCTTCACTAGTTCGTATATAATACAGAGGTTCCGGAATATTATAACTTTTTATGTGATACTCTAGCACCATTCTTGCAAACAGATCATAATCTTCATACAGCAAGACTGACTGATAGTTGCCGCTTTTTAACACCGCACTTTTTTTATACATAACTGTTGGATGCAATACTGAACATCTACGGTGCATAAATCGTTCGATTTCATCATTCTCAGATGGCACTCTATGAATTGATATAACATTATCTATATCATCTACAAATTCAGCCTCATAAGATCCAACCATTCCCAATTTTGGATCTTCTCTAAACTTCTCCAACTGCCTTTCGCATCTCGTGCTGACCACATAATCATCCGAATCCCTTCTGGCGATAAGCTCATTTTTAGAATTTTCTATTCCTTTTGCAAGTGCTGGTCCCAACCCAAGATTAGTTTCATTGACTATAATATTAAACGTTTTAGGATACGCCGTCACAAAATTATTTATCACTTCATCAAGTTCCGTCGTGAGAGGACCATCTTTTACGATAATAAATTCATCCGGCTTAACAGTTTGATTCAGCATGCTTTCGATACTCAATGATAAGTATTCAGGTTTTTCTTTATAGTATACCGACATTAAAACTGTATATTTTGAATTTTGCATCATTATCTCCCCTCATTTTCCGTCATCTCTTTTTCATTTCTTTTTAATCTATCTACACATCCAAATTCAGGATGATATCAGCGTGTGTTCACCTAAGTGTTTTTCCTTACTGTCATACCTTTTCGGCGCAGCAATCATATTTCTACTTTTCTCCGGTTTATTGAGTACACCTGTCTTGCTTTTGCAAGCATCGAAGTGTTGCTTTATATATTCGAACCCCGTATACCCTGCAATGACGTTTTTCTAAGTGTTGGATTGTTGAATCGAACCCTGTCGGCGCATGAGTTTTTTTAAAACTGTATATATCAACCTGTCCAATTCTCGTCATTCATTGTTCACCATGAACAAATCATTCACTCTCACCGCACAAAACATGTAATTATCATCACCATTCATGCTCTACTCAACAGCTGTTTTATGAAGTAGAAATCATCTGTTTTCCTCTAATTTTCATGACTCAACAAACCGTTATGATGTTGGTGTCATTAGCGGGTCAGCTAGTGTACTCAACAACAACTTTACGAAGTAGATGATAAACTCATGGATTTTTGATGTATTTATCATCAAAAAGGTCATTTCAGCAGTTTTCCTATCCATTACTCGCCGATGTGTTCTACATTTGGTTTTCTTTCAGGCTTTTTTCGTCAATATGTACCATAATTGCCCGTTTTACTCCCATATTTCAGTGCATTATGCAACATCATTGCACTGTGTTGAGTGTGCAAAACGGGTTCTTTTCGACTATGCTACGTCAATACGGTTTGTTGAGTAGACATTTCTCAGTGCGTACCAAAAACGCCTCTTTTTTCGGGCTTGCATATGACATTTTGGTTCATATACAAGCCCCTATGTCTTCTCATTTTTATCCAGTTGGGTGAACTTCATGACCGCTTTATGATCATTTTACGAAGCCACCTTGTATACAATTAGTATACCATTAATTTGTGATCCTACATCGCACCGTCCCGTTTGAATACAACCAGTACGGTTTTGAAAAGGATCTTTATATCCAGAGCAAAGTTCCACTCTGCAATGTACTGTCTGTCGAGTTTTACTACATCCTCGAAGTCAGTGATATTGCTTCGTCCGCTGACCTGCCACATTCCTGTGATGCCGGGTTTGGTGGCAAGGCGGGCACGGTGATGAAGGTCATATTTTTCCCATTCATCTACCGTCGGCGGTCTTGTGCCTACAAGGCTCATGTCGCCTTTTAATACGTTAAAGAACTGTGGGAATTCATCCAGGCTGAAGTCTCGAATGATATTTCCAATTCCTTTCTTTATTGTACCATCCGGAAGTTTCTTGGTTCCGATGATTCGTGGATCCCATTCCAGTTTAAACATCATACCGTCTTTTACACGGTTCTGTTTCATCAGTTCTTTCTTCCGCTCTTCTGCATCCATATACATACTGCGGAATTTATAGATCTTAAATTTCTTTCCGTTCTTTCCCACACGGACCTGAGAGAAGAAGATCGGTCCGGGAGACTGTATGTAAATAAGCGGTCCTAAGATCACGGTAAGAATCACTGTAATCAAGCACCCTACCAGTCCGCCTAAAATATCTAAAGCACGTTTCATAAAAAGCTGCTTGGTAGTTGCATAGTTGATGCTGGTTGTCAGTACTGTGTAGATTCCCAGGCGTTCTACAAATTTCTTTTCACCGATCAGGTTGGATGTTTTTGCCAGTTTCATATGGACAACTGCGCCCATTTCTGTCAGCTGGTTTAACAGCGTTTCCGGATACGGAGCATCGTCTGGAAGATTTACAAATACTTCATCTACCCATTCCCTGCAGACGTAATCGGCTACTGTATCTGCATTTGCTACGACTGTAACGCCACCGCAATCATGCCCTACCATATCACAGTCGATCACTGCTACACCTGCAACATGGAACATTTCATAATTAAAATTGCGAATATTATAGACCACCGTATCCAGCATGCTTTTTGTAGTTATGATCAACAGAGAACGTTTCATGCTGGAACGCATTTTTCTTCTCAGCTGGTCTTTCCACAAGATACGGGTCAGATAAGAAACAAGTAAATACAGAACCGTCATATAAAGCAATGCCAGTCTGGAATAATCCTCGCTTCTTTTTATATAGAAAAGATAAAACGTAGTTACCAGAACTACCAGGATCACATGTTTTACTGTCATTGCAAATTCCTGATAATATCCACGTTTTAACACATTTTTCAAAGATTCAAAGAGTAATAGTACGCCGGCATCGATCACAACTAAGATAAATGCCACGTTACAGTATATTAAATGGCTATAGGGATTACTAAGGCCATTTCTTAACATATAAGCCAATAAAAATGCGATCTGTAAACTCAGTTGGTCCCAGATCATAAAATCCAAATGTTTTTCCCATCCTCTGGCGCTTTTTCGATACATATCCCCACTTCATCCTTTTTCGTTTGCGTTTGTAACAGAGCCGGGAATGTCTCCCGGCTCCATCATAATAGTTGTTATTTTGCAACAACCTGTACGGTACAAGAACCTGGTACAGCAAATGATACAGTCTTGGCAGAAGCGTTAAAAGTAACGTTCTTAACTACAACCCAAAGACCAGTGTTGTTGTCATAATATGCAACAGCAACTTCTTTTCCTGCAGTTAAAGCATCTACACGGGAGTTTGACACCTTTCCGAATGAAAAACAGCGTGGTCGCACCGCGCGACCAATGGGCAGCGCGGCGTGCAGGCCGCCGTCATCACCATGTGACCCAAGGGGGGCAGACCATGAAACATTTGCACCTGACCCGCGTGCTCGCGTTCGCGCTTGCGCTCGTGCTGCTGCTCGGCTGCACGGCCTGCGGCAAAAAGACCGCGGACGACACCGGCGACACCGTCGGCCAGAAGGACACGCAGACCACCGTTGAGCTCGACGGCAAGTTCACGCTCAACTACAGCGCGTCCGCCGGCATGAACCCCTACAAGACGCAAAATTCCGATAACCTCGCCGTCTGCGGCCTCGTGTATGAGACGCTCACGGAGCTCACCGACGCCTTTGAGGCCGAGCCCGGGCTGTTCACCAAGTGGAGCAGCGACGACGGCGAGACCTGGACCTTCACCGTCAATACCGACCGCACCTTCCACGACGGCCACCAGCTCAATGCGCAGGACGCGGCCTATACCATCCAGACTGCCGCGGCATCGGCCCTGTATGCCGGCCGCCTGAGCGCCGTCAAGGACGTCAAGGACAACGACGACGGCACCGTCACGGTCACGCTCTCGCGCGCGAACACGCAGTTTCCCGCGCTGCTGAACATTCCGGTCATCGAAGACGGCGCGGCCGACAGCACCTACCCCAGCGGTACGGGGCTGTATCAGTTCGCGTCTGACCACCAGAGCCTCACGGTCTATTCCGGCCACCCGGATGCGGACAAGGCCCCCGCCGACGTGATCTATCTCATGGAGTGCAAGTCGGTCGAGGAGATCGTCTCCGCGTTTGATGACGGCCAGCTCGACCTTGCGCTCAGCGACCCCAGCTCCGGCACGGACCTGAGCTTTTCGAGCCTGAACGACCAGCGCCAGTATGCCACGACGAACCTGCAGTATGTCGGCTTCAACACCAACAGCAGCTTTTTCATGACGGCGCGCTACCGCCAGCCGTTCAATTACGTCATTGACCGCACGTTCGCCGTTGCGCTGCTGCACGACTGCGCCGTCGCCACCGCGCTGCCCGTCCACCCGGCGAGCACGCTCTATGACAACGCGCTCAACGAGTCGCTGTCCTATGACCTGGATAAGGCAAAGAAGCTGTTCGACGAGCTGAAGATCGTCGACTACGACGGCGACGGCGAGCGCGAGTACATTCCCGACGGGCAGTCCCCGCTCGACATCAGTCTCTCGCTGATCGTCTATGCCGACAGCACGGCCAAGGTCAGCATGGCCAACAAGATCGCGGCTGACCTCACGAGCATCGGCATCCCCGTGAAAGTGCGCGAGCTCAGCTGGGACAACTATCAGGACGCGCTCAAGGGCGGGAAATATGATATGTATTACGGTGAGGTCGCCCTCCCGGCGGACTTCGACCTCTCGGCCCTGCTCAAGGCCGGCGGCTCGCTCAATTACGGCGGCATCACGACCGGCACCTATGCCGATGTCATCAACGCCTACCTCGCCGCCGCGGACACGGACCGCGCAGCGGCCTGCCGCACCATGCTCCAGACCATCTCGGACACTGCGCCCATCGTGCCCGTCTGCTTTGAAAAGCACTGCCTGTACGTGCACCGCGGCGCCGTCGGCGGCTTTTCTCCCACGAAGTACAACATTTTCCACAGCATCACGGATTGGAAGATCAATAACGCATGAAACAAGAGTGGATTGCGCGCGCCAAGCGCTTTGCCACCTATGCGCTCGTCGGCTGCTTTGACACGGGCATGGACTGGGTGGCGTTCACAACTGCACATGAGCTGTTGCACTTCACGCCCGTGATCTGCCAGGCCATCGGCTACTTTGTCGGCACGGTCTGCAGCTATTTTCTCAACGGCCGCATCACCTTCCGCGACGGGCACATCGCCCGCTGGCGGCAGTGCCTGCGCTTTGTGATGTGGAACGTGGTGTCCCTCGGCGTGAGCGAGGTGATGATCGGCCTGCTGACGCACTTCGGCCTCAACCCGTACATCGCCAAGGTCGGCGTCACGCTCGAGGTCGCACTGTTCAACTACTTCGGCTATAAATATATTGTGTTCGCAGTCCCCAAACAAACGGAAGGAGAGCAGGATCATGACAGATCGTCAACTGATTAATCTGGCCGAGCAGGCCTCCCGCAATGCCTATGTGCCGTATTCCCATTTCGCCGTCGGCGCGGCGCTCGAGTGCCGCGACGGCACGGTCTTTACCGGCTGCAACATTGAAAACGCCGCCCTCGGCAGCACCATCTGCGCCGAGCGCACCGCCGCCTGCAAGGCCGTCAGCGAGGGCCGCCGCGACTTTGTGCGCATCGCCGTCTACGGCGACGGCGAGCACTATTGCTACCCCTGCGGCGCGTGCCGGCAGTTTCTGGCCGAGTTCGCGCCCGATATGGAGGTGCTGTCCGCCATGGGCGGCGGCCGCTATGTCAGCAACCGCCTGAGCGAGCTCATGCCCTATACCTTTAATTATTAAGGGATCCGCCATGGAACTGGAACAGCTGCGCATTTTCTGCACCGTTGCCGCCTGCCGCAGTTTTACCCGCGCGGCCGGTCAGCTCTTCGTCAGCCACTCGACGACCAGCCGCGCCGT
>OGXC01001498.1_pt1 | contig 17840 bp, 13 predicted proteins | sample 1576201 | NCBI WGS metagenome assembly OGXC01 (sample SAMEA3541562, study PRJEB24748) | human gut metagenome | biome: human gut; feature: human-associated habitat; material: faeces | place: China | collected 2012 | reverse complement strand
CAGATCACCCACCTGGGAGAACTCTCGGGACTGAATTTATGGGCCCAACGGTGTTTTGGGATTTTGTATTTTAATGATTAAAGTGAACAAGAAAGCTAAATCTTATAGATTTAGCTTTTTTTAATATATCAAAACCACAATTTTCAACTTATTTATTGTTTTTATATATGAAAAATTTGTTGTAATATAAGGTAATTTAAAGAATTATATCTACATTAATAAAAAAAGGTAAAAATATGTAGCAACTTTTTATAAACAACATATATATAAATTAAGAGTTTAAACAAAGCTCTTAAAAAATAAAGAAAATAAATAAGGAGAGGGTATGAATGCCATTTGAACAAAATCAATTATTTGGAATGGAAATGTTTGACGACGGATTTGTACAAGGAGCTAGCTTTGCACAAGGAGCTAACTTTGCACAAGGAGGTAATCAAGTAGTTGGACAACAACAATACCAACAAGGTCAAGTAAATAATTATGTTAATCACACATCTAGTGTAGGAAATTCACAAGCAGTTGAAAACGTAAATTATTATGACACTTATCATCACAGAGTAAATAATTATCATACAATGAACACAAATCGCTATAGAGACCACTATATAGATCACAATGTATACTACAACAATAGAAGAAATGTATATGATGGAGCAGACTACCACACAACTTCAAGCTATGTAGTAGAACAACCAACTTATGCAGCTTCAGGAGCAACTGCAGGAGCAAATGCAGGAGCAGCTTCTGGAACAATTTCTGGAATCCGGTTTTACCCAGGAGACGGCGGCGAAAATGGTGAACTCTGCTCTTGTGATGAAGGGACAGGAAGGGATTTTTTCAACAGTGGACATCTGCGCAGTGGATTTATATACGGGAATCTGTAACTTCCTGAAAGCGGGGGCTTCCGCCACTTTTATCAAAAGTGAATATCGTGAAAAACTGGGGGGTGTTACTTGTTATAGCAGGTGCTTTGTCGGGATGCGGCCAGGAGCACGACCATAAGGGGAGGACTCCTTTAGTGGAAGTTGCTGGTGAATATCTCTATAAAGAAGATTTGCAGGCGGCGTTGCCTTTCCATATTTCAAAAGACGATAGTGTCTTGTTTGCCGAGCACTATATAAAAAACTGGGTGGAGGATGTGCTGCTTTTTGATAAAGCGGAAGGAAATATTCCTGATAATGCAAAGATTGCCAAGTTAGTGGAGAACTATCGCAGGGCATTGATCATGCATACGTATCAGGAGGAACTGGTTAATCAGAAACTGGCCAATGAGATAAGTGATGAGGAAATCAGCACTTATTATGAGAAAAACAAGGAGTTGTTTCATACAGAACATCCTTTTGTGAAAGGGCTGTTTATAAAAGTCCCTCTTCATTCTCAGGATTTGGCAAGTGTACGCAAATGGTATAAAAAAAATAACCGGGATGCTATTGAGAGCCTGGAAAAATACAGTTTGCGCAATGCGGTGAGCTATGATTATTTTTATGACCGTTGGATGCCATTGTCCGATATTGCTGTCAAAATACCTTTGAAAGCGCTTGATACGGATGAGAACTATTTGGACAAGAACCGGAATATAGAGGTAAAAGACACGGCGTTTTGTTATTTCCTGCATGTAGAGGAATTCTTGGGTAAGGACCAACAGAGGCCGCTGGATTTTGCAAAGACGGAAATTAAGGAGATTTTAATAAACCTGAAGCGGGTTGAATTTATAAATAAAGTCAAAGAAGAGTTATACCGACACGCTTCGGACAGGAACAAGATTAATTACTATTATTTGAATTCAAATGAATAAATTGATGTGTACCAAAGTTTATGCACTGATGCTGATGCTGTTTGCCGTTGTTTCAGTATACGGGCAAGACAATGTGATAGACGAGGTTGTATGGGTAGTAGGTGATGAGGCCATTCTAAAATCGGACGTGGAGAATGAACGTCTGAATGCCCAGTATGAAGGCCGCAAGTTTGACGGTGATCCGTATTGTATTATTCCGGAGCAGCTTGCCATCCAGAAATTGTTTCTTCATCAGGCTGCTATTGATAGTATTGAGGTTTCCGAACAGGAAATTATCAGTGATGTGGAAAGACGTACAAATTGGCTGATTGATCAGATTGGTTCTAAGGAAAAAGTAGAAGAATATTATAATAAGACTTCTACACAAATACGCGAAATGCTCCGCGAGAATATACGTGATGGAAAAACGGTGCAGAAAATGCAGCAGCAGATTGTGGGGGATATCAAGATTACTCCGGCCGAAGTCCGTCGTTATTTCAAGGATCTTCCTCAAGACAGTATTCCTTTTATTCCTACTCAGGTAGAAGTGCAGATCATTACTATGGAACCTAAGATTCCGCAGGAAGAAATTGAGCGTGTGAAGAAGACTTTGCGTGACTATACGGAACGTGTTACTTCCGGTGAAATAGCTTTCTCCACTTTGGCACGTCTGTATTCGGAAGATGAAGGTTCGCGCCGCCGTGGTGGCGAACTCGGCTTTATGGGCAGGGCTGAGCTGGTACCTGAATATGCGAATGTGGCATTCAATCTGCAAGATCCTAACAAGGTATCCAAGATTGTGGAGTCTGAATTCGGCTTCCATATTATCCAGTTGATCGAAAAACGTGGTGACCGTATCAATACCCGCCATATCTTGTTAAAACCGAAAGTGGATGAAAAAGATCTGGAAGCAGCCTTGTTACGTCTGGATTCTATTGCCAATGATATCCGTAATGAGAAATTTACTTTTGATGATGCCGCTACTTATATCTCTCACGATAAGGACACGCGTAACAACCATGGTTTGATGGCGAATCCGCAGACTGGTACGGCGCGTTTTGAAATGCAACAATTGGCACAGGTGTCACAAGAGGCTGCAAAGATGGTGGAAGGCATGAATGTGGGGGAAATTTCCAAACCTTTTACCATGATTAATGCAAAAGGAAAGGAAATTTGCGCTATCGTGAAATTGAAAACCCGCTTGAACGGGCATAAGGCAACCATAACGGAAGACTACCAACGGCTGAAAGGCATCGTGATGGAAAAACGTAGCGAAGAAAAACTTGATAAGTGGATCAGGGATAAACAAAAACATACCTACGTGCGTATTAATGAGAAGTGGCAGAAATGCGATTTCAAATATCCGGGTTGGGTAAAGAAATAATGTAGTGTATAAAGTATATGCTTGGAAAAAGAAAGAATAAATACTCTTCGGGCAGGCATAGGATACTTGTGGTAAGTGTCCTGTGCCTGTTCGGCTTTTGCTTGCTGGCTCAGGTGAGACCGGCTAAAAAAGGGGAACAGAAACCGGCTAAAAGCAAGGTGTATCTGTTGCATTCGGATGTGTTGAAGAAAAGTCCGTTGAATCCGGACCCGGATGCACAGATTCTGATTGGAAACGTTGCGTTCCGTCACGACAGTGTATATATGTATTGTGACAGTGCCTGTTTCTATGAGAAAACGAATTCGCTGGAAGCTTTTGACAATGTGAAGATGGTGCAGGGGGATACCTTGTTTCTGTATGGGGACTATTTGTTTTATGACGGAAATACCCAGATTGCCCAGGTACGCTATAATGTACGCATGGAAAACAAGAATACGACTTTGTTGACGGATAGCCTGAACTACGATCGTATTTATAATTTGGGATATTACTTTGATGGCGGGACATTGATGGACGAGGAGAATGTATTGACTTCGGAATGGGGGGAATATAGTCCGGCTACCAAAATATCTGTGTTCAATTATGATGTGAAGTTGGTCAACCCTAAGTTTACTTTGACTTCCGATACATTACGATACAGTACAGCAACCAAAATAGCCAATATCCTTGGTCCGTCCGATATTGTCAGTGATGCTAACCATATTTATTCGGAATTGGGCTTTTATAATACTCAGATAGGGCAGGCGGAATTGTTGGACCGGTCCGTGCTGACCAATGAGGGGAAGCGTTTGACTGGAGACAGTCTGTTTTATGATCGTGTAAAAGGATACGGGGAGGCGTTTGATAATGTGATCATGACAGATACTGTAAACAAGAATATGCTGACTGGTGATTATTGTTATTATAATGAATTGACCAAGTATGCTTTTGCTACTAAAAAAGCGGTGGCAGTGGATTATTCACAAGGTGACAGCTTGTTTATGCATGCCGATACATTGCAAATGTATACCTACTATTTGAATACTGATTCTATGTTCCGGGAAACGCGGGCGTATCATAAAGTACGTATGTATCGCACGGATGTGCAGGGGGTATGCGATTCGTTGGTCTTTTCCTCCAAGGATAGCTGCCTGACCATGTATTATGACCCTATACTGTGGAATAACAACCAGCAGTTGCTGGGAGAGAAAATCATGATTTATATGAATGACAGTACGATAGACTGGGCACATATTCAGAATCAGGCTTTGTCTGTAGAACAACTGGATTCTACTAGTTATAATCAGGTGACAGGAAAAGAGATGAAGGCTTGGTTTCAAGGCGGTGAGATGCGCAAAGTAGATGTGATCGGTTCGGTTCGTCTGGTATATTATCCGATGGAAAGCGACAGTACACTGATTGGAATGAATGTTTCTGAAACCAGTCTGCTGAATATGTTTCTGGAAAACCGGAAGATGAAAAAAATGATTATGAGTCCGAAATCGAACGGTACTCTTTATCCTATGCTCCAACGTCCGCCGGAGAAGATGAAGTTGGATAACTTTGTGTGGTTTGACTATATCCGTCCGCTTGATAAAGAGGATATCTTTAAGTGGCGTGGAAAGAAAGCCGGTCAGGGGTTGAAGAAGAGTAACCGGAGTGCTGTTCCTTTGCCCAATCATAATTTATTTAATAAAAAGAAATAGCTATGGGAATGTTTAAGATGGAAAAGCCCCGCCGTTTCAACCATCAATATATTTATGTGGATGAACGGAAGGAGAAGCTGCAAAAACTGGAGGAGAAAGCCAAACGCGAGTTGGGTATGCTTCCTCCCAAAGAATTTTCTCCGGAAGATATCCGTGGAAAGTTCGTTCAAGGTACCAAGCATTTAAAACGCAGAAAAGAAAGCGGGCGTAAGCCGATGACTTATGGAGCTTTGTTTGTGGCCATTTTGGTTTTGTTGTATATTCTGCATTACCTGGTGACCGGTGAGTTTACTTTTTAATTACGTAAGTTTATAAGATATATGAGCGATATTATCCGTTTGCTGCCGGATTCCGTTGCCAATCAGATAGCAGCGGGAGAGGTGATTCAGCGTCCTGCATCAGTGATTAAAGAATTGGTGGAGAATGCTATCGACGCAGGTGCTCAGCACGTTGACGTGTTGGTAGTGGATGCAGGAAAGACTTCCATTCAGGTGATTGATGATGGAAAAGGTATGTCGGAAACAGATGCACGTTTGTCTTTTGAGCGCCATGCGACTTCTAAAATTCGTGAAGCTGCTGATTTGTTTGCTTTGCATACCATGGGATTTCGTGGAGAGGCTTTGGCTTCTATTGCTGCTGTGGCTCAGGTGGAGCTTCGTACTCGTATGGAAGGGGAGGAATTGGGAACGATGTTGACGATATCCGGCTCCAAGGTAGAGGGACAGGAGGCGGTTTCTTGCCCGAAAGGCAGTAGCTTCAGTGTGAAGAATTTATTCTTTAATGTGCCGGCGCGTCGTAAGTTCCTGAAGTCGAACCAGACGGAACTGAGTAATATATTGACGGAGTTTGAACGGATTGTATTGGTTAATCCGGAGGTGTCTTTCACTTTGCATCATAATGGGGCGGAACTGTTCAATCTTCCTGCACTTCAGTTGCGTCAGCGTATCATGGGAGTTTTCGGAAAGAAAATAAATCAGGAGTTGTTATCGCTGGATGTAGATACTACAATGGTCCGTGTTTCCGGGTTTGTAGGAAAACCTGAAACAGCCCGTAAGAAAGGAGCCCGCCAATATTTCTTTGTAAACGGGCGATATATGCGCCATCCTTATTTTCATAAGGCTATCATGGATGCATACGAGCAGTTGGTTCCCGTGGGTGAGCAAGTATCTTATTTCATTTATTTTGAGGTGGATCCTGCTAATATTGATGTGAACATACATCCTACTAAAACAGAGATAAAGTTTGAGAACGAGCAAGCCATCTGGCAGATATTGGCAGCTGCCGTGAAAGAAACTCTAGGTAAGTTCAATGCGGTACCTTCCATTGATTTTGATACGGAGGGAATGCCGGATATTCCAGCCTTTGATGCATCTCCATACACTGGTATACAGCCACCGAAGACGACTTATAATCCTGATTATAATCCTTTTAATGTTTCGGCTGCTCCTCCCTCTTCTTATTCAAAGCCTAGTAAGGACTGGGAACAACTGTATGCGGGGCTGGAACGTCATGCTTCTTCTCAAAACTTTCATCCTGACGAGAATGATTATAGGGCGGAAGAGGCTTCTCCTGCGGAGGAAAATCCCGGATTGTATGATCATGTGGAGGACTCTTCAGTCAGTGAGAAATCCGGCCAGCATTATCAGTTTAAAGGACGTTTTATTTTGACTTCTGTAAAGTCCGGCTTAATGATCATTGATCAGCAGCGTGCCCATATCCGTATTTTATATGACAAGTATATAGACCAGATAAGTCGTCGTCAAGGTGTTTCTCAAGGAATGCTGTTTCCGGATATTGTGCAGTTTCCGCTTTCCGAAGTGGCTATTTTGCAGGAAATTATGGAAGACTTGTCTTTCCTGGGATTTGAACTGACTGATTTGGGAGGAGGAAGTTATGCCATAAACGGTGTTCCTGCAGGTATTGAAGGCCTTAACCCGATAGACTTGATCCAAAATATGGTGCATACAGCTATGGAAAAAGGTGGCAAGGTAAAAGAAGAGGTGCAGAGTATTCTGGCATTGACTTTGGCTAAAGCGGCGGCAATTGTTCCCGGACAAGTGTTGACGAATGAGGAAATGACAGGTTTGGTGGATGGCTTATTTGCTGTGGCTACTCCTAATTATACTCCGGATGGTAAAACGGTTCTTTCCGTGATTAATGAGGATGATTTGGAAAAACTGTTTAAATAATTTGCCAATGTGCTGGTTTGCCAATGTGCTGCTTTATGTCCGCATGGTAATTGACACATTGGCATATTGACACATTGTTACATTATAAAGAACGTGAAGATTCTTGAACTAAATAAAAACAAATTCAACACACCGTTATTCTTTGGCAGGACTTTTGTACTTTTGAAAACTCATTTGCCGTAGAAAGTTTTTTTGAGTAAGGACTTTGGGCAGACAATAAACTATTATATGAAAATAACATTACTTAGCTTGGTCCTGTGCCTGCTTTGTTCTTTGAATATGGCGGCACAAGGAAGTGACATAGGTAGTAATCCTGAGGATACCACCATTCATCAACTTTCAAAAAAAGAATTAAGACGCCGGAAGGTGGCTAAGCGCAATATACATTATAATATATTGGGAGGACCGAGTTATACTCCGGACTTTGGTGCGTTAATAGGAGGTAGTGCTCTTGTTACATTTCGTATGAATCCGTCGGATACCTTGCAGAAACGTTCTGTGTTGCCGATGGCTGTTGCGGTAATGTTCGAGGGGGGCTTGAATCTGATGGTGAAGCCTCAGTTGTTTTTCAAAAATGATAAATTCCGTATTTTTGGAAAATTCACTTACAAGAATACATTGGAGAATTTTTATGGTATCGGCTATGCTACCAATAAGCATTATGAGCGCAGTGACTCTACCAGTGAATATCGTTATAGCGGTTTCCAGATTAATCCGTGGTTTTTATTCCGTTTGGGTAAAAGTAATTTCTTTGCCGGTCCCCAGATTGACTTGAGTTATGATAAAATATCCGAGCCTGCCAAGTATTTGGTAGATCAGCCTGATTACAAAAGGTTGGGAGGCACTGCTCACGGATATTCCAATTTCAGTTCGGGAGTGGGATTTCTGCTGACTTATGACAGCCGGGATATTCCTGCCAATGCTTATAAAGGCATTTATCTGGATTTTCGTGGGCTGATGTACCAGAAGTTTTTGGGAGGAGATAATAACTTCTACCGCTTGGAAGTGGACTACCGCCAATACAAAAAGGTAGGAAATAGAAAAGTTATAGCTTGGACTGCCCAAACCAAGAATGTGTTTGGGGATGTTCCTATGAACCAATATGCTTTAAGTGGCACTCCTTTTGATCTTCGTGGATATTATATGGGGCAGTATCGTGATAAATCCTCTCATGTGGTGCTTGCCGAATATCGTCAGATGTTCAATACGGATAAAAGTACATGGGTAAAGCGTATGTTGCATCATTTGGGTTTTGTTGCATGGGGAGGGTGCGGTTTTATGGGGCCTACCATGGGTAAGATTGAAGGAGTGCTTCCCAATGCCGGTGTGGGACTTCGTATCGAGGTGCAGCCGCGTATGAATGTACGTCTGGATTTCGGACGTAATTTTGCCAATGATCAAAGTTTGTTCTATTTCAATATGACAGAAGCATTTTAATGGAAGTAAACACTATGCAGACTGAATATATATTAAAAGCGATGGATGCGGCTTTAGCTGCCGGTAAGGAAATTCTGAACGTTTATAATGATCCTTCTTCTGATTTTCAGGTTGAAAGGAAAGCCGATAATTCTCCACTGACTCTTGCAGACCGTAAGGCGCATGAACCCACACGACGAAAGTTCCTGCCGAGAAAAATCCCATGAACAATGAAAGTCCACTCATTCCCCACGGTACGTTGCCGCCACCTGAGAAAAAACTTTTCATATCCTTTCCCGTCTTGGAAAAAGACACTCCTGTAATCAACACTCCTATCGAAAATAGGATAATGGTTATGTAATCAAGTATATTCATTTCAGTTTATTTATTATCAGTGTTATCTTAACACACATACACTCCCATAAGCCCCGGGCAGACATCACCGCAAGGACGGACAAAGTTGACATAAATGGCGTCGGTCGTCACCGGCTGATCAAGTTCAAGCACATTGAGTGTCTGATGATTGCCAGTAATATGATAAAGTTCCTTACCCTCTGAATTCCGGATTATGTACTCCCTGTAACAAGTCGGGACACAAGCATCGAAATGCCCCATCTGGACGGTCTCCATTGCCTGATCCGTATCGGTATCGAAGTACAAGATAATGGTTTTAATTTGTTTCCTCCCATTCCACTTGAAACATACTTCAGGTCTTGCATCATCGAAAGCTGCTACCCAGGCATTAGTACCTATATACGGACGGTAATAAGAATTCCTCAAATTTTCCGAGTTGAAAGACGCAAGAGACGGGGCAAACGACATCGCTATATTCTTGCTCTCCGGACGACGTTTCGGACACCAGAATTCAAATTCCTCCACCCCTATTCCTTCAGGTGGAACCTGCTTTCCGAAATTCGACACGGCAGGGTTTATGTAGTTATATACGGCAGTCAATCCTGTGACTAACCGCCCGCTCATCGGTACTGAAATCTCAGGATTTTTCATCAGGCAGATAAAAGCATAACGCGGAGTCGCGTATGAATAGGAAAAGTCTGCAACAATCTCATTCTCATCTTTTTTCAAATCGAATTCTAGAACTGCATCAATAGTATCCGGAGTGTAGTTCTCACTCTTGGATGAACTTCTCAACTCCATAACAAGCCTTGTTGCATTATCTGCCTTTACATTCATCCTAACCACCGGCACTTTACCATTCACCGGTATGAGTTGAGCTATAGGATAATCTAATCCAAACCAGGTACCGTCGGCTGGCAAATCGTCAAGTTCAAGCACAGATGACACCGATATTTCCGCAGAGTCGGCAAGATTGTCCTCAACCGCCACAGCAATACCCGGTATAAAGTTCCCGTTTTTAACAAGAAGTGATTGCAACAAACCTATCCTGTCCCTATCAACAAGGTCTATTGGCTTATATCCTTTTGAAAGACAAATTGACGCGGCACGCCCAATGACTTCTCCACCGAGAGCCGACGTACACATGACACGAGTAGTACCGTTTGCCACGTGGCTTGAGGAAATGATGCGTCCACCCACGAAAAGGTTATCAAGGTCCGGAGTTACATAGCAACGGTAAGGAATCTGATAGACACCTTTGCTGTGCCACTGATGACAGCCATTTCCTCCAGCATACACACCATCCGCAGGATGAAGATCAATTGCCCATCCACCATATGCCACCGCATCATAGTGGGTTGACTGGTTGATAACATCCTGCTGCGTCAGAGTATAAAGACCGTTGAACCTGCGACTTTCACGTTTACCCGGGAAAAGCCCCACCCATTCAAGTGTCAGGGTCTTTGCCTGAGGAAATTTTCCTGAATTCTTTATATAATCCCAGACACCATAGACAACTTTCCATAATTCATATTTGATTTCCTCCGTGTCCAGAATAGTATCGAGGCGTCCACCATACTCAAGCCACCAATATTTACAACCCAATTGATTTACATTGAAATAATTTGGATTCTGTAACTTCGGTATCAATGTTTCGACATCCTTTAACGCAAAGTTTGGAGCGGTATATTCCACCGGCTTGCCAATGTCCTTGATATAGAACAATATGCTGTGCCCGAGCAATTCTCCATACTCTTGCTTGTCTGGTGCAAATTCTTCACCATACACAGTTCTGTCTTCCGCCCCCATTCTGAATGATGCTCCGGCAAGATAACCTAACGTACCATCTCCGGTACAGTCTGCAAACATCTGTCCTGAAATAGAGTATTCTGTCCCGTTCTGCGAATTTATAGCTGTGACAGAAGATATGTTCCGATCATTGCTCTTATCAACCTTATATAAGGTTGTGTTAAGAAGCAAGGTGATATTCTTTTCTGTCAATACCTTATCCATCAGCACCATGTCAAAAAGCACAGGATTCCCCTCCTTATTGCGGTATACATTTTCTACAAGGATTTCGTCGATGATACCTCCTTCACGTGACCACCGGTTGTTGTTACCCATGTGTGAAGTGGCACCTAGTGCCCAAAGGCGAACTTCACTGGAAGCATTGCCTCCAAGTACGGGACGATCCTGTATAAGGACAACCCTAAGTCCTTCACGGGCGGCGGCAATTGCACTGCACACCCCCGTAAGTCCACCTCCAGCTACCACATAGTCCGCATTCAATACTACATTTGTAAAAGTTCTGTTTTTCGCTATATTCTTTATTATCATAATCGTTTTCGTATTATCGGACCCTGATTAGAAACTTTGTTATCCTCAAAGGTCGTCCGCATCGGAAAAATATCCTCAAAGGTTGTCATCGATGACAAGGTAACTATCTTTATTAACATTGGTTTCCAATCTTTTGTCTACCTCATTGTATCTGTTGTTATGAATCAGAACACCAGACGTATTAGTGGCATTTCCACCCAACAATATGGCATTCTTTGCGATATCAAACGAGTTGTCTTCGATTATAACGTCCGTTACTGCATCCGGATTGGCTCCCGGGGAAGTACGGATATAACTATATTCACTAAGCACATTCCTCCTGATAACAGTGCCTATGCTCATACCAGTTCCTCCGCTGCCGATTAGATTTATACTTTGGTGACCGGAATGCCCTCTGTCATCAATACCGAACCAATGACTGTAATTACCCTCCTTAAGACGGCAATTGACGATATCGATATACCACTCAGGCTGTTTCCCCCGATACAACAGCGATCCTCTGCCTACAATTCCGTTACACCGTGTCATCGTCATACCGGAAATCACACAATTCTGTACAGAGCCATACAACTGATAAGCTCCTACATCGACTGCCTCATTATTGATGAAATACAAATGATGCCTTACGGTGGTAACACTTATTTCAGATGTGGCATCCGGTTGTACAAGAAACGGCTGATCCAACTCAATTTTTGTCAGAGTATGGCTGCGGATACGTCTGAACTGCCCGGCTCCCGTCCCGTTAATAATATAGACTCCTCCGCCATTCCAGTGGTTTTCAGTCCATTGATTAGTTTCCACATCTTCTGGGATAGTAATTATATTACCCTCGACGGATTTTATAGGTCCGTAATATCCGCCACTACCACCATCAAGAGTCATACACTCGCGGTCATTGGTATAATCGAACGGAATATAATTGCGCGCTTCATAAAGGTTCCTGCTTTCGTCAATACTTGAAGCATACCCAAAACCGTCCCCCTGCTTATAACAATCTTCGAATATCAACCCTTTGGGATGTACCAGCATATATGGTTGGTTAGTACCTGTGGTATGTCTCTCGAAACGGCAATTTTGGACAAATCCTCCCGCTGCATAGAAAGTGTACATGCCGGCTGAATTGAAGACGCAATTCCTTACTTTAAGATTCTTGCCACGAAGAATTATCCCTGTTTTGCTCCATCTGCTGTGAAACTCCGCTTCGACTTGATCCCTATTCGACTTCACCTGATATATCATACCGCTGAGCTGCCCTGTCTGACGCACAATCAGATTCTCGAGCAATATCGTTCCTTGTTCTTCCACGGGCCCCGTAGACATGATGACTCCCCATGCACGTGAAGACCACATTACTAAGTTTCTCAAACCGAAATGATGAGTTCCGCTAATAAGGCTGTTAGGCAACTCATACAAATCCCAATTAAGAGGATTCCAGAAAATATGAGTCAGTTCCTTTGATTCTCCCTCAATCAATGTGTTTGGAGAAAGAATGAGCTCACCTGTAAGCATATATCTGCCTCTCGGCACATATACCTTACCGCCACCATTTTGTCCGGCAGCATGAAGAGCTGCACGGAAAGCTGCGGTTTCATTATGGACGCCATCGCCCACGGCACCGTAGTCCATCACATTAAATACTTTCCCCCCCCACCAGTCAGGAGATTTGGACACCACATCTATCCGCAAAGGTTCACTCCATGCTGTCTTTCCCCCCATTCCGTTATGGTAATACAAATAATATGTGCCTAATGGCGTGTTGTCCGGAATATCAACACTTACGGAAAAGTCATCAAAAAAATCCGTAACCTTGCATCTTACATTTTTTCCGCCTTTTAGCGGAACAAGTACAACATGCGCCTTGTCCTTATCCCGTAAAAGATTCTTTCCCTGAACCCTGAGATAATCTCCGGCAACCGCACATTCACCATCCTCGCTCAAAGCCCAACGGACAATCGGAACGTTCAGATAAAAATAAGCCTTTTCATTATTGACATCTGTCATTTCCACACTGAAAACCCCGTTCTTCAAATCCTCGGGTACAATAAACTTAAGAGACTGCTCCTTTTGCTGCAGCAAGTCCACCGCTTTAGCCTTATAGGACGCCAACGGCCCGGTACGAAGGTTGGTACCATTTACATCGGGCAGCCTGTCCTCTACAGGGAGCGGAACATACGCAGGCTCGGCATTGCCGACATTTCCATTGTCGAGGGTAAAAACTTTTATCGACTTTATCTTGTCAAGATATTCACCCCTGATAAGTACTGCATCATTAGGCCTTGTCTCTGCAGTTGTTACCTGAAACAACTTAGGTTCGAATTTACCATCTTGCCTATCGGCAGAATAGCCGTTGCCGGAACAAACCCATAAAAAGGTCAATCCAGATAAAAATATTTTATTCAGTTCCATTATTTCAAATATTGTTTAATAATATAATCAGGGATTTTCGTGTCGTAATAATCCAACAAATAGTTATCAAGATTTCCATTGATTTCATCTTTTATCTCAGTCACTTCTATACGGTATAAGTTTATATCACAGTCCGTGAATTTCAAACCTATATTCCCATAGGTTATAGGTTCTTTGGTATCTGAGCCTTTTATGACGCTTTCGCCATCCCACAAGACTTCGTAATCCTTATCCATTACACGAATCCTAAGTTCGTGCATGCTTCCGTCGTTATACGAATCTACTTTCACCTTTTGGAGCGGCTCTATAGTATTCCCACCCGACTTGTATTTATTCAGAATGATTTCATTACCGTTCTTCAGGCTTACCCCGTAATATTTCAGCATTTTTGAATACATTGCTATATTCTGGTAACGCATCTGCACTGAAAATTCAGAAGTACTCATAGCCGGCTCCGGAAAAGAGAGCCGGACGGCAACTTCATAATCAGCCCATTTCTTGTCGCCTAAATAGTATATACCATTGCCACGTTTTCTCCAATATCTGCTGCCGTCTTCTGCATAAGGCAATTCTGCAAATTTGATACCGTTCCAAACCGGATTCACAACACTTGCAGGTACATTAGATAAACTACCATCTGCAAAATTCTCTCTCAAAAGAGTATTCGGCGCAATCGGCTCCTTGTCGACAAAATTATCTTCCGCAGGGATGAAATTATCGCTGTTTTCAATAGTCCAATCCCTGAATGTCACCTGCATTTTACGAGAAGAATCCACATCGTAGCCTATTTGATTGTCATTTCCGGAGCAGGCATAAAAACCGGACAAATGCGTTTCTCCAAGATCGACAAAAACAGCAGGGCCTTTAATCCACTCATCAGCGGCATTTTTATAATGACTCAAAAAAGAATTCCCTTGTCTCGTAAGCCTTATCTCAACAGGAAAACCGATATACCCCACTCGTCTGTAAGAGGTACTACCTCCTTCCTGCTGCCTAAAAAAAACGAATAAATCTCCGGTAGCAGTCGCTTCAAGATGTACATTCACCGAACTTTGACTATCAGTGGATCTCATCATAATACCGGCAGAACCTTTCTTAATATCGTCAATTTTCACCGTTATCACAGACTTTGAACAATCGTCATGCAAAAACGGCTGTTCCTTATATGCAAAACTGTATTCATCAGATTCAAAGAAGGCATTTTTTGTGTTCTCTGTCTTAATTGTCAGAGTGTTGGAATCCATAGTAACAGATCCCTTAGCAGCTTTTCCATAGCTTGCGAATCGCCATTCATCCTGTCCGGTCTTATCCGCTGCATGCAGAGTTCCGACAAAGATTAAGACTGTGAGCAAAACAAGCAGTTTCCATGTAATTCTAATCAACGTCATTTTGGGGTTTAATTATTAATGGTTGGTTATATATTATGTCTTTCGCACTCACTGAGCACGTACAAATATATGTTCATAAGTATCAACACACAAGCATTTTATAGTATAAATCATCGCAAACGTTCCCGGGAACGTTTTAACACGTGAAGAACAGAAATATGTTGATTTACAAATAAGCGGAATCCAGTCGTGTCCGACTAGATTCCGCTTGCATTCAACGTGGAACATTTTTTAGTGGTTCAATATGAATTTAATAATAGGAGCTGGTGCGTCAAGACTGTGAGGATGATGATCGCAACCTTCTTTGATGATTACCTCAATCTCTCCCCGAAGTTTTTTATAACGTGTTGCCAAAATTTCAAGATTCTCATCATAAGGCACAGTTTTATCGCTGTCCCCTGCTACAGCTATAATCGGAATCTTCGCTTTTGCCAAAGGTTTCAGATTGTCGATAGGATTACCCTTGAAATTTTTCATATCCTCTTCCTTGATATTCCACTCCTGCAGAAATTCCTGCCATAAGTCAGTCCTTTCACGACTGGGCCAGCTCGTAATATCGCACACCGGAGCATCAAGATAGATACACGATACTTTCTCCGGATTTGCTGCTGCCCAATCGACTGCAAAGAGTCCGCCTCTACTAAATCCTTCAAGGACAACTTTTTCCGAAAAGCCGTAATACTTAATCATGGCATTGTAAAACAGGGTTCCGAGTTCCTGAGATCTCGGGCTTCCATAAAGGAATGCCAAGTCATAATGCACTACATGGTAACCCAATGCTAGCATTGCGATATCTACAGCAGGAAAAGCCCCGAAAAAAGCAGGCCTCCAAATCCAAGGCTTACCGGAAAGAGGCTTGGCAGGGGCTACTATATTAGCCTTTCTCCCGTTGAACTCGAAATCATATTTATCATAACCCCTCCATTTAGTCTTGACCCCGGGGAAATCCTGAAGCTGGAATTCTTTGGAATTTCCGGTCATCGCCCTATACGCACATTTTGCCATCTCCAAAGATGCCACCCTGTCCGGATGCAATTTATCAGGGAAATGTTCTCGCATTCCGGAAGTCGCGGCATGCATGTCGACTATTTCAAGACGGTTTTTCTCTGCAACCTCCCTAATGCGAGGGATTACACCATGAACTATAACGCTATCTTTAATCGAACCTTTTTCAATATAGCATGTAGCCGGGAGACACAAATAAATTTTAGGTTTAGAATCCATACCCGAGAACACGTCAATCATAGCCTGCATGTCTCCTTTAAATTCATCCTTATGCTTCCAATTACCACCCTTTGAATCATTGGTACCGAATTTAATAAATATTATATCTGGTTGAAAATCAAACACCTGTTTATACACACGAGTATTTATATAGGGACTGTCTCCGGAAGAAAGCACAGTGGTGCCACTAACTCCGAAGTTTCTCACGTCATAACCGGAACCGAGCATCTGCCCAAGCACCGCAGGATAGCTGTCCCTTGCCTGATTGGATAAACCTGCACCGAAAGTGATGCTGTTGCCAATACAGGCAACCTTGATTTTTTCTTTTTCCACAGCAAGGCTGGCAGGAGCAAGCATAAACATAAGCCAAACTGCCAATAACAGAGTTCTAATCATATTATAAAATTTAGTTGTTCTGTTCTGCAATCCACCTCAGAACAGTAGTTTTGAATTCATTGAAATAAGGGAAAGGAGCCCCCTCGATAAACCCCCAACCATGTCTTCCTTTCGGATAGACATGCATTTCAGCAGGAACAGCATTCCTCAGTAATGCCTGATAGAACACGATGGAATTTTCCGGTTTTACCGCCGGATCATCTGAACAGTGAAAAAGAATGGTCGCAGGGGTATCCTCAGCAACTTGCTCTTCCGTAGAGAATTTAATTACAGTATCTTCAGATGGACTTTTCCCCATAAGGTTAAATCTTGAGAACTGGTGGGTAATATTCTTTTTCATAGATATTACCGGATAAACCAAAATACCGAAATCTGGCTTCAATTCACCCTTCAACGTCACAAGCCCCGTTGCTGCAAGATGCCCTCCTGCAGAAAATCCCATCAGACCGATTCTACAAGAATCAAGATTCCATTTATCCGCATTGGCCATCACGATTTCAAAAGCCCTTGTCAAATCTTCGACAGGCACCTCTTGCCTTCCCGCTGGCATCCTGTATTTGACGACAAAGGCTGCAATGCCGTTCTGATTTAGCCATTTTGCCACAGAGACTCCCTCCGAGCCGAAAGAGAGTCCCTTGTATCCACCACCGGGACAAACCACGACTGCTTGACTACTCGGTTTATCCGTAAGGTACACATGCAATTCAGGCATTTCATCATCAAGGGAAGCAATCTTCTCAAATTCAGCCTTACCATATAATGGTAGAACTAAGTTCTGTGCATTGACAAGCACAGAACCCAGCGTTATTAAAATGATTAAAAATAAATTTCGCATATTATTTGATTTCAACACTAACTACATATTTGATATCATCAGAAGCAGCTGCTATACTTATGTCATATCTACCCTTTTCCAAATTCCATCCACCCAACTGTTCATCCCAAAATGCCCAGTCATCAACAGGAAGTTCCACTTCAACCACTTTGGACTCACCTGATTTCAAAGAAGTGCGTGCAAACCCTTTAAGTTCTTTTACAGGCCGTTCGGAAGACGGGTTGATTTGAGAAACATAAACCTGAGATATTTCGTCACCGTCACGTGTTCCCGTGTTCTTCACACTGAACGACACCTTTACCTTGTCACCAGGACTGTAGACGAAACTATCGGTCCCTGCATCCGAATATTCATAGGAAGTATAGCTCAAACCATGTCCGAAAGCATACATAGGGGTAATATTCTTAGAATCGAACCATCTGTATCCGACATAGATATCTTCTGAATATGTC
>OGXC01001497.1_pt1 | contig 17845 bp, 17 predicted proteins | sample 1576201 | NCBI WGS metagenome assembly OGXC01 (sample SAMEA3541562, study PRJEB24748) | human gut metagenome | biome: human gut; feature: human-associated habitat; material: faeces | place: China | collected 2012 | reverse complement strand
TAAGACATCGCCCTTTCACGGCGGTAACACGGGTTCGATTCCCGTCGGAGTCATTAAAAATATTATATGGCGACATAGCCAAGCGGTAAGGCACGGGTCTGCAACACCCTTATCATCGGTTCGATTCCGATTGTCGCCTCTGAAAATAGAAGGCTTTAGGTTTTTCCTAAAGTCTTTTGTTGTATTCGTAATTAGAAAGAAACAAAAAAGGCAATAAAAAGTATAAATTTACAAAAATTGACTTTTTAAAATCTATTTTTTGTGATATTCTAGTATATATTTTAAAAATATTACATGGGGAAGAGGCAGAACATTCTGCTCGAAAGGGTTAGTATTATGGCCAATAAGAAGATGAAAACAGCTGTGAAAAGTGTAAAAAAGCAAAGGACAAAAAAAGCTTTAAAACGCACGAAAGTGCAAAGCATGGAGAATAAAAAAGGTGTATTGTTCAGTATACGTGCGAAGATTTTTTTATGTTTTCTGGTACCGATTCTGTTTTTAATTTTGGTTGGGGTATTTTCTTATAAAAAAGCAGCCGCAGGTATGTATGATACATTCCGGGATTCCAATGAACAGACCATTAATATGGCAAACCAATATCTAGACGTAAGTAACTCGTTTATTGAAGCTGAAGCATTAAAGTATGCATTTCAGTCAGATCTTGGGAAATATATGATAGGTCTGTATGAGACTGATTCCACGCGGAAAAAATCTGTTATTAGCAGTGTGGGATCAAGTATCCGTGCATCTCAGGCAGGAAACGAATTTATCAGCAATATACATATTGTGACAATTGAAGATATCCAGATGTTATCCACAAGGGCAGGCGGAACTGTAATGGGTATCTACAAAGAGTATAAGGATGAAATGCTTGGATATTCTGATAATGGAAAAAAATTACCAGAATGGGTTGATTATCATAAGACTTTAGACGAAACCCTTGGTTTAAAACAGTCAGATTATATTATGGCATATCAAACAACACCACAGTCTGGTAAAGGATTTATTGTAATTGATATCAAAGCATCTGCTATTCAGGAATTTTTAGATAGCCTTGATATGGGAGAAGGTAGTATCATTGGTTTTGTTACTAAGTCAGGAAGAGAAATCATTTCCGAAAAACTTCCGGAAGGTCAGGAGAGTACCAGAGCGGATGGTGAGACAGTATTCTATGGACAGGATTTCTTTAATAATATTGAAGACCAGCAGACGACCAAAGAGGTCAGCATAAATGGAAAGAGCTACCTGTTCTTTTACAGCAGGATGGAGCGTACAAATGCTGCTGTATGTGCACTTGTACCAATGGAGATCGTTAATGGACAGGCAGATGATATCCGCAATGTGACGATTGCAGTCGTACTGATTGCGTGCGTTGTTGCAGTGCTGATTGGTATTATCATCAGTACCGGAATCCAGAAAAATATGAAACGCATTTCCGGCAGACTTGAAGAGGTTGCAGAGGGAAATCTTACAACAAAAGTCAGCGTAAAAGGTCATGATGAATTTAATAACCTTGCAGTGGTTGCAAATCATATGATTAATAATAATAAAAAGCTTGTCCAAAAGGTAAGCGGAGCAACCGATACATTAGAGTCATCGGCACAGGAAGTACGTCAGGCATCGAATGTTATGAAAGATTATTCCGTGAATATCATTCAGGCAATTGATGAGATCAATGATGGCATTACAAAACAGTCCGAACATGCAGAGGAATGTGTAAGAAAAACAGATACGCTTTCCGAAGAGATCCAGAATGTCAGCAGTATTGCAGGTCAGGTTGAAGGATTGGTTTCTGAAGCTGAAAATATGATCAATCATGGTATGCAGATGGTTCAGACTCTGGGCGAACGAGCAACAAAGACAACAGATGTAACAATCAAAGTTGAGACCAGTATTGAGGAGCTCAAAAAAGAATCTGAGATTATCAACGAGTTTGTAGAGACAATTACAGATATTTCAGAACAGACAAATCTGCTTTCCTTAAATGCTTCCATCGAAGCTGCAAGAGCAGGAGAAGCAGGAAGAGGATTTGCAGTGGTTGCAGAGGAAATCAGGAAACTTGCAGATCATTCTGCAGAGGCAGCCGGAGAAATTCAGAACAATGTAACTCATATCACAGATCAGACTGTAAACAGCGTAGAAAATGCAAAACAGGCACGGGATATGGTTGCACTTCAGACAGAGGCAGTGCAGGAAGTAGTTGGAGTGTTTGATGATATGAACCAATGCATGCAGAAACTGTTTGATGCGTTAAAAGAAATCGTATCCAGTACAGAGCAGGCGGATAAAGAGCGTGAAGATACTCTGGCTGCAGTAAAGAATATTTCGGATATTATTGCAGAAACAGCAGAGGGAACAAAACTGGTTCAGAGTGTTGCTGCAAAACTGCAGGAGAATGTAGATACCATGAATCAGACGGCTCAGTCACTGGGTGATAATATGAATGATCTGAAATCGGAGATTTCTGTATTTAAAACAGAATAATAAATAAGTAGAACATCAATTAAAAAGGTCAAATGACAAAGTGAATTCCGGTTTGTCAAAGTAAATGTCTGGTTGATCCCTGTCCGCATGTCGGACGGGGATTTTTCTGTGTGAAAACTGCTTAAAAACAGATGATTTTTCCCAAAATATAGCGTAAAATAGATCTTAAACAAGGAAAAAAGGGCATAGTAAATCGCAGGTGGGATTTTCCTGTTTTTTTTGCCTTAGTAAATTCCACCCGTATGAGTAGGCCTATGCAGCTGTGTCCCGGTTTGTCATGTCAGTTAAAAGAATTCATCTTTGGAGAGAAAGCAGTGGTGCTGTTCATCCCAAAGAAGCTCTGTGTCAGAGCCTTTCCAGTAGTCCCATGGACCGTTGGAATAGCCAAATCTGATGCGAAAAGCCTGCAGGTAGTTCAGGGGCATTCCGTCAGAATTCATGTAGTTCCATGGATTTGATTCGACTTCATTGCCTTTATGAACCCACTTTCGGAGACACCGTCGTTCTCTTAGCGTCATGGGAACGGCTTCTTCCATCTCCTGTAAGGCGACTAAATTAACCTGGTAATCAATGGAATCCTTATCTACTCTCATGGCTGCCCTCTTTGTGAAAAATGGATCGATTGAGTGTCACGTCCTGGGGAGGAACTTTGTGGCACCCAAGAAGATCCAGAATCTCCTGTCCATAGAGAAAAGAAAATACATCATAAGGGCATTTATTTCCCAGACTTTCCCGGCTGTAAGAGTTGATATGATCCATCATGAGACGGATATCCTCCTGCGAATAGGGAGCAAGGTCAGTTCTTTTCGGAAGAAAACAGCGTATAAATTCATGGTTACGTTCCGCAGAGCCCTTTTGATAAGGAGCGCTCGGATCACAATAAAAAATACGGGAGCGCAGATTTCCCTGCCGGTCGTATTCGATTGCTTTCGGATTTGAAAATTCGGTGCCGTTATCTGCAAGACAGACTTTAAACAGTGAGCAGAAACGGTCCGGACGCAGTTCAAAGTAAAGCCGTTCAAAGATATCGATCACGGACTGGGAATCATTGTGATCACGGAGAAAAGCAAGCATAAGTTCTGCTTTTACGAAGTGAATGGTAAGAAGGACCTTGTTGCCCTTTTTCCCTTCCACAGGATCCAGCTGGGTGATAGCGAGATCAGGATATTCCAGAAGATATCCCTTAAAGTCCTCGTAAGTGCGTCCAATCCGGCAGGCTTTGTCGACTTTCAGGTGGCACTCCACTTTGCGCGCACTGTAGCGTACTTTCCTTGGAAGATCGATATTCATGGCTGAGATGATGCGTGCATCGATCAGCCGGTAAATGGTTCTTTCACTTACCGTAAGATAATCCGCATTGGTTGCGCAGATGTGATGTGGAGACTGGTTTTGACGGATCAGAGGAGAAATGAATTCATCAAGATAACGGATCTCATCTTCGGAATAAGAAAGACCGGTGCGGGATTCCGAAAGAATATCACGGTATTCCCGGTGGGCAAAGTCAGCTATATATAGCCGTTTTTCCAGACTACATACAGAGCGTTTTCCACAGCCGTTACAGACATAGGGCGGCTTTAGAAGACGTCTGCAGGTTTTTTTTCGAAATCCTTACAGAAAGCATTGCACATGGAACAGCGCCTGCATAAGGTATACTTTCTGGAAGCATGGCATTCTGTGCAGATATGGGATTTCAGACAGGAAACACGTTTGACGCAAGCGTTATAGGTAAGATGATAAGCCCCCACTTTACGGTACTGGAGATGGTTTCGAACCTCCTTTGAAATTGTAATAGGTCATCAGCAGATCGTTCAGCATGGGCGGCTGCGGCTTGGAGAGTTCTTCCTTAACCGCTTTCAGCCATTTCAGCAAAGAGGCGATTTTATTCTTTGCTTCCCGCAGCATGGCGTTGGTTTTGCGAACCCAGCGGTTGAAGTCGCCCTTGTCGGTACGGATGCCCTTCGCTTCCATCGCGCGGACAGGCGGTCCCTCGTGGACGGTAGGAATCTGCTCGATGCCTTGCCGCTCATAGCTGCGGTGGTCGATCCGGCAATCCAAACCTTTCTCCGCATACTTCTGATTGCACAGATCAGCCCACGCCTGCCGCCATTCTTCCAACGTCTCTGGCTTGCCCCAATCGGTGGTTGGCACAGCGTTGAACACATAGTTTCCTGCTTCGTCCCGGATGCGATCCCCATGCTCGTCCAGCAGATATTCCCGCCGCTGCTTGTTGCCCCATCTGCCGTGTTCGTCCAAAGGACGAATGGGACACATGACATGAAAGTGCGGATTGGAAATGCTGGCGTCCTCTTTGTCTGGCGAGTGAACGGCAAAGTCCACCATCATGCCCCGGCTCACAAAATTCTCCAACAAAAATTGCCTTGCCAGAGCGATGTTCTCCTGCATGGAAAACTCGTTCTGCAAGGCAATGTCAAAGCTGTACGCAAGCTGCGCTTTCTTTCCGCGCTCGGCTTTCTCCACGGCGTTCCAGAGTGTTTCATGGTCTGCATACTCTGGCGGCGCATGGGACGGCAGCAGGATTTCCGAGCAGATCACGCCGCCTTTGCGGGTGTAGTCGCTGATCTCGACGTAGTATTCGCTGTGCAGCTTTTCCCCGGCACGGTAGGCGGCAGACGCAATAGCGGATTGCCCTGCGCCGCGCTTGATCTGCGTTACATGAAAATGGAATAGCGCGATACTCAGCACCCCTCTTTCTGTTCAGTCCGGTTGTGTTCGTTGACCGCTTCCATGAGCAGACATTTGACCTCCGGCAGGTCAAATGTCTTTTCGGCAAAGGCATAAAACTCAGCGCGTGTCAACAGCTTCGTCAGCGGAGCGATGCTTTCCATATCCGCACTGCGGACGATCAGGTTGTGTGCGCGTTTGGTTCGGTCGCCGCGCTCATAGTAGGCGATTCGGTTTTCCAGACGCTGCTTCTTGTGCTGCTCCTGTGCAAGTTGCTGCTCAATTTTTTCTTTCTCGGCATTCAGCTCGGCAAGGTTTTTCTGTTTAGGCATTGTGTGACCTCCTTCAAAATTAGTGAAATAGTTGTTCAGACTTTGCGGCGGAAATTGTCTGCGTCAGCAGATTGTTTCCGCTGCGAAGTGGGCAGGGATAGATGCGCAAGCATCGCAAGGGGTGCAGCCACTTGTACGGAGCAACGCGACGCAAAACAGCCCGGACACGCAACTGTCTGGGCGATAGGCTCCGCAGGACGCACATACTCCCGTCAGGAGAGTATAGAAGTGCGCCCTTAGTCCCGGTGGGACTTTCGGGATATTCTCGGTTCGTCAGCTTTTCTTTCGCTGCCAGACGATCTCATACCCCAGCGCATCGGCAAGCTGAACGGCTTCAACATAGCGCAGGGACTCCCGTTGGAGCTTATTGGATAGGTTGGATACGCTGTCAGACCAGCCGTGTTCGTCATGCAACAGATCGACCACCTCCTGCATGGTCATTCCCTGACGGACGATGTACGACTTGCTCTCATTTCTCAGATTGGATTTCATCAATTTTTACCTCCATAATTTCGTGTAGTGTGGTTTCGTATCGGTGATGCTGGTGTGCGGGGAGATGAAAAATCTGCCATGCCGCAAATCCGCTCAAATTTCCGTTTGTGATGCCCTGTACGCAGCAGCCCCCTATCGGCTTCATCGTTCTGCGAGAGGTCATGCGGAACGGCAGGATATGCCGCAGTCCGGTGCAGCAGCTTCACGCTTTGGTAAATCACCGGGCGGTGCATTGCATTCGGCTTGCGGTGAAAATTTCCATGAATTTCACAAGGATTGACTTCAATGTGCCGTTTTTGGCATCCTACCGGCACTCTGTAGATAGCGGAATTACGGCATTTTGCTGTGTACATACGTACCGGCGGTGCAGGGCAGGCAGCATTTCACGGCATGGGCAGACTTGTTCACGATTGGGTGCGCGTCAGCTTTCCGGTACATACGTACATAGCGATTTGCCCCAATTCTCAGATATACGGGGACTGATCAGCGGCTCGATGCCCAGATACCCCCACACTCTGCGCCCGGTGGCATTCGTGACGGTGTTCGTATGCTCCAGATTGTACGTTTTTAGATTCCGCATCAGAAAATCACTGAACGAGCGCTGCCGAATGGGTGTCAGCCCATTCTCATCACACCAGATTCCATAAATGGCATACAGCTCCTTGGAGGTGACGGACATATCCGCTTTCAGCCGTATATAGCCGGTGGACTCCATAAAGTCGATGGCGTTGTTCGCGTCGCGCTTGACATACTCCCGGTTGTTCAGCGTCCGGAGACTTTCCGTGAAACGGAAGTTGTTTGCCGCCAGCCGCTGTAAGCCCTCAAATGCCCAGAGAAAAATGCCCTCGATCTCAAGTTTCATCTTCTCGGCAATGTCGGGATCATCCACACGATCAGCAGGCTTCTCTTTTGTGGTCAGGATCAGTTGACGGCGGTAAAAACCGTTGCTGCGGTCGTAGAGGGATTGCAAATCGCCGTTGGAGAACGCCAGTAGGCGGGCGTACATCCACCCCTGATAGCTCTGGACGCTTTTGCGTTCCAAATCCATCTTGCCCTGTGCGGTAACAATGGATTTGACATAGTTGGTCTGCTTCAGCACCTCCATTTTCATATCGTCATCCACAAGAAGATGAATGTGTTCCAGATCGGCGCGGGCAAACCGGTTGTCGGAAATTTTGGCGATGCTGCCGTCTTTCATATTGCAGCCAAACAGACGCGCCAGCACAGGACCGATCTGCGATTTTCCCTCGCCGCCCTCGCCCTTGAGGATCATCATGCGCTGCCCTTTGGTGCTGGGAATGAGGCAATAGCCGATATACTCCTGAAAGGTTGGGATGTCCTCCGGGTAGAGTAGGTCGGAAAGAAACCGAAGCCAGACAACCGGCTTTCCTGCCTGCGGATTGTAGTCGATGGGAAACCGGCTGCGCACGATCTCAGACCGTCCCGCAAGAAAGCTGCCGTCGATGCGGAGCGTCCCGTTCTGCACATGAATCTCATCCGGCTTCGGCGGGAAGCTCTCTGCATGAGCCGCCAGCTTCATGATCTCCACGATATTGGAAATGGTGCGCGGAATGTTCTTTGCGGCGTAGCACTCCAACTCGGCGTAGATTTTTTCTTTCAGCAGCAGCGGGTCTGTCAGCCGTCCGTCCGGTGTGAAAAATGCGTTGTCCGCATAGATGAGCTTGTTCTTTGACAGAAATTCCCGGCAAAAAGCCGCCTCATTAACATCCTTGCCATCGAACCATGCTGGAAAATCCAACCCGGCATACTTCTTGTTCACGCTGCATCCCTCCCATTGATTTTTTCCTTGAGCTTGTCCAACCGACCGTCTACAAGCAGATAATTGACAACTTCGGCACGTTCATAGGAATCCCCGAAAGCAAGAATATCCAAGTAATATTCCGCCTCGTCCAGCTTGTGACAGGCTTCCTCAAATCGTTCATCCGGTGCTTCTGCTGGTGATTGCGGCGCATACTGCATCTTCCAACTCCGCATAAGCTCTGCTCGATGCTCTGCTCATCGCCGATATCCGCGAATACCTCGTCAAAAACGGAAAGCTCGGATCCGTCAAACGCCGGGATCTGCAGACCGGATTGTCCCATCAGGGTAAACAGACCGACCGTCTTTAAGGATACGGTCTTACCGCCGGTATTCGGTCCTGTTACGATCAGCAGGTCGAAATCTCTTCCCATCCAGATATTGATCGGAACGACCTTTTTTGGGTCAAGGAGCGGATGGCGGCCATCCTTGATATGGATATAACCTTTTCGGTTAAACTTCGGCATGGAACAGTTATAGATTCTTGAGAGAGCAGCCTTCGCGAAGATGAAATCCAGCTTTGTGAGGATCTCAAAATCCGTTGTGATCGGCTCGATATACGGGACGAGCTCGGTGCTTAAGGCAGCTAAGATCATCTCGATCTCTTTCTGCTCCTTTAATTCCAGTTCACGGAGTTCGTTGTTTAGCTTGATGATCGCCATCGGCTCGATAAAGAGTGTGGATCCGGTGGCCGACTGGTCATGGACCATTCCGGCAAACTGGCTCTTATACTCGGCGCGGACCGGGAGACAGTAGCGTCCGTCACGCATGGTGATAACGGCATCCTGCAGCATGGTCCGGCTGGAGTTTAAGATGGAGTTCAGCTGGGTGTGGACTTTATCTGCTGTGATCTTCATTTGACGGCGGACATGATGGAGTCCCGGGCTTGCATCATCGGCGATCTCATCCTCACCGAGAATACAGCGGGTGATCTCACTGTTCACATTCGTCAGTGGTTCCAGAGTGCGGAACATCTCATCGAGAGAGTCATCAGGAAGTTCCATATTTTCCGGATGGCGTCCATAATTCTTTGCGCGGGCCGCACAGGTCAAAAGTCCGCTGACGGAGAGAAGCTCCGTGATGCTTAAGGAGCTGCCGATCTCCAGACGTTTTAAGGAATCCCGTACATCACGGACTCCGGCTAAGGAGAGACTTCCTTTCTGGCGCACACGGGTCACCGCATCGGCGGTCTCGGTCTGGGTCTGGACAATCTCGTTGAAATTCGAGGACGGTGTCAGCTCCCGGCACATCTTCTTTCCCGGTTCGGACGCCGCACAGTCGGTCAGGCGGTCAATAATTTTATAATATTCAAGTGTTTTTAATACTTTCTGATTCATAGGTCGATCCTTTTTTCCTTTCAATACGCAGACATTCCGCAGTATGAAACATGCGGAGATTTTCAGTAAAGATGCCTGCCTGCACAGAAAAAGTATAACACAAACGTGTTAAATATCATAGAGATTTTTTCTTACGGTGGAGGTGTCCGATTTGGGAGGGAGAGCCTGTGGAAAAGGTTATCGAATGGTACGGAGAAACTTGTATACACCATTTTTTTGTTGCATAATAAGAGGAAAAAAATTATAATGAAAAGAAAATAGGCTAAACGCAAAGAATCCGCAAATGGAATCATATTTTGATGGATATTTGCCTGTAGCAGCAGGAGTAAGGGCTGCTGTAAGATATGAAAAGGAGACTTTTTTCATGTCAGATACACCTAACGAGAAAAAATTTATGAGGGAAAAGGTCGTAAAACCTCCGATCGATAAGCGCAGGGCCGCGGGCCGGATCCTGTGCTATGTTCTTTTTGCGGCCGTTTTCGGTGGAGTTGCTGCGGTGAGCTTTGTGGCATCACTGCCGACAGCGAAAAAGCTTTTGGGTAAAGAGCAGCCAGTGACCTCCGCACCGATCACGATCGAACGGGACCAGGATCCATCCGGCGAGCCGACACCGGTGGAGACCATGGCGGAGACCACAGGAGAGGGGATCCGCGCGGAAGATCTGAAGGATGAGGTGGATAAGATCGTTGGGGACGCCATGGAAAAGTTCCCATGGACGACGAAAAACCTCACCGAGTTAAACGACGCGTTCCGGAACATCTACCTGGAATCCGAGAAGAGTATCGTGACAGTTTCCGCAGTGAAAAACGACGTGGACTGGTTTGATAACCCTATTGAGACGACAGGACAGTATGCGGGAATCATCATCGCGGTGAATTCCAGCGAGGCGCTGATTCTGACAGGACAAAGCGCGGTGGCTGGAGCCGACTCCCTGCGGGTGACCTTTGGGGACGGATCCACGGCGGCAGTAGAACTGAAATCCCAGGACATCACCTCCAAGATGGCAGTTGTCAGTGCGAAGATCTCTGATATTGAAGAGCAGACCGTAAACTGGATGAAGGCGGTGGAACTCGGAAACTCCTATTCCGTCCGTACCGGGGACATGGTCCTCGCGGTGGGAAGTCCCTCCGGACATGTCCATTCCGTCAAGCAGGGGCTGATTGCCTATGTGGCAAAGGGAGTCCAGGCAGTGGATGGTCAGACGCGTATCCTGTATACCGAGTTTGAGAGCCATGCAGACGAGGGAACATTCCTCTTAAATCTTTCCGGCCAGCTGGTGGGCTGGGCAACCGACACTTATCAGTCCGGTGATAATGGACAGACGGAAGATAAGACGATGGCGATACCGATCTCGGAGTACAAGGGCGTGCTCCAGAAGCTCACAAACGGACAGTCCGCCCCGTATTTCGGAATCCGGGGACAGGATGTGACCTCCGTGATGATGGAGAGCGGAATCCCCAGCGGAGTATATATAACAGATTCCATTGCAGATGGACCTGCCTACAACGTGGGGATCCAGAACGGTGATATCCTGACAAAGATCAAGGACACGGAGATCCAGACGATCCGGGACTTCCAGAACCGGCTGGAGGACACGAAGACCGGAGATTCTGTAAAAGTTACGGTAAAACGGAAGTCTATTGATGAATATAAAGAAATAGAGTATCAAGTGACGATTGGAGCCAGGTAGTTATTACTGCCTGGCTTGTAACTGCTCAGACTTACTGAACAGTTATCTAGTCCAATAATAACGTTTCAGCCTTAAAACTGAAACGCTAGATGTAAAGACAGAAAACGTCTGTCGACGCAATGAATAGAAGGAGAGATTATGAGATTTATTGAAACATTCCGGGAAGGAAACCACATTTCGGATGTATACCTGTGCAAGACAAAACAGATCGCGCTCACAAAGAATGGAAAAGAGTACGGTTCTCTTGTACTGCAGGATAAAACAGGAACTGTTGACGCGAAGATCTGGGAGTTAAACTCTCCGGGAATCAATGAGTTTTGCGCACTGGATTACGTGTATGTTGACGCGGACGTGACTCTGTTCCAGGGACAGAACCAGTTAAATGTAAAACGGATCCGCAAGGCGGATGAGGGCGAGTACCATCCGGCAGATTATCTCCCGGTGACCACAAAGGACATCCCGACGATGCAGCATGAGCTCACCCAGTACATCACAACCATCAAGAACGAGTACTTAAGAAAGCTGGCATCCGGCTATTTCAACGACCCGGAGTTCATGAAGGCGTTCTCCTTCCATTCCGCGGCAAAGAGCGTTCATCACGGCTTCGTCGGCGGACTTTTAGAACATACCTTAAGTGTTGTAAAAATGTGCGATTACTTCAGTAAACAGTACCCGGTGCTGAACCGCGACCTGCTCTTGACGGCAGCGATGTTCCATGATATCGGAAAGACAAAAGAACTTTCCGCGTTCCCGGAGAATGACTACACAGATGACGGACAGCTTCTCGGTCACATCATCATCGGCTCCCAGATGGTAAAAGAGCGGATCGACACGATGACGGGATTCCCGAAAAAGCTGGAGAGTGAGCTGATCCACTGCATTCTTGCACATCACGGTGAGCTTGAGTACGGTTCCCCGAAGAAACCAGCCCTGATCGAGGCGATGGCATTAAATCTTGCGGACAACGCGGACGCGAAAATGGAGACCATGACAGAGATCTTAAGAGGTGCCGGGGACAACATGGGCTGGCTCGGCTACAACCGCTTCATGGAGACGAATGTCCGCCGGACGAGTGAAAACTAGTATGTAGAAAAATTGACCCGCGGCGGATCATAAATCGTGCATAATTTTGATAATAATTTGTCATGGAAAGACAGATGACACAAAATATCCGTGTGAAAAAGACATATGTGCGCTTTGCACTGATAAGAAACCGCAAAGATCAAAAAATAACGGTTGACAAAATCACTTTTGTGACTAAAATGAGTGTTGTTCATATTCAAATGCGATGAACGGGACAGGACTTTCTAACAGGATCTTATTCAGAGAACTGCCGGTCGGTGCGAGGCAGATAAGAAATTAGAAGGTTATCACCTGGAAGCAGCCGGGATGAACAGCTCATTTTAGTAATTCCGGACGGAAACCTCACCGTTAAAAGGGGACCGATTCATCTGAGAGTACAGCAGATACTTGAGGAGGATGGGACTGAGAGGCCGGTTTTCCGGCAACAGAAGTGTGCGCCTGATGCACTGGCTTCCGGTGCGCACACTGGTCATCCCGGCCGCTGCGGATATCACGCAGGCCCCGCTGAGCGACATTCTCGCGCTCGCGGAGGCGAACCATACGACCGTTGTGCGCGTGGACGCGCAACAGACGATCGCGGCCGGCGGCATCTCCGTGCACCTGTATCCGGAGCCCTGTGCCGGGCAGGAGGACGGCAGCATGATCGTGCTGGCCTCCATCGGCGATTATGACACGCTCGTGCCCGGCGACGTGGACACGACGGCAGAGGCAAAGTTTCTCAGCACCTGCACCTATCCCGACATTGAGCTGCTGTTCGTCGGCCACCACGGCTCGAAAAGATCCACCGGTGACGCATGGCTCGATGCCATCGCGCCGGACGCAGCGATCATCTCCGTCGGCTACAACAGCTACGGTCATCCGACGAGTGACACGCTCGAGCGCCTGCAGGCGCACCACATACCGATCTACCGCACCGATCAGATGGGCGACATTACGGTGCATCTCTCGTGAGGAAACGCTATGGCAAAAGCTAAAGGAAAAAAGAAAACGGAAGTGCTCGACTACGGCGCACAGGTGCGCAGCCTGCGCGAGCAGGGGCCGGGACGGCTGTACCTGCTCTGGGGGCGGGAGGATTACCTGCGCGAGCAGTACCTGCTGGAGCTGAAAAAGCTCTGCCTGCCCGGCGGCGAGGATGACTTCAGCTATCACCGGTTTGATGGGGCGGAGCTCGACTTTCAGGCGCTGGCGGACGCGGTGGACGCAGTGCCGTTTCTGACCGAGCGCACGCTCATCGAGGTGCGTGGATTCGACACGAACAAGTGCCGCGAGGAAGAGGCGCAGGCGCTCGTCCGGGTCATCGGCGACCTGCCGGATTACTGCACGCTGGTGTTTCTGATGAGCACGGATTTTGAGCCGGACGGCCGCCTGAAGACGACGAAGGCCTTCAAAAAATACGGTGAGCTCATCCAGTTCACCGCCCAGGGGGAGAGCGCGCTTGTGCGTTGGGTCGGCAAACGCTTTGCCGCGCACAAGAAGCACATTTCGCCCGAGGACGCCCGCCAGCTGATTTTCTTCACCGGCGGCCTGATGAACAGTATGATCCCGGAGATCGACAAGATCGCGGCCTACGTTTCGAGCGACACGGTCACGCGCGCGGACATTCTGGCCGTGGCGCACCGGCTGCCGGAGGCGGTGGCTTACGAGCTGACCGACCGGCTGGCCGATCAGGACTATGACGGCGCCATGCGCATTCTCGCGGACCTCCTCGCCGACAAGGCGAACACACCGATCTTCCTGCTCGCCGTCATCGGCCAGCAGATGCGCAGGCTTTATGCCGCGCGGCTCGCGCGGCACGCGGGCCTTGGCACGGGCGATCTACGCGCGCTGCTCGGCCTGCCGTATGACTTCATTGCGGAAAATCTCCTGCGCTCGGCACGGAAATTCTCCGGCCGCCAGCTCGAGGAGGCGGTGCGCCTGTGCGCGCAGACGGACTTTGCCATGAAAAACACCGGCGCGGACGACGCCGAGCTGCTCAAGGAGCTGCTGCTGCGCATCGCCGTGGGAGGCGCGGCATGATCCGCATCCGCGAGGCCATCATCGTCGAGGGCCGGTATGACAAAAACACGCTCGCGCAGGTCGTGGACGCGCCCATTCTCGAGACGTCCGGCTTCGGCATCTTCCACGACAGCCAGCGCCTGGCACTGCTGCGCCGCCTGGCCGAAACGCGCGGCATCATCGTCCTCACGGACAGTGACGGGGCGGGCTTTGTCATCCGCAACTATCTGCGCGGAGCGATCGACCCGACGCAGGTCAAGCATGCCTATATCCCGGACGTAGCCGGCAAGGAGCGGCGCAAGCGTACCGCCTCGAAAGAGGGCAAGCTCGGCGTGGAGGGCATGCCGCCGACAAGAAGATTTTCTTTCTCATTGTGATTTGTTTTTAATGCCGGGCGGCGGGTGGATAGTCCGCCTTTCCCGGCTGGTGAATAATTTGAAATTTTAGTGGTCGGGGATAGTCCCGTTTGTCTGTTTGGTTTTCAGGTTGCCAATCAACCGTAATCCCGTTGTTTCATGCTGTCAGGCTTATACATTATTATATTATAGGAAATCGTTCATGTCGAACGCTTCGTGTTCCTTGCTTGCATCGCCAGTTCCGGCAGGGACAGCAGCCGTAGCCAGTTCCGCTTCGTTGCGTCCCAGCAGTTCCGCCACCTTTTCCAGCCCGCCGTTGATGTTCTCCACCACCGCATCGTAGAGGTTCGTCCCCTCAATGCTTGCCAGCGTCCCGGCGGCTTGCCGTTTCTCCGCTTCGGTGGGGTTGTCGGCGTTCGCCGTGCGTACCGTTTCGCCCAGTTCGTCAAAGCTCACGCCCGTAGCCCGCCCGGTATCATCGTCACCGTCCATGTACCCGGCTATTTCCTCGTCCTCGTAGTCGGGTTCGTCATTCTCGTAACCGGGCGTTTCTTCCGCTTCGGCTGCTGCTTCCGAAATGTTTTCTTCCGACTGTCCGTCAGCTTGCGGCGCAAAAATAGTATCATTTTCAGCCGCTTGCGGGAGGTGTCCCGATTTGTCCTGCGCTGTCCCAATTAGTCCACCCTTGTATCGGCTTTCACCTATCAACGTGTAGCCGCCCACTTGTTTTTGCGGAAGTGGTGCATCATTCGCCTTGTCCGTTGGTGTATGGTTGTCGGCATGGCGATACCAAATCCATAGGGCGATATAGTACACCGCCAGCCCGGTAAGTATGCAATAGACCACCATAGCTATACGGGTTTTTGGAAGTGACTTTCATACAGGGTGTTTATCTCGTCTTGGTACTGCTCGAAGTGGCGCAGCAGAATGTTTTCCACGTAGCTGCTTACCGTCACCTTTCGCCCGCCTATCACCGTCACGATACGCATCAGCTTCTCATGCGTGGTTCGGCTCACGTACAAGGGCTGTCGGTCTGCCAGTTCCACTTTCTGAAAGTAGGTTTCCCGGTAGTCACCCGTGCCGCCCTTGCGCTTGCGGTTTGTCGTTTTCTCCACCCGCACCGTTTCAGTCTGCCGTCCCTCGTGGGCGGTTTCCGTTTCGCCGCCGGGCTGCGGTGCATCATCCGGCTGGCTCTCCCGCTTGGCGGGTACGCCCTGCGAGATAAGTTCTTTCATGAAATCCTCGTCTATCTTCGGCATCCCGCCGCTTTGCTTTGCCATATCATTGTAATTTGATGTAGTACGCTATTTCGGTTATCAGTTCTTCCAAGTTGCTTCCCCTTACCAGCGGGCGGCTGGCGGGAAAGAGCGTGGAGCGGAACACCGCCTTTTTATCCGCCACCAGTTCCTTTTTGTAGCGTTTGGTATCGGGGATAAAGGTTTTCATCAGCGGCAGTTCCAGTTCCTTAATGGTCTTGTCGTAGGCGGTGTAAAGGTCTGTTTTCTCCCTACCGTCCACCATGTTCCAAAAGAGGTACAGCCCGGCAAGTCGGCAGGCTTCATTCTTCACCAATAGCTTTTGGATAGCCATTGCGAACGACAGGCTGCTTTCCAGCACCACCTTGTCGGCTGAAATGGGGGTGAAAATGTAGTCCATGCCCGCAAGGGAGTTTATCACGCCCTCGCTGTTCACCGTGCCGGGCAGGTCGAAAAACACTATATCCGGCACGTGTCCGGCGGCTATATGTTCGTCAGCCGTTGCAATCGCCTTTTCAGGTGAACTGCACAATACCGGGTAGGCTTTCTTCCCCAGCCGGGTGAACTGCTCATACGCCATTCGCTTGTAATCTTCATCCGCCCCGACCTGCTCGGCATCCCGCTTGCGCATCCCGGCAATGGAGTGTTGCGGGTAGTCGCAATCGACCACCGCCACATCGTAGCCTTTGAGGTAGTATAGGTAACTCGCCGCCAGCACGGTAAAGGTGGTTTTGCCGACCCCGCCCTTTTGGGTGGAAAAGGCGACATAAAGGGGTGTTTTCTCGTTTTCCATATTGCTTCCGTTCATTATTGGTTGATAGATTTGTTTATTGCTTTCAATCATTCATTCCATATTGCAATCTTGAAATATTGAAAGATTGTTTTATTTCAATCTTGTTTTCCTGCTTTCATTCTTTCTTGAAATATTGAAATCCTGCAATCATGTTTTATTGAAATCCTGCTTTCAATCATTCTTTCCTGATTGGAATATTTCTTTCAATCTTGCTTTCAATATTGAAATCCGATGCAAAAAAAGGGAGAAAAAACGTCCCCTGAAAACCTTGTCCCGATTTGTCCTGCGCTGTCCCGTTTTGTCCACCAACCACCTATTTTACAGCATTATAAATCACCGTTACTTTGCAGCGGAGTAACGAACCGCAGGGGGCGCAGGTGTAAAACAGGGCTGGTGAATGGCTGGGCTTACCGTTCCACGCTAACCCCAATCCGTCCGTGACGGATTTCGATTTTCGTCAGAAAATAGCAAGGTGTGTTTTGTAGCATACAAAACCGTTTTCCGTGCCTGAAAACGCCTTGCCCCTTGCGGGGGTAAAAATCACTCCGAAGTCGTAATTTTTTAATCCAAAGAAGCATGGAAACAAGAAGAACCAACAAGGGCGGTCGCCCCGCCCTCGCAGACCCGGCGAAGCATCGCCATGTCCTTTACCTGAACGACCGGGAGAATGCCCGCTTCCTCTCGCAATGGGAGCAGTCGGGCGTTACGAGCAAGTCCCGTTTCATCGCCGCCCGGTTGTTCGGCGAGCCGTTCCGGGTGGTGAAAGTGGACAAATCGGCGGTCGAGTATTGCGCCCGGCTGACCGAATTTTATGCACAATTCAGAGCCGTGGCGGTCAATTACAACCAAGTGGTAAAGGCGTTGCACAGTAATTTTTCCGAGAAAAAGGCACTGGCTTTTCTCTATAAACTGGAGAAAGCGACCACCGAACTGGCGGCACTGAACCGCCAAGTTATTGCATTAACCAATGAATGCAAGGAACTATGGTTGCCAAAATAAGCACGGGCGGCAATATGTTCGGCGCACTGGCGTACAACCAAAACAAGGTGGACAGCGAGGAAGCAAAGGTGCTTTTTTCCAACAAAATGCTGTTGAGCGAGGACGGGAATTTCTCTATCGGCGAGTGTATGCGCAGCTTTGAAATGCAGATGCCCGTCCAGCTTTCCACCAAGAAGCCGATACTTCATATTTCCATAAACCCGCACCCGGAAGACGTGCTGACCGACCAGCAGCTTTCCGACATCGCACGGGAGTATATGCGGAAGTTGGGCTATGGCGACCAGCCTTATTTGGTGTACAAGCATACCGACATCGACCGCCACCATATCCACATCGTGGGGTTGCGGGTGGACGAGAACGGCAGACCGCTGAATGACAGGTTCGAGCATCGGCGCAGCAAGCAAATCACCCGTGAACTGGAAAAGAAATACGGGCTGCACCCGGCAGAGCGAAAGGAACGTGCCGAACGTCCGGAACTTAAAAAGGTGGACTATGCCGCCGGGGACGTGAAGCACCAAATCGGCAACA
>OGXC01001486.1_pt1 | contig 17883 bp, 12 predicted proteins | sample 1576201 | NCBI WGS metagenome assembly OGXC01 (sample SAMEA3541562, study PRJEB24748) | human gut metagenome | biome: human gut; feature: human-associated habitat; material: faeces | place: China | collected 2012 | reverse complement strand
CCTATGGGGTCCGAACTACACTTTTAATTGTGTCCTTGACAAGGGGGCCAGTTCAGGTAGCGGCGCATAATTCATATAGCGCCGCAAATTTTAGATATAGTTTATCACTTGTATTGCGTATTATAGTTTGCTGGGAAAGGGTAAAAATATATTCCTTACCTGTTTTACGAGGATTTCCTTCATAAAAGTGAAACAGGAAATAAGCCGGAATAAAAATATTTTCAAAAAGCATCAGCAAAGTAAATTTAAAAATGGCGGCGCTTTTAAACTTTGTGCGCCGCCACCACCACTCCTCATTCCTAACTCCTCATTCCTGACTGTAAAAAGACTGCTTTCGCAGTCTTTTCTCAGGCAAAATGGTCATACAGTTTTCTGACGGACTCGATATCCTTCATCCGGAAAGGAGAGAGGAAATGGGTGAGGGAGCCCACGACACGGTGGCGGGTGAGGAAGTGCCGGGCCTCTTCGATGGTTTCCTTACCGCCATTCTCGAAATATCCCCGTTCCAAAGCATCGATGCGCCCTTTTTCCTCATCGAAATTCTCCCGGTAAATCCCCTGGAGAAGCAGGAGAAAGTCCACTGCCTTCTGCTCTTTCCGGTCCTTCACGTACAGCCGGTTTTCCCAGTCCAGGAACGTGAGCTTGCCGTCCCGAAATGTGATATCCCGAAGCGCCGGGCGGCCGTGAATGATGTCATCCCTGTGCAGGGCGGCCAGGGCAGCACCGGTCTGTTCCAGAATTTCTTCTTTCTCTTCTTCCCTTCGTTTGGAAGTAAGAATATTCTTCAGGGTAGGTCCCCCGTCCAGGGTGACCATGTAGGTCGGTTCCAGCAGTACGATTTTCGGTACCAGTTCCGGGTGCTTTTCCCCGGCAATGGTGATGCGGGCGATTTCATAGTAGAATTCCTTTTCCACCGAATATTTGACCAGCTGGTTCCGGCCATTGCCCAGTTTCCGCTTGATCCAGTATTTCTCTCCGTCCATGGCGAAATCAAGGATCCGGCGGCTCGGGTTTTCCCGGATCACCGCCTCCGCCAGGCGCTGGGTTTTGTATTCATCCATATGTCTGTCCTCACGTAATGTGTATATCAATCAAGCCGTTTATTTTTTATTTAACCTATTGTAACAGAAATGTAAAAACTATGTAAGGGGGAGGGCAAACGTTGGTAGAATTCCCATTTTAGCTGCGAAAGTTCTGGACGATAGCTGGGAATTAGGAATGAGGAATTAGGAATGAGGAATGGTGGTGCGGCGCATCAAATGATATGGCGCCGCGAGTTTGTACGGACCTTCTGATTCTGATGGATAGAATTGCTCCTGCAGGGGTCTCCCGCTTCCAGCTGCTGGCTTCCGGAAAGGCTCAACGGCCTATGGAATAAATAACAGGCGGAAATAACCGTTGGAAAGTACCGCAGGCTGATCAGTTTTCCAAACTGCTGGAGGCTAGAGACTCCGTGCTGATGACACTGCCCGCCAGTATGCTGACCAGCGGCGCAGCCGCGGGACCTCAACTCTCAACTCTCAATTCTCAAATCTTAGCCCCAAGCGGCTGAGTCCTTCCCTCCTTCATCTATGCGTAAAATGGATAAAAAGAGAGGAAATCCATGAAAAACAGATATAAATAAACATATTGCAATTTTTCTGAATCAGTGTATAATTTGGTTAAATCATTTTTCCGTGGGAATTCAGACAAAGCGGAAGTGATGGAGAAATGTATGGGAAACCATACCATACCGGTGGATGATGTATGCTGAAAAATGACAGTCACAGGGCTGTCTGCCGAAGGAGTAACACTATCAGGCGTTCAGGAGAACACGAAACTGCATACGGACACAACTCTGGAGAGTCCCATTCAATTGGGAGCCGAAGGTGTAAAGGGATTTCACCCGTAGAAATCTCGAATCTCTCAGGCAAAAGGACAGGGCTGGCACATGGGTAACTCCCGTGTTTTCTGTTACAAGTAAACGCCAGCATCAGTCCTAGTAAGGCTGAGTGCGGCGGTTTTTTGTTTATAAGAACAAGTACGGGAAACAAGGGAGACATGATTATGGACATGGCGGCAATCAATCAACTTGTAGGTACCATTGACGGGTTCGTATGGGGACCTGTCATGCTTTGCCTTCTCGTGGGCACGGGCATTTATATGACCGTAAGCCTTCATTTTCTCACCTGGCGGAACCTGCCTTACGCATTAAAGAGCGTCTTCTGCCACGATTCCCGGACCACTTCCAAGGGAAGCGGCGACGTATCTCCTTTCTCTGCTCTCATGACAGCATTGGCTGCTACCATCGGTACCGGTAACATCGTCGGCGTGGCAACGGCCATGTTTGCCGGCGGCCCCGGTGCCCTGGTATGGATGTGGCTGTCCGCCTGCTTCGGACTGTCCACGAAATTCTCTGAATGCATGCTGGGCTTCAAGTACCGGGAAGTGAATGCGAAGGGCGAAATGAAAGGCGGCCCCATGTTCACCATGAAGAACGGCTTCAAGAACCATAGAGCCGGTGTCATCATGGGCACACTCTTTGCTTTCTTCGCCGTCATTGCCTCCTTCGGCATCGGCAATATGACCCAGGCGAACTCCATCAGTACTGCCATCAATACCACCTTCGGCGTATCGAACACCGTGGTAGGCGCGGTACTCACCGTTATGACCCTGGCAGTCATCGTAGGCGGCATCACTTCCATTTCCAAAGTTTCTTCCGTTGTAGTTCCTGGCATGGCTGCTTTCTATATCCTCGCCGGCCTGGCCTGCATCGCTATTAACTATGAGAACATTCCTCACGGCCTCTACCTCATCATTATGATGGCCTTTGATCCTTCCGCTGTAGAAGGCGGCGTTGTGGGTACCATTACCGTTTCCGTCATGAATGCGGTTCGTTTCGGCGTAGCCCGCGGCTGCTTCTCCAACGAAGCCGGCCTCGGCTCCGCAGCTATTTCTGCAGCTGCTTCCACCACGGACCGTCCGGCCCGTCAGGGTTACATTTCCATGACCGGTACCTTCATCGATACCATCATCGTATGCTCCATCACCGGCCTCACCATTGCTTCTTCCGGCGTCCTCGGCACACTGGGTGCTGACGGCAAGCCGCTTACCGGTGTAGGTCTTACCATGGCTGCCTTCTCCACCCATCTGGGAACTCTCGGCACCTACATCGTTTCCATCGGCATCATTCTCTTCGCTTACTCCACCATCCTCGGCTAGGAATACAACGGCGAAAAAGCCTGGGAATACCTCTGGGGCACCCATAAGTACAACATCATTTACCGGGTAGTCTTCTCCCTGGTGGTCTTCGTAGGCGCCACCCAGACCCTGGACCTGGTATGGAACCTTTCCGATATTGCCAATGCCCTCATGGCTATCCCGAACCTGATTTCCATCCTCGTTCTTTCCCCGGTTATTAAAGAAGAAGTCTTCTCCTTCCAGAAAGTCATCCAGAAGGAAAAAGCAGCAAAAAAAGCAGTCGCTGCAGAAGCTGCTGATGATTCTGCAAGAATCTGATTTTCCCTTACCTGAAACGGCATCCTCCGGGATGCCGTTTTTGAGTGGGCCTGTTCCCAGCCACATATTTTCCGAGAAACTTTTGACTGCTTAATGAGAAATGAGGAATGAGGAATGGCGGCGCGGTGCATCAAAATGATTGGGCGCCGCAAATGATAAGAATCAGTTAACCGCAGGCGACTGAGGTGGTACATTTGCCGCGAAGCGGCTGGCAATCTCAAGGCCCCATCCGTTCACACGCCGGTCGACCGCACAATCGCCGCAGGATGGATTGCCGCATAGCGGCTGATCAGCTTTCCTGAAAGCTAACAGCTAGCAGCTAGGGAAGCGCTGATTAATTCGCAGAGTCAGATTTTATAAGGATTTTTATGCACTGCTTCGTCATAACTCTCCTTAAATAGCTCGCTATTCGCGTCGAGTTATTCCTCGCATTGCATAAAAATCCAAGAATAAAATCTGACAACGATTTAATCAGTGCTTCCCTAGAAGCTCCACGCGAATGACTCTATCCGCCAGTATGCTAACCAGCGGCTAAGCCGTGGAACCTCAACTCTCAACTCTCAAATCTCAAATCTCAACTCTATCTTTTAGGCTTCTTTCTATTGATAACCAAAATACACCATTTTCATGAATTATAATTCAGACGTTATACTTACCATAATTTATTGATTATTTGATTTTGATATATATAGAATTGTATGGATACTTCAGTAAAACTATTGGTTATTTGCTATGAATATACTATAATAAAATAAACACTTTGGGTGTATTTCAAGGGAGGGCAAGATATGAATCTGTCTGTGCAAATTTTTATTTCCCTGGTCCTGTCCGTGGTTGTGGGACTGGTCCTGGGAGACGGAGCGGCGGCTCCGGTGAAAATGTGGATCGCCCCTATCGGCTCCATCTTTATTAACCTCATCAAAATGATGATTGTCCCCGTCGTTTTCTGTTCCCTGGTGGTAGGCATGACCTCCATGGGGGATATGAAGAAACTGGGACGCATTGGTATCAAGACCCTGTGCCTTTACCTGGTGACAACGGCCATTGCCATCGTCATCGGCTTCGTAGTGGCGGGCTTCATCCATCCCGGTATCGGCATGTCTATGCCCATGGATGCAGCGGCACCGAAGGTGAAAGAAGCGCCCAGCATTATGCAGGTCTTTGTAAACATGGTCCCGGCCAATCCTATCGCTTCCATGGCGAAGGCGGACATCCTGCCGGTCATTATCTTTGCCCTGTTCTGGGGCGCCGGTATCATTGCAGTCGGCGGGAAGCGGGCGGAAATCCAGATTTCCTTCTTTGATTCCTGCGCAGAAGTCTGCTACAAGATCATCGGCATGGTCATGAAGACAGCGCCCATCGGCGTATTCTGCCTCCTCCTTCCGGTGGTGGTCCAGAATGGCCCGAAGGTACTTCTGCCGCTTCTGTCGGTCATCCTCTGCATGGCCATCGGCAGCGTCATCCATGCGGTCTGTGTCTATTCTTCCCTGGCCGGTGTATCTGCCCACATGAGCCCCATTACGTTCTTCCGGGGCATGTCGGAAGCCATGGCCATCGCTTTCACCACCTGCAGCTCCGCCGGCACCCTTCCGGTAAACATGCAGAATGTGCAGACGAAACTGGGCGTGAAACGAGATATCGCTTCCTTCGTACTGCCCCTGGGCGCCACCATCAATATGGATGGCACCGCCCTGTACATGGGCATCTGCTCCCTGTTCATTGCCAATGTCTTTGGTATTGACCTCACGGCCCACCAGATGATGATGATCGTACTCACCGGTACCCTGGCATCCATCGGCACCGCCGGCGTCCCCGGCGCAGGGCTCATCATGCTGGCCATGGTACTCCAGTCCGTAGGCCTTCCTATGGAAGGGCTGGCCCTGGTAGCCGGCATAGACAGGGTGCTCGATATGTTCCGTACCTGCCTCAATATCACCGGCGATGCGGCTGTGGCAGTCACCGTGAATGCTACGGAAAAGGATTGATAAGTATATACTTTTTATCATAAACTAATCATAGAAGGCTATTGTTTATTTCAAAAGGTTAGTTTATAATAACCTTAACTTCATAAGTGGATGATGCATGCGGAAAAAGGCCGGATTCATGGGCCTGCCGAAGGAGTAACACTATCAGGCGTTCGAAAGAACACGAAACTGCATGCGGACAGAACTCTGGAGAGCCCCGGGCCGTTCCCGGGCGCCGAAGGTGCACAGGCAGGGGAATTCCCCGGCTGTAATCTCTCAGGCAAAAGGACAGAGCCGAGCGGTGATTGAAAATCAATGACCGCCGGCTCTGTTTTGTTTTTCAGGGCCGGCGGTTTTTTGGTGGGAAAAGAGGAGAGTCTCTCCTGTCCCGGTTCCAGGGAATGGCTGATGGCTGGAAAGTAAAGAGCTGCATCAGCGATTCCCTGGCAGCCAGGACCATGGCTGTCCTCTTTACCACCTGGTAGAGGATCTTTTGGAGAAGGGAAAAGATCCGGGAAGATGGGAGGAATGTATATGTTAGTAGATGTATTGAATCAGATTGACAGCATCGTATGGGGGCCATGGCTCCTGATTCTGCTGGTGGGCACCGGGGTATACCTGTCCTGCCGGCTGGGATTCCTGCAGGTCATGAAACTGCCGAGGGCTCTGAAACTCATATTCTTTGCCCGGAATAAGGGGGACGGCGATATCGATTCCTTTAAGGCCCTCTGTACGGCACTGGCTGCTACGGTAGGTACCGGTAACATTGTAGGCGTAGCAACGGCCATCAAGCTCGGCGGCCCGGGTGCCCTGTTCTGGATGTGGCTGGCCGCATTCTTCGGCATGGCTACCAAGTTCTCCGAAGGCTGCCTGGCCGTGAAATTCCGGCAGGTAGATGCGGACGGCAACATCGCCGGTGGTCCTATGTACTACATCGAAATGGGGCTCGGCAAGAAATGGAAACCACTGGCTGTGGCCTTTGCTCTCTTCGGTATTATGACCGCCATGCTGGGCAGCGGCACCACCACCCAGATGAATGCCATTACCTCTTCCATCTATGCGGGCTTCGGCGTATCCACCTATATTTCCTGCGCCATCATCACCATTCTTGTGGCCATTATCACCTTCGGCGGACTGCAGTCCATTTCCAAGACCGCTTCTAAAATCGTGCCGGCGATGGCTGTCATTTACTTTGTCGTTACCGTTATTTTCCTTGCACTCAATGCCTCTGAACTGCCCCATGCGATATCGGAAGTGCTGACCGGTGCCTTCAATGGTACCGCCGCAGCCGGCGGCTTTGCAGGAGCCGGCATCATGCTGACTCTCCGGAGCGGCATTGCCCGGGGTCTTTATTCCAATGAATCCGGCCTGGGCTCCGCGCCTATCGTAGCGGCTGCTGCCAAGACCAAGTGGCCGGCGGAACAGGGACTGATTTCCATGACCGGTACCTTCATCGATACCATCATCATCTGCACACTCACCGGACTCACCATTATCGTATCCGGCGTATGGACCGGCACCACCAACGGTGCGGAAATGACACAGGCTGCCTTCGCTACCACCTACGGAAGCCTGGCGCCCTTCATTCTTACCATTTCCCTTACCCTCTTCGCCTTCACCACCATCATCGGCTGGAACTACTACGGTGAACGGTGCTGGGAATACCTCTTCGGTACAAAGACCATTCCCATTTACCGTATCGGCTACATCATCATCCTGGCATCCGCCGTTTTCCTCAAACTGGAAGCCATCTGGTCCCTGGCGGATATCGTGAACGGCCTCATGGCCATCCCGAACCTCATTGCCCTTTTGGGCCTGTCCGGCGTCATCACGGCGGAGACGAAGAAGTACTTCAACCACCTTACCATCCGGGATGCGAAACTGAAAGCCTACAAAGCCCGGAGACTGGCATCGAAGGCCAAGTAAGCCTATAGGGTATATATAGTAAAAATAAATAAAGAGAGCTACCCGTCAAGGATGGCTCTTTTATATGATGGGGTTGGGGCGCTGAAGGATAGAGTCATTCGAGTGGGGCTTCTAGCTTCTAGCTGCTGGCAATCAGGAAAGCCGGTCAGCCGCTGCACAGGAAAGATCGGGGATGAGATCGAGATCAACATATTCCACCGTAATGCGGCCCATATAAACCCGTCATTTCAACCGGTGGTAAGGGGAGGTGTGAATATACCGGCAAAAATCGCTAAAGCATAGAGGAGTGGAGAAATCTTTCTTGCTTTTGGGGACACAGAGGTTTTCAAAGGGAAGAGGGAGAATAAAGAACGAGGCTGAGATTGAGACCGAGGTATTTCACCGCGAAGCGGCAGAAGGAGTCTGCCGTCTGACCGTCTGCCCACCTGATGTCTCCGGATGGACCGACCGCTATTCAGACATGTCTGATTCCCGCCGCAGGCTGATCCACTCAAGGCTATAACTCTAACCATCAGCATGCCAATGCGCCGCAGGCTGGTCAGTTTTCCTGAAAGCTAGCCGCTAATAGCTAAAAGCCCCGCTCGAATGACTCTATCCGCAAGCACAGGAATCTACTATTTCCTTGCCCCCTTCTTCTCTTCCGTGCTATAATTAACAGTATTGTATTTTCATGGATTTCCACCGAGAAAAAGGGGATTTCTATGATATAATGAAAAGTAATATTGGGGAAAACGCAGTGCGTTTCTCCGGAAGCAGGGAGGCGAGCGGTTGGAAAAACATGTCATTATCAGTGTGACCTCGCTGCAGCGGGACGAGAACGGGAAGGACGAGAAAATTTCCCTGGAAACTCCGGGCATTTACGGAGAAGAGGGGGACATGAAGTACGTCACGTACCAGGAAACGAAGCTGGCCGGCATGGAAGGCACCACCACCACCCTTCGCATGTATGGAGACCATGTGAACCTGATCCGGGAAGGAAATTTCCTGCAGAACCAGGAATACCGGATGGGGAAGAAGTCAGTATCCAGGTATGAGACCCCCATGGGCGTCCTGAAAGTCACCGTGGTGACGAGGGAAATCGAAAATTCCATCACCGCCGGGAACGGGCGCATGCGCCTGTCCTACGATGTGGAACTGGAAGGTCTCTTTACCCATTTGAATGAAATTATTGTAGATGTGCGGGAGGATCCGGAGTATTCATGGAAGTCAGAGAAGAACTGAAAGAAATCATTGAAAAAGCAAAGGATGCGGCAGTGGCAGCCGGCGAACTGCCGGAAGGCGACTACGCTCCTGTACAGCGGCTGGAAGTGCCGAAGGAAAAGGAATTCGGCGATTATTCCACCAATGCCGCCATGCAGTGGGCAAGGACAGCCCACAAAGCACCCCGGCAGATTGCTGCGGCCGTGGTGAAACATATTGATACCCCCCTGGTTACCCGTATGGATATTGCGGGCGCCGGATTTATCAATTTCTTCCTGGCCCGGGATACGGTGTACCAGGAACTGAAGAATATCCTGGCCGCTGGTCCTTCCTACGGAGACCTGCCGAAGACACAGAAAGACCGGTTCCTGGTGGAATACGTTTCCGCCAACCCCACCGGGCCCCTCCATATCGGTCATGCCCGGGGAGCCGCCTACGGCTCTGCCCTGGTGAACCTGCTCCGGGCAGCGGGATATGACGTATTCTCCGAATACTACGTGAACGATGCAGGCAACCAGATCGACCACCTGGCAGAATCCATCAACGCCCGGTACCTCCAGCTGAACGGTATCGATGCGGAAATCCCGGAAGATGGCTACCACGGCCAGGACATCATCGACACCGCCCGGCATATCATGGAAAAGGACGGCAAGAAATACCTGGACATGGATGAAAAGGAACGGCTTTCCATTTTCAAGGAACTGGGACTGAAGGAAAAGCTGGCAGCCCTGAAGAAAGACCTCCACGACTTCAACGTGGACTTTGATAACTGGTTCTCCGAAAAATCCCTGTACCCGGACCAGGTAAATGCAGCCCTGAAGGTGCTGAAAGACGAAGACAATATGTATGAAAAGGACGGTGCCCTGTGGCTCCGGACCACGAAGAACGGCGACGACAAGGACCGTGTGGTCATCCGGACCAATGGCGTGCCCACCTACTTCTGCTCCGATATTGCCTACGTAGGCAATAAGATCCGCCGGGGCTACAACAAGCTCATCGATATCTGGGGCGCCGACCATCACGGATACATTATCCGCCTGAAGACGGCCATGAAATTCCTGGGCTACAACCCCGATGATTTCGAAGTCATGCTTCTCCAAATGGTGACCCTCCTCCGGGACGGACAGCCGGTGAAGATGTCCAAGCGTACCGGCCAGGCCGTGACCCTGCGGGAACTTATGGATGAAGTAGGTACCGATGCAGCCCGTTACTTCTTCTGCGCCAGGACCCTGGATTCCCAGATGGACTTCGATATCGATCTGGCAAAGAAACATTCCAATGAAAATCCTGTCTACTACATCCAGTATGCCAATGCCCGTATCCACAGCCTGTTCCGTCAGGCAAAGGAAGCCGGCGTAGCATGGGATGGAAAGTTTGAAAATACCGATTTCACAGCCCTGAAGGAAGAATGCGAACTGGACCTCATCAAAAAGATGGAAAATTACCACCAGCTCGTGGCAGGGGCCGCAGCAGAAAGGGCACCCCAGCGCATTGCGAAATACGCCTATGAACTGGCAGCCCTGTTCCACCATTTCTACAGGGAATGCCGCATCCTCGGCGTAGGGGACAACCTGACCCAGGCAAGACTGGGACTCATCACTGCGGTACAGTACATCCTGGTCCATGCCCTCACCATCCTCGGCATCTCCGCTCCGGAACACATGTGAGGTAGCAGCCATAAGGGCTTGTATGTTATATGACTAAACGGATTTTAATGAGGAATGAGGAATGAAGGTGCGGCGCACAATTCATAGAGCGCCGCGAAATTTAATAATTTTTCAAAGTACTGATTAAGTGATTCTTAAATTGGCAGAAAAATTATTAAATGCATGCTATTCTACGAATTGACGCATCATACGACCATTCCTTGCTCCTGACCAATAGCTATATAGTCTGCCTGAATAATGGAGATATATTTAAGTTTGCGGTGCAATATAATTTGTGCGCCGCACCACCATTCCTCATTCCTAATTCTTGGTTTCATCTATGATTCCTTGTCCAGTAGAGTTCGTAACCAATTTGTTTTGAGAAAGCACTGCAAATGGATACAAAATTGCCGCCATATAATTTGACGCGGCATACCACCATTCCTCATTCCTAATTCCTCATTCCTAATTTTATAAGGAGGTCCCATGACTAAATACATCTTCGTAACCGGCGGCGTTGTTTCTTCCCTGGGCAAAGGCATTACAGCCGCATCCCTCGGCAGACTTCTGAAGAACCGGGGATACAAAGTCACCATCCAGAAATTTGATCCGTACATCAATATCGACCCCGGTACCATGAGTCCTTACCAGCACGGCGAAGTCTTCGTCACCGACGACGGCGCTGAAACGGACCTGGACCTTGGCCACTATGAACGGTTCATCGATGAAAACCTGTCCAAGGCTTCCAACGTCACCACCGGCAAAATTTACCAGTCCGTCATCAATAAGGAAAGAAAAGGCGAATACCTGGGCTCCACCATCCAGGTCATCCCCCATATTACGAATGAAATCAAGGACCGGGTCCTCCGGGTCGGCCGCAACGACAATGCGGATATCGTAATCACCGAAATCGGCGGCACCGTAGGGGATATCGAATCCCTGCCATTCCTGGAAGCCATCCGCCAGGTCAAGAAGGATGTGCCGAATCGGAATGACGTACTCTATATCCACGTCACCCTGGTACCCTACATCGAAGCAGCGGACGAACTGAAGTCCAAGCCCACCCAGCACTCGGTGAAGGAACTCCGTTCCATCGGCATCCAGCCGGACATCATCGTATGCCGTACGGTGAAGGCCCTGCCGGACGACATGAAGAGAAAGATTGCCCTCTTCTGCGATGTGGAACCGGAAGCCGTCATCAATAACCTCACCGCCAGAAGCATTTATGAAGTGCCGCTCCTCCTCCAGGAAGAAGGCCTCGACCGCATCGCCCTGGAAAAACTGGGCCTCGATGACAGCCCCTGCGACATGAAGGACTGGAAAGCCATGGTGAACCGCATCCTCTCCGCTGACAAGGAAGTGGACATCGCCCTGGTGGGCAAGTACGTGGAACTCCACGATGCTTACCTCTCCGTGGTAGAAGCCCTGTCCCATGCAGGCTACGCCTTCGGCACGAAGGTGAAGATCCACTGGATCAATTCGGAAGTACTGGAAGAAGAAAAACCGGACCTCCGGGAAGTCTTCAAAGGCATCGATGGCATCGTAGTACCGGGAGGCTTCGGCTACCGGGGCGTGGAAGGCAAGATCGACACCATCCGCTATGCCCGGACCAACGGCGTCCCCTTCCTGGGACTGTGCCTCGGCATGCAGTGCGCGGTCATCGAATTTGCCCGTGACGTATGCGGCATGAAAGACGCAAACTCCACAGAATTTGATGAAGAAACTCCGTATCCGGTGATCGACCTCATGCCAGACCAGGAAGATGTCACTGAAAAAGGCGGCACCATGCGCCTTGGCATTTACCCCTGCAAACTGGCAGAAGGCTCCAAAGCCCGGGAGCTTTACGGCGGACAGGAAATCGTATACGAACGTCATCGTCATAGATACGAAGTATCCAATGCCCTCCGTCCGGAACTGGAAAAAGCAGGTCTCTCCATCTGCGGCACCAGCCCCGATGGCCGCCTCGTAGAAACCATCGAACTGAAGGATCATCCCTACTTCGAAGCTACCCAGGCCCATCCGGAATTCAAGAGCCGCCCGAACCGTCCGCATCCCCTGTTTGTAGGACTGGTGAAAGCAGCCATTGAACACCATAAGGGATAAGAAAGACAAAAAAGCACCGCTTCGGCGGTGCTTTTATCGTGCTGCTGATGGATAGAGTCATTCGAGCGGGGGCTGCTAGCTGTTAGCTGTTAGCTTTTAGCTGTCAGGAAAGCTCTACAGCCTACGGCACGAATGACTGACGGAAATATCTGGTGGGAAGCGCCGCAGGCTAACCTGCTTTATTAACGCTAGTGTCATCTAAAGCATATTTGTGTTAATGATTGACGTTGACCTGAGCGTTATATAATTTGGTATCTTACCGATTATCGATATTAATTGCTGTAGACTCTGCACCCAAATCGTCATCTCGAGCGGTGGTAAGTACCGTAATGATAGAAAACAGAAAAATCGAAAGTGAGAGAGAGTCGAGAGATCTCTCAGAGAAATGCCTCTAACGGTCTTACAATGCCGACAACGGTTGAAAAGTCCTGTATTCCCAAATATTTGGTGGGAAGCGCCGCAGGCGAATCAGTCTTCCTGACAGCTAACAGCTGGAAGTTAGAAGCCCCATGGGAGTGACTCCAACCATCAGCATACCAATCCGCCGCGAAGCGGCTTAAAGAGCCTGGCATCTGAAGTCTGACCGTTTGACGTCTTCAGCAGAGTGACGCTATCCACCAAAGCGTTCCCCCTTGGAGATGAATGTCCTGCATAGGACATTCAAGTTTGGCATAAATAAGGCGCTTAGCCTGCCCATTAAGGCGCCTTCCTTTTAAGCTAAACGGGGGACGGCCAAAGGCCGGGGGATGGATAGCCGCGAAGCGGCAGAACCTCAATTCTCTTACCTCAAATCTCAATTCTTCCTTTTTGCCGCAGGCTGACCAGCTCAATGCTCAAGGCAAAAGGCTCAAGGCTCGTGACTCTGACCCTTATTCATGCATTTCCGCTAACCCACTCCCACCTGTTTCTGGTGTATAATAAAAGAAATTTCCTTTCATTTTCCTCGAAGGAAGGTGACCTTCATGCACGATGAACAGATGGGAGAGCAGAAAATACAGATTGCGCGGATCCTTTTGGAACGCATGAGCCGCCGGTTCTATCCCCTGGCCTGCCGGAGTTTTACTGACACCGGCAGCACCATAGATGCGGCCCTGTTTGCCCTTTTCCGGAAGAAGGGACTTCCCTTCGCCGAGAGCAGGAAGGTGAGGAACAGCATCGTCCGAAAGTACGTCCATTTCCGGCTGGAGCTGGCATCCCTGGTGGTGAAGGAAGACAGCCGTCAGAACCCCTTCCTCGAAAGCACCATGAAGGATAACCTGGACTTTGACATTACCCGGTCCTTCAGCGAAGAATTCGATGGGGTGCGGAAGGCGCTGCTCCCATTCCGGCCGCCCTTTACTATGACCGGAGCGGAAGTGATCCCTCTCCTGTCCCTCCTTTCCGGGGAAACCGGGACAAATCTTTCTCCCCTGGCCGACGATTTCACAAAGGAAACGAAGGGATACCTGGAAAAGGTGAAAGAAGAAAGCCACCGTTTCATGGAGGCCCTTTCATTCTGTGATCCCCGGTTCCATGACACCACGAAGACAGAGCTGCCCTTCCTTCTGAAGCAGTGCATCTGTGAAAACCTGGGCATGGAGCAGGGAGGTCTGGTGGTGGAAAGCGCCCAGATTCTCATGCCCCTCACAGAAGTGACGCCCTTTATTGCCAGGAAAGAACTGACCCCCGGCGGCGCCCGGTTCTTCTACCATTACCTTCTCTTCCGGGCCCTCATGGTTTCCTTCTTTGCTTCCTATATGTGGCAGGACAGGAAGCTGAAGGATCCGGTGTACCTGGGTATCCTGAAAAGCCGGCCCATGGTGCGGCTCATCCGGGCAGGAAAGGCCATCCATTTCCTGCGGGAGGAAGACCTGCCCCTGTCCCAGCGGCTGTACCTGAAGATGCATATGTTCATGCGGCAGTGGGCCATATTTGACCCGAAAAATGAAAAGGCCTGGTACCGGTACTACCCGAATTTCACCAGCTACATCACAGACCGCATGGAAGATGAGCATTTCGAAGATCGGATCAATGGGCTCCTTGATGAATTCTGCCATACCGATGATTTTGTCCTGTCCGAACGGGACCGGAATTTCCTCATCCAGGAGACCGCAGCCTTCATCAATACATCCTGCCGCACCATGTACTTCGCCTACGGCATCGGCTTCCGGAAGCCGGAAGATTTCATTGCCTCCCAGTGGAAGGAGCACACAAAGAATCCCTTGCTGAAGGGAATGAAGAAAATCTTCGGATTGTGAGAAAGGATAGAACTGCTAATGGGCAGAGTCATTCGTGCGGGGGCTTCTAGCTATTAGCTGTCAGGAAAGCTGGTCAGCCTACGGCACGAATGACTGATGGGAATATCGGAAGGAAAGCGCCGCAGGCGAATCAGTTTTCCTGACAGCTAGCTGCTAGAAGCCAGGAGCCCCATGCGAATGACTCTACACGTCAGCAGCTCTATCCGCGGCGAAGCTGCTGGTCATCTCAAGGTCCCTGCTTTTACATTTTTCCCTTGAAAGGAATTCCCCATGTTTCGTAAACTTCTCTGCCTGTCCCTCGCTTGCTGCTGCCTGGCCTTTGCCGGCTGCGGTGGGGCTCCTGCTTCTTCGTCCGGCAAGGACTATGAACGGATTGTGGTGGTATCTGATCTCCATTATCCCACGAAAGCGACGGCTGAAGATAAACGGCAGGCCATCCTGGACAATAAGGAAAAGGCCCGGCAGGACATAAACGGCTGGAAAGACGTGGACCTCACCGTATTTACGGGGGACATGGTGGCCCAGTACGGCTCCATGGACCAGATGAAGGAAGCCAAAAATTTCATGGATGGCTTCTCAGGGGATAAAGTCTATATCGCCGGCAACCATGAGCTCTTCTATAAGGAAGAACTGAAAAACGGGAAACCCGTCATGGCGGATCCCGCACTCCGGGCGGCCCATGAAGACAATTTCCAGAAAGTCTTCGGTCCTCTCCACAGCACAAAGGAAATGGGGAAGTACTTCCTCATTTTCCTGTCTCCCGAAGATACGAAGGGAAAGTATCCCGTGGAAATGTCGAAAGAAGAACTGGACTGGCTCACAAAGACGCTGAAAGAAAACCAGTCGAAGCCCACCATTATCTTTTACCACGCTCCGCTCTCGGATACCCTCATTCCCTACAACGACAAAGTAGGAAGCCCCCGGAACTTTGCCCAGCCCGCAGGGGCCATTGACCTCCTGCTCCTCACAAATCCCCAGGTGAAACTCTGGGTTTCCGGCCATACCCATACGCCCCCCACGCAGCCGTCCTTCAATAATGAGGTGAACTACTATCACGGAAAAATCCTGGATGTCTACAACCCCACCTGGGACGGCAAACAGGTATGGACCAATTCCATCTATCTCTACAGGGATAAAATCGTCATCAAGACCTGGGACCACAAAAAGGGAGAATGGATGGACAAAATGACGAGGACCATTACGTTGTAGTGGGGATGGGGCATCTGCAGTCTGGCATGTTGCTGGATAGAGTCATTTGTGCGGAGGCTTCTAGCTGCTAGAAAACCCGGTTTGCCTGCGGCGCTTTCCATTAGCTAACCTCCGTCGCCTGCGGCGCCACCTCCTTCCCGAGGAAGGAGGCTTTCAGCAGCTGCGCCGCTACTCCATCTGACACTTACCGAATATCGTCATCTCGAGCGGTGGCAGCATGCTATGTGAACATACGGTTAAAAATCGCTACAGCTTCGATGAGTCGAGAGATCTCTCAGATTAATGACTATGACGGGGTTTTCAAAGATAGATTTGAGGAAAGAGATTTGAGAGTTGAGGTCCAGCCGCTATGCAACAAAGCCGCTGATACTATCTGATATCTGACGTCTGAACCGTCTGATGTCTCACTGCCGTGAAGCGGCTGGCCAGCTCAATACTCAAGGCTAAAGGCTCAAAGCCCCCGCCCGTTCGCATGCTCATTCTCTCGTTCACACGCCGCCTGCCATTCTTTCGCGGCGCACTTCCACTCCTGACTATTCAAGCCTTCGGCCCCATTCCCCTCGATCTCGGTCTCGATCTCGATCTATTTAAAAGAGGTGTTTTCCATGGAAAGTGCTTACTATACAAAAGAAGAAGGCGGCAGTGTCCTCTGCGGGCTCTGTCCCCACCGCTGCCGGATTCCGCCGTCCGGGAGGGGCTGGTGCCGGACCCGGTGGAATGACCACGGCCAGCTGAAGGTCCTCACCTACGGCCTTGTGACCTCCGCCGCCCTGGACCCCATCGAGAAGAAGCCCCTCGCCTTTTTCCACCCCGGGAGCCGTATCCTTTCCCTGGGCAGCTGGGGCTGCAACATGTGCTGTGCCTTCTGCCAGAACTGGGAAATCTCCCAGAAGGAGCCGGAATCCCGGAAAGTGACGCCGGACCAGGTCCTCCGCCTGGCCCGTTCCCTTGAGGCTGAAGGAAATATCGGCGTTGCCTGGACCTATAACGAGCCCTCCCTGTCCTTCGAATTCATCCGGGACACGGCGCCCCTCATCAAAGAGGCGGGCATGGTAAATGTGATGGTATCCAATGGCTATATTGAGGAGAAGCCCCTGGAAGACTTCCTCCCCTATATAGATGCCTGGAACATAGACCTGAAATCCTGGGATCCGAAATTCTACCGCGCCATCTGCGGCGCTGGCCGGGATGACGTGCTCCGCACCATACAGATGGCGTCGAAAGTGAGCCACGTGGAGCTCACGAATCTCATAATCCCCGTAGAAAACGATGATCTCGACCAGATGGAACACATGGCGGCCTGGATCGCATCGGTGGACAAGAACATGCCCCTCCACATCACCCGCTTCTTCCCCCGGTACCGCATGATGGACCGGGGCCCCACCCCCATCTCTACACTGGTCTCCCTGGGCCGCATTGCCCGGAAGCACCTCACCCGGGTCCGCATAGGTAACGTGAGCGATGAAGATCTCCTGCTGCACGGATGGAGGAATTGAAAGAAAGAGTTGAGATTTGAGAGTTGAGAGTTGAGGTCAAGCCGCTTTGCGGCAGTAAGATGTCAGACGGTTCAGACAATCAGACGTCAGACAGGATCAGCGTCTTAGCCGCCGTGGGAATCCTGATGACTCTGCCCCATAACGTCATCTCGAGCGGTGTTTGCATGCCGCATGACTCTGTCCGCAAAATCGCTACAGCTTCGAGGAGTCGAGAGATCTCCCAGATCAATGACTATGACGGGGTTTTCAGAAAAGAGTTGAGGAAAGAGAGTTGAGGTCCAGCCGCTTTGCGGCAGATGCACCCCCTTGCCCGCTTCGCGGGACTTACCCTAAAGGGAAGGGTTCACTGATTTCTCAGTCGCCTGCGGCTCCCTACGAAATCAGTTCGCTTGCCACCCCGGAGGGGGCAGCAAGGCTTAAGCCTGCGGCGCTTCCACCGCTAAAGGGTACGAGGTGATGGATCGTGTCACTGTGATAGTCATTCGATGATTGTGAGATATCCCCTGGCATGCAGCCTTGGAGAAGGGGCGCGGCGAAGCCGCTGATACTATCTGACATCTGACGTCTGAACCGTCTGATGTCTCACTGCCGCGAAGCGGCTGGC
>OGXC01001468.1_pt1 | contig 18024 bp, 17 predicted proteins | sample 1576201 | NCBI WGS metagenome assembly OGXC01 (sample SAMEA3541562, study PRJEB24748) | human gut metagenome | biome: human gut; feature: human-associated habitat; material: faeces | place: China | collected 2012 | reverse complement strand
CGAAAAGCTTCAACAGATCGGCAGCAGTATTTTAGGTGTTGCAAGGGATGAGCTGTATCTGGGAATGCGTTTTCTGGATGTGGCGCTGAGCAGTTTTGTATATCAGATGGATCCGTCTGTCAGTCCCTTTGGAACGGATGGAGCAGTGATATATTTTCACCCGCAGCAGCTTGGGGGCTTGTACCGGCAGAATCGGATTCTTGTGAACCGGGGATATCTGCACATGGTGTTTCACTGTATTTTCCGACATTTTATCAAACAGGGCATGGACGGACGCTATTGGAATTTGAGCTGTGATATTGCAGCAGAGCATATGATAGATGGGATTTATCACAGAAGTGTCCGATTTTCCAGGAGTCTTCTCAGACGGGAGACCTACCGGAAGCTGGAAGCAGAGAAAAAAGTTCTGAATGCCGAGCGTATCTATCGGATTCTGACTGCCTGGGAGTTAGAAGAGAAAGAATTGTTGAAGCTGGAGCAGGAGTTTTATCAGGATGACCACAGATACTGGGAGAATCAAAAACCGGATCAGAAGCCAAGCCCGCAGATGAACCAGAAATGGCAGGAGATCAATGAAGAGATGGAGACCGATCTGGAGACATTTTCAAAAGAGGCATCCAGGCAGACCGGAGATTTTCTGGATCAGGTAAAAATCGAAAACAGGAAACGACAGGATTACGGGGAATTTTTACGGAAATTTGCGGTGTTTCGGGAGGAAATCGGTGTGGATCCGGATACGTTCGATTATACGTTTTACAGTTATGGACTTCAAATGTACGGAAATATGCCGCTGATCGAACCGCAGGAAACAAAAGAAGTCAAAAAAGTTGCAGAATTTGTGATTGTGATCGACACATCCATGTCCTGTTCCCGAAATCTGGTACGAAAATTTCTGGAAGAGACATATGGCATTTTGTGTGAAGAGGACAGCTTTTTTAAAAAGACCAACATTCATATCCTGCAGTGTGATGAGACTGTGCAGTCTGACCAAAAGATCACAAGCAAAGAAGAATTGAAAGAATATATGGAGCATCTAAAGCTGTACGGAGAGGGCGGGACGGATTTTCGTCCGGCGTTTGCATATGTGGATCAGATGTTGGAAAATCATGAATTTGAAGAATTGAAGGGACTGCTTTATTTTACAGACGGTTACGGAATCTATCCGGGGAAAATGCCGGCATACAAGACGGCATTTGTATTTATGCAGGAGGATTACCGGGATGTGGACGTGCCGGCCTGGGCATTGAAGCTTATTATAGAAGAATCAGAAATGGGAGGAGATACATGGATATAAAGCGAGCAAAACAGGAAATTAAAGATTCTATTGAGGCGTATTTGGCCAAGGATGAATTTGGAGATTATCGGATTCCGGCGATCCGTCAGAGACCGATTTTTCTGGTGGGACCTCCGGGAATCGGAAAGACACAGATCATGGAACAGATTGCGAAAGAATGCCGTATTGGCCTGGTAGCATACACGATCACACATCATACAAGACAGAGTGCGGTAGGGCTGCCGTTTATTCAGGAAAAAGAGTACGGTGGAAAAACGGTATCTGTAACAGAGTACACGATGAGTGAGATCATTGCATCTGTGTATGACAAGATTGAAAAGACCGGAATTCGGGAAGGAATCTTGTTTCTGGATGAGATCAACTGCGTGTCGGAGACGCTGGCGCCGACGATGCTGCAGTTTCTCCAGGGCAAAACATTTGGAAATCAGAAGGTGCCGGAAGGCTGGATTATCGTAACAGCGGGAAATCCACCGGAGTACAACAAATCCGTGCGTGAATTTGACGTGGTGACACTGGATCGTATTAAGCGGATCGATGTGGAGGAAAATTTCGAAGTATGGAAAGAATATGCATATCGTCAGGGAATCCACCCGGCAGTGATCTCTTATCTTGAAATTCGCAGAAAAAATTTTTATCGGATTGAGAATACCGTGGATGGAAAAGTATTTGCGACAGCAAGAGGCTGGGAAGATTTATCCCAACTGATACAGGTGTATGAGATGCTGGAAAAGACTGTGGACAGGGATGTGGTTTATCAGTATATTCAGCACAAGATGATCGCAAAAGATTTTGCAAACTATCTGGCGCTTTATTATAAGTACAAACAGGATTATGCAGTGGAAGATCTGTTAAAAGGAGAATGGAATCCGTCCATAATTCAGAAGATCAAGAATGCGCCGCTGGATGAGCATCTGAGCATCGTAGGACTTTTGAGCGGCCGTCTTGGCGAGGCGTTTGCAGCCTGTTATCGGGCAGATGCCATGGTCACGAAAATTTATGAATACATGCTTTTATATCGGGAACATCAGGAAGAGTGGTCTTTGGAAACGGTGATCGGGCAGATCACGCAGGATCTGGAAGCAGGAAAAAAAGCGGAGCAGCTGACCCGCACAGAAGAGAAAACCATGCAGAAGGCAGAAGCGTTTTTTGAAACAGCCAGAATCCGTGTGGATGAGTCATCCGGTTCCAAAGAAGCGGTTTATGACGAAGTCAAAGCACAGTTTGAAGCGGAGGCAGAGAGGCTGGAGGAACAGACAGAAGAGGCAGCCGGTATGCTGCAGCATGTGTTTGCGTTTCTGGAGACTGCATTTGGAGAGAGCCAGGAGATGGTGGCATTTATTACAGAATTAAATGCGAATTACTACAGTGTGTGGTTTATCAAAGAAAATGGATCCGATGCGTACTACCGGTATAATAAAGGGCTTTTATTTGAAGAACGGCAGCAGAAGATTCTCGGGCAGATGGAGGAAGTGGAAACATTGTTAAATGCCGGGATTAAATCATAAATTGTCATAAAAATCAGATGAAAAATCGTTGACTTTCTGTTCGACAGTCATTATGCTAATTCTTATGGACATATGAAACAACAGAAAATTACTGGTGGGAACAATAACATCAGAAGAATGGAAAGCAGGAGAACACCATGATAAAAGTAATAGCAAGCGATATGGATGGAACTCTTCTTGGTAATGACCATAAAGTAGCGCCTGAGACATTAAAAGCAATCCATGAGGCATGCGATGCGGGAATCCGTTTTATGATCGCCACAGGACGAAACTTTAAAGGCGCAATGGAAGAATTAAAAGAAACAGATATTGTGTGTGATTATATTGTCGGAAGCGGGGCGGAAGTGCGGGATCAAAAGCAACAGATCGTCAGTACAGCACCGCTTTCGATGGAGTTGTGTGAGGAGATTTACGAAAATCTGAAAGAATTTCCGGTTTCGATTATTTTCAGTTCCGGAGATTATGACTACCGGATCGGAACGAAAAAAGAAATCGAAGAAAGTTTTTTGAAACAGATCCAGCTGTTTCACATGGATACCGGTCAGGATACGGATGAGAGTGCCGTTTTATCTTCCCCTCTCTATCGGAGAATCGTAGAAAATACGAAGATCATCTCCGAATTTCAAGAACTGGAAGAGTCGCAGGTATCAGTCTACAAAGTATTTTTGTATTCCAATGACCTGGAAATGCTGGAAAAGATCAGCAAAAAACTGGAGAAAAATAAAAAACTGGCAGTGGCTTCCTCTTTTAAGACAAACTTAGAGATTACGGCAGTGGAGGCACAGAAAGGACCGGTCTTAAAACAGTACATCGAATCACTGGGGTATACGATGGATGAGGTGATGGTTCTTGGAGACAGTCTGAATGATTATTCCATGCTGTCTATGGATTTTGGAGCAACAGTGGCGATGGAGAATGCAATGCCACAAGTGAAGACGGTTTCAAAATATATCACAAAGTCCAATGAAGAGTTTGGAGTTGCATATGCAATCTACGGAGTGCTTGCACAGATCAGAAAGGAGAATGCAGGATGGATGTCAGAAGCATGAGAAACGCTGTCCTTGGGGCAAGAGTTGTAAATGCCTTAAAGAGCAGAAATATGGATGCATATTATGTAGAGACAAAGGAAGAGGCAGTCGCAAAAGCTCTGGAGCTGATGCCGAAAGGTAGTACGATCAGCTGGGGCGGAACGATGAGCGTGGCAGAAGCCGGACTGATGGATGCCATTCGAAACGGAGATTACACGTTATATGACAGAGATCAGGCAGAGACAGCAAAAGAGAGAGAAGAAATGATGCATCAAGCATTTTTTGCCGATTTCTTTCTGGGCAGCACCAATGCAGTAAGTGAAGACGGCGTTCTTGTGAATATTGACGGCGTAGCGAACCGGGTGGCAGCCTATGCTTACGGGCCAAAGAATGTTCTTCTGATCGTGGGGATGAACAAGGTTGTCAAGACACAGGAGGATGCTCTGCACCGGGCAAGAAATGAGGCGGCGCCGATCAATGCGCAGCGGTTTCAGAAAGAGACGCCGTGTGTTTCGGGCGGAACCTGTTTTGACTGTAAGAAACAGGGATGTATCTGTTCTCAGATCTTAATTACAAGATACAGTCAGATTCCGGGGAGAATCAAAGTGATCCTGGTGAATGAGTCTCTGGGATTTTAAAAAATAACAACAATGAAACAGGTAGAAGAGGTTGAAATGAAAGAAAAAAAGCAGCAGAAAAGAAAAAAGAAAAAAGGCTGGGATCCATTATCACTGACAGTGCTTCTGATCGCGCTTTGTGTGTTTGTGTTTTCCGCGTATCAGCTGGCAATGATGATGGTTCCGTACTACACTGGCGGTGAGGAGTATGACGAGATCAAAAATCTTGCCATCGTCAGCGACAAGATTGGGGAGGGAGTGGAAGAAGCTCCGAAGTTTCAGGTGGATTTCGATAAATTGGTGCAGGAAAATCCGGATACCGTGGCATGGCTGCGCTTCGACCAGCCGTCGATCATCAGCTATCCGGTTGTGAAGAGTGCAGATAATAACGAATATCTGACAAAGACGTTTTCCGCAAATGACAACAAACTGGGAGCAATTTTCATGGATATGCGCAATCAGAATGATTTCAGCGACCGGAATACGTTTATTTACGGACACAATATGAAAGTCGGAGGAGAGATGTTCTCCCAGCTGAATGAATATGCAAGTGAAGATTTTTATAAGGCGCATCCGTATTTCTATATTTACACACCGGACGGAAAGACACGGACTTACGAGGTTTTTTCTGCAGGAGTAGTGAAGGATTCGGCAGAAGTCTATAACCTGAATATTACGACAGATGAAGAGTTTGAAGCATATCTGGCAGAGTGTAAGAGTACGTCCAATTATGTGACGTCTCCGGGAGTGGACAGAAATTCCAAGATCGTCAGTCTTTCTACTTGTACAAATGTCAATGAAGATGAAAGATTTCTTCTGCAGGGAGTTTTGATCAAAGAGGAGTAGGACATGGCAGACAGATTTAATGTGGGAGATGTAATCCGGATGAAGAAGCCTCATCCGTGCGGCAGCTGTGAATGGGAGGTGCTGCGTGTGGGAGCTGATTTCCGGCTGAAATGTCAGGGATGCGGACACCAGATCATGGTGGCGCGCAGGCTGGTAGAAAAGAATACAAAAGAAATTAAGAAAAAGTCTTGAAACGAGCAGATTCTTATGGTAAAATAGAAAACTGTGACGTACTGCTGAATTATCAGCGGACACAATTTTCCTTGTTCCCGGAGGAGCCGGGAGCCAGAGACCATAAGGAGGTGCAGAACATGAACAAGTATGAGTTAGCTGTTGTTGTCAGCGCAAAAATCGAAGACGATGCCAGAGCTGCTGTGATTGAGAAAGTGAAAGAACTGATCACACGTTTCGGTGGTAACGTAACAGACGTTGATGAATGGGGTAAGAGAAGATTTGCTTACGAAATTCAGAAAATGAAAGAAGGATTTTACTACTTCGTACACTTCGAGTCTGACGCGAGTGTTCCAGGTGAGATCGAACAGCGTATCCGCATCATGGACAACGTACTCAGATATTTATGCGTAAGACAGGAAGCATAAGAGAAGAGAGGTATATATGAATAAAGTGGTTTTGGTGGGTCGCTTGACAAGAGACCCGGAAGTTAGATATTCACAGGGTGACAGTGCAACTGCAGTTGCAAGATATACAGTAGCAGTAGACCGCAGATTCAAAAGAGACGGAGAACCGACCGCAGATTTTATTCCGTGTGTTGTGTTCGGACGTTCTGCTGAGTTTGCAGAGAAATATTTCCGTCAGGGTATGAGAATTTCCGTTTCCGGAAGAATCCAGACAGGAAGCTACACAAACAAAGACGGTGTGAGAGTCTATACAACAGAAGTGATTGTAGAGGATCAGGAATTTGCTGAGAGCAGAGCCGAAAGCGAAGCAAACAGAAGTTCATTCCAGTCTTCACCGGCACCTGGCCCGGCACCAAGTATTGATGCAGGGGACGGTTTCATGAACATTCCGGACGGAATCGATGAAGAATTACCGTTTAACTAACTTCAAAAGCCATAGTTATCAAAACAGGAGGTAATGAAGATGGCTTACGAAAAAGGTAGCAGACCAGAAGGCGGCTTCAAAAAGAGAGGCCCTGCACGCAGAAGAAAAAAAGTTTGCGTATTCTGTGGAAAAGAGAATAACGAAATCGATTATAAAGATGTAGCAAAACTGAAAAAGTACGTTTCTGAAAGAGGAAAAATTCTTCCTAGAAGAATTACAGGAAACTGTGCAAAACATCAGAGAGCACTGACAGTTGCTATCAAGAGAGCACGTCACGTAGCACTTATGCCTTACGTAGCTGAATAATTCAGACTAAGATGAGAGACCAGCCCTTTGTGGCTGGTCTTTTTGTGTATACCATGAGCCGAGTACAGGGTAACAGTTGCGTTTGACGGGGGTCGGATGCTCCATTATAATAAAAAGAGAAAATTATTGGAGAAAAGGTATCGCAAAAGCATGAGTACAGATAAGCATAGATTAATACCAATTACTGATCTGCATACACCGGAACTGGAGATCTACAATGAACGCAGAGAGGTACAACTTTTTCATTATTATGAGCCAGAGCGGGGGCTGTTCATTGCGGAGAGCCCCAATGTGATTCTGCGGGCACTGGCAGCGGGATATGAGCCGCTGTCACTTCTGATGGAACAGCGGGAAGCGGATTCGGAGAAGGGCAGGGAAATCCTGGGGCGGATTGCAGAGGTGTCTGGGGAAATTCCCGTATATGTGGCATCCAATGAAGTGCTGTCGGAGATTTCCGGCTTTAAACTGGCGAGAGGAATGCTCTGTGCCATGCGCAGAAGAGCATTGCCGGAGATGGAAGACTTGTGCGGAAATGCCAGACGCATTGCTGTTCTGGAAAATGTTGTAAATCCCACAAATGTAGGCGCAATTTTCCGTTCTGCGGCAGCGTTGGGAATCGATGCAGTACTGTTGACGGGAGGCTGCAGTGACCCGTTGTACCGTCGGGCGGCAAGAGTCAGCATGGGAACCGTATTCCAGGTGCCGTGGACGATCCTGGAGACAAAGGACTGGCCGGAGCATACCATGGAACAGCTGCGGAAGATGGGGTATCATACCGTAGCCATGGCTTTAAAAGAAGACAGCTTGCGGCCGGATGATGAGAAACTGCATAATGTCGAAAAGCTTGCCATTATTCTGGGAACGGAAGGGGAAGGACTGGCAGCGGATACCATTGCGGATTGTGACGATACGGTGTGCATTCCCATGGCCCATGGTGTGGATTCCCTGAACGTGGCGGCCGCCAGTGCCGTGGCTTTCTGGGAACTGTGTAAGTAAGAGAACGGCTCTCCGTCCGGAAAAGCTGACAAAAAGCACAAATTTGACAGAGGAATATTGTCTATTCGTCAAAATAATATGGTGGCGGAGCGGGTTATTATTTGTTATAATAGAAGTTGTCGAACGCAAATATTGAGAGGTGTTCTTTCATGAAAAAACGAATCAGACTGAAAGGCAGGATCCGTACATATATCCAGTTTACCCTATATCTGGGCCTGTTACTGCTAGCTATCGATGCGGCGGTATTCATGTTGGATTTCCGTGCAGGACTGCTTACCTTCGGATTTACGATTTTTTATTTTGCAATTACCCTGACACTGTGATTTCTTTTAAAAATGCGGTAGAAAATGTATTCACCGCCGATGTATAAGATCAAGGCTACTGTGTACAATGCACACGGAATATGGTCAGATCCAGCGAAAACTGCTGCGGGATCTGGAATTGCCATATGCCCTTCTGGACGATTCCGGCAAGGTGATCTGGACCAACATTGCCTTTGAGAATGTGGTGCATCAGCCCAAGGGCTACAGTAAATCCATCACTTCCCTGTTTCCTACCATTACCCGGGACAGGCTTCCGGACGAATCTGGTGTGGACGAGGCACAGTATGAACTGGAATACGAGGGCTGTGAGTATGTGGCCAAATTCCGCAAGATTTCTCTGAAGGAGATGGCGGAACACAGCGATATGATTGATGCAGAAGGCTATAACGGTTATCTGATTGCCGTCTATCTCTTTGATGAGACGGCACTGCATATTGCACTGCAGGAAGTGGATGACCAGAGTCTGAGCGTAGGCATGATCTATCTGGACAACTATGAGGAAGCGCTGGAGAGCGTTGAGGAAGTCCGCAGATCCCTGCTGATCGCACTGATCGACCGTAAGGTGAACAAGTACATTGCATCTCTGGACGGTATCAGCAAGAAGCTGGAAAAGGACAAGTATCTGGTAATCATGCGGAAAAAAGCGGTAGCACAGTTGCAGGAGGACCGTTTCGATCTGCTGGAAGAGGTCAAGACCGTAAACATCGGCAATGAAATGGCAGTGACCATCAGTATCGGTATTGGTCTGGATGGCCTGACTTATGCACAGAACTATGAATTCGCCCGTACCGCCATTGATCTGGCGCTGGGACGTGGCGGGGATCAGGCCGTGATCAAGACCCCGGAGAGCATCACCTACTACGGCGGCAAGAGTCAGCAGGTAGAGAAGAATACCCGTGTCAAGGCAAGAGTAAAAGCTCATGCCCTGCGGGAGATTATCACCGGAAAAGACCGTGTTATCGTTATGGGACACCGGATGCCGGATGTGGACAGCTTCGGTTCTGCGGTGGGTATTTACCGGATCGCCCAGACATTGGGCAGAAAGGCTCACATTGTATTGAACGAGGCTACGACCTCTGTACAGCCGCTGGTGGAGCTGTTTAAGAACAATCCGGAATATGACGAGGACATGATCATCACCAGCCAGCAGGCCATTGATATGGCAGGCAGCAATACGGTTCTGGTGGTGGTGGATGTCAATAAGCCCTCCATCACAGAGTGCCCGGATCTGCTTCGCTTCTGCAAATCCGTCGTAGTACTGGACCACCACAGACAGGGTACGGAGACCATTGAGAATGCCACATTGTCTTATGTGGAGCCTTATGCATCCTCCGCCTGCGAGATGGTATCCGAGATCTTGCAGTATACCTACGACAATATCAAGATCCGTACGGAAGAGGCGGATTGTATGTATTCCGGTATCATGATCGATACCAATAACTTTATGACCAAAACAGGTGTCCGCACCTTCGAGGCTGCCGCATTCCTGCGCAGAAACGGTGCGGATGTGACCCGTGTGAGAAAACTGTTCCGTGAGGATGCAGCAGAATACAAGGCCAAGGCGGATGCTGTCAGTCAGGCAGAGATCTACAAGCAGTTCTTTGCAATCTCTCTGTGTACCGCAGAGGATCTGCCCAGCCCTACCATCATTGGTGCGCAGGCAGCCAACGAACTGCTGAATATCAAGGGCATTAAGGCAAGTTTTGTACTTACCGATTATCAGGGCAAGATCTATGTCAGCGCCAGATCCATTGATGAGGTCAATGTACAGATCATCATGGAGCGTATGGGCGGTGGAGGCCACATGAATACCGCAGCCTGCCAGATGGAAGGCGTGGGACTGGTAGAGGCCATTGGCGTATTGAAGAACACCATCGACGACATGCTGGAATCCGGTGAGATCTAAGGGATTCCGTTTGAAAAGTTTTACCATATAAAACAGAGGATTCAGGAAAGGCAGGTTGATCCTATGAAAATTATTTTACTTCAGGATGAAAAAAAGCTGGGAAAAAAAGGTGACATCATTGAGGCCAGCGAAGGATATGCAAGAAACTATATTTTACCGAAGAAGATCGGTGTGGAGGCAAGCTCCAAGAATCTGAACGATCTGAAGCTCCATAAGGCAAACGAAGAGAAGGTGGCACAGGAGAATCTGGATGCGGCAAAGGCGCTGGCAACAGAGCTGGAGACCAAGCAGGTCGTGGTCAAGATCAAGGCAGGAGAGGGCGGAAGAACCTTCGGTTCTGTATCCTCCAAAGAGATTGCAACTGCCTGCAAGGAACAGCATGGTATCGAGATTGACAAGAAGAAAATCCAGCTGCCGGAGAGTCTGAAGAACTTCGGCTCCTATGAGGTAACAGTGAAGCTTCATCCCCAGGTGGCAGCGAAGCTGACGGTGAAGGTTACGGAGGCGTAGACGACCCCATGCCCGCAATGGATGAAAATGTAATCAAAAGAATAATGCCTCACAGTTTAGAGGCGGAGCAGTCGGTCATCGGCTCTATGTTCATTGACGCGGAAGCCATTGCGGCCGCCACAGAGCAGATCTCCGGAGAGGATTTCTACAACAGGCAGTACGGTGTGGTATTTGACACCATCGTAGAGTTGAACAATGAAGGAAAGCCCATTGACTTTGTCACTTTACAGGATCGGTTGCGATCCAAGGAGGATGTGCCTCCCGAGGTCAGCGGACTGGATTTCCTGACGAATCTGATTGCAGCAGTACCTACTTCCGCCAATATCAAGTATTATGCTGGAATCGTGGCGGAGAAGGCGACACTCCGGCGTCTGATCCGTACCAATGAAGAGATTGCCAATACCTGTTATAGTGGCAAGGAGAGCCTGGATACGATTCTGGAGAGTACCGAGAGCAAGATCAATGAAGTGGTACAGAAGAAAAACGTCAAGGAATTCGTACCGATTCGTACCGTAGTCATGAACGCCATGGACAAGATCGAGAAGGCTTCCAAACTGCACGGAACCGTCACAGGTATTGCCACCGGATTCATTGATCTGGACTATCGTACCGCCGGAATGCAGCCCTCGGACCTGGTGCTGATCGCAGCCCGTCCTTCCATGGGTAAGACGGCGTTTGTATTGAATATCGCGCAGCATGTAGCATTTAAGCAGAATCTGCCGGTAGCCATATTCAGTCTGGAAATGAGTAAGGAGCAGCTGATCAATCGTATGTTTTCCCTGGAATCCAGCGTGGATGCCCAGAAGCTCCGTACCGGCCAGCTGAATGACCAGGAATGGGAACGACTGATCGAGAGTGCCGGTGTCATCGGCAAGTCCAAGCTGATGATCGACGATACCCCCGGTATCAGCATTGCCGAGCTTCGTTCCAAATGCAGAAGAATGAAGCAGGAAAACGGTCTGTCCATGATCATCATCGACTACTTACAGTTGATGTCGGGAAGTGGCGGAAGAAGCAGCGATTCCAGACAGCAGGAGATTTCCGATATTTCGAGATCCCTGAAAGCAGTCGCCAGAGAGCTGTCCGTACCGGTGCTGGCATTGTCTCAGTTGAGCCGGGCTGTAGAGCAGAGACCGGATCATCGCCCTATGTTGTCTGACCTGCGTGAGTCCGGAGCCATCGAGCAGGACGCCGACGTGGTAATGTTCATCTACCGTGATGATTATTATAATCACGATTCGCCGGATAAAGGTATTTCGGAGATCATCATAGCCAAACAGAGAAACGGTCCCATCGGAACCGTACAGCTGGCATGGCTGCCGGAATACACCAAGTTTGCCAATCTGGAAAACGACAGAAAAAAAGATTTCTAAGTATATTACGAATACAGAACATAAAATACGAAAGAGAACAAGTGAGGGAGATTCCCCACACCTGTTTTCTTTCGTATTTTTATTATATGATGCCAGGGTCAAAAGGTCTAAGCCAACATGAGCTTGCTCATAGGTGGGTGAAAGACCTTGTGACCCTGGCATCATTCTATTGTTTTGCGTATTTGCTGCAGCCGTCTTAGAAAATACGTCTGATCGCCACAGGTGTTCTATAGCTTGCGTTCGAAATCTTGATACCGGTTGCTTCCGTGCTGGCATGGACGATCTGTCCGCCACCGATATAAATCGCAACATGTCCGGAATAGCAAACCAAATCACCGGGCTGCGCGTTTGCCAGACTTCCTACGTTATAACCGACATAACGATCGGAAGTGGAGGAATGCGGCAGGGATACGCCGAAATTCTTATAAACGCTCATAACAAAACCGGAGCAGTCCGCACCGTTTGTCAGACTTGTCCCACCGTATACATAGGGATTACCGACAAACTGTACCGCATAGTTTGCAACGGACTGTCCCAAGCCGGAACCAGAAGATGAAACAGTCGCCTGCTGAGAAGCAGTGGATTCGGAAGAAGTACTCTTATCCGTTATCTCGGCATTCTTCCCTTCCTTTGCTTTTTCCTTCGCTTTCATGCGCTCTTCCGCTGCCTGCGCGGCTTTCTTTGCGTCTTCTCTTGCCTTTTCTTCTTCGGCAATTCTGGCTTTCTCTTCTTCGATGGATTCTGCGGTCACATACTCTGTTGCAACTACGACATAATCCTCGGAAACCCAGCCATCACCTTCCTCAATGCTGACTTTGACGAAACCGTTTTCTTCATCCAGAACGGAAAGCTCTTCGCCTCCGGGAACCAGACCAATAACGCTCGCTTCCAGGCTCGCATCGCTTCTGACCTTCAGGGTCTCGGTGTTGACAGTCGCCATCTTCTGACCGACTTCATCTGCGATCTTTTCCGCCTCGTCTCCGGTCTTGAAATACTCCGCCTTCACATAACCTTCTACGCTGCCGGATTTTACCTGATACCAGTCGCCGTCCTTTGCAACCAGCGTGCCGACAGAATTGTTATACAGCTTACCGACGATTTCGCCATCCGTGCTGGCGGTGCTGCGGATATTTACATAATCGTTGACCTGCGCGATGATCAGAACGTCCTGTTCCTTTTCACGCTCTTCATCGGAGATCTTCGTCTCAGGCTCTTTTAATACCGGCTCTACCGCTTCGATAATCTCCGTCTCAGCTGTGCTTTCTGCCTCCACTGCAGCCTCTGCTTCTGTCGCAGATTCTGCGACTGTCTGTGTTACAGATGCCTTGGTGTCGCTGGATGCAACCGGCTCTTTTTCTTCTTTTCTCTTTTTAATTTCTTCACGAATCTGCGATACCGAAACACCGTCATTTAATACCAGACCAACGCCTGCTGCCGGCAGGACTGCTGATATCGCAGACTTTGCGGATACCGTCGCTGTATTTAGTTCTGCAGCAGGCATGTTTCCGGTAACTAATACTGCCATCGCCATAGCCGCTGCTGTCATTTTAATCTTATGATAATGCATGGATTACTCCCGATTCTCAAAATTGTTACATTTGTTACAAAATTATTAAATTCGAAATATACTATAGCACTCCATGCCATTTTTGTCAATTCCTGCAGATCGCAATCTGACGGAAATACTGTGACAAATTTATGAATTTTTTATGACTTCATACAGCCAAAGCATCTTTAGCTGCTCCGGCGACCAGCAGTTTTCCCTTTGGATGCTGTTTTTTTACCGTGTCTGGAAATATTCCTGCACAGAGTTGACCGCATTTGCCCCGTCTGCAACCGCCGTCACGATCTGACGCAGCTTTTTCGTCCGCACATCCCCGACTGCAAAAATGCCCGGCACGCTCGTGCAGCAGTCCTCTCCCGCACAGATATATCCTGCCTCGTCCGTTTTTACAAGGCTCTTGAAGCTCTCGGACACCGGCTGAATCCCGACCGCAATAAAGATTCCGTCCGCCGCGACAAAACGCTCTTCTTTTGTCTGTGTATCCAAAAGCTGCACGCCGGTCACGAATGCTTCTCCCGTGATTTCCTCTACAGCTGCGTTCCAGACCAGCTCCACATTCGGCAGGGTAAACAGCTTTTCCTGCAGGCTCTTTGCCGCACGCAGGCTGTCCCTGCGGTGGATCAGGTAAACCTTTTCACAAAGTCCCGCCAGGAAAATCGCATCCTCCACAGCAACATCCCCGCCGCCGATCACTGCCGTCACTTTCTTCTTATAAAAAGCGCCGTCACAGGTCGCACAATAGGAAATACCTCTGCCAGCCAGCCGTTTCTCCCCGGGCACGCCAAGCTTTTTGTGCTCCGCACCGGCTGCAATAATGACCGCCTTTGCCGTAAACTCCCCAGCCGACGTCAGAACCTTTTTGCAGTCCGGCAAATTTTTGATTCCGGTCACATCCGCTTCCACAAATTCCGTACCGAGTCTGTCCGCATGCTCCCGAAATTGCATGCCGAGGTCAAAGCCGTTGATACCGGGAAGCCCCAGATAGTTATCCACCTCACAGGTATTTAACACCTGACCGCCGCTCATGGGATTTTTTTCAAGCACGAGCGTGGAATATCCCGCCCGTTTTCCATATATTGCCGCCCCGAGCCCCGCAGGACCGGAACCGATAATGATTAAATCGTACATAATTCCTCCATTCTGCAGACAACGCTTGCACTATTGGAATCATACCTGTTTTCCTGTGCGCCTCCTGCCTTTCCAAAAGTATACGCAAAATCCGGCATTTTCACAAGTGACAACGCAAGAAATCTGTGCTACGCTGATCCTAGTATTACAGTTTCCTCGTGCCATGAAAGCTACGTGTAAACTGTAACATCACAGTAGTGCCAGGTGTCAGAAAACGCCTGCGGAATGGAGATTTTCTATGTACTCTGATCTTACCCCTATTTTTCCGGCGGAAAGCTCCTCCCGCCCCATCGCGCTGATCACCGGCGCGTCCCGCGGTATCGGAAAAGCGATCGCCGAAACCTTTGCGCAGGCAGGATATGACCTGATTTTAACCTGCCGCCAGAACCGGGAAAAACTGGAAACGCTCTGTAAAAGCCTTTCCGAAGCTTATTCAATCCAGGCAGCCGCTTTTATCGGCGACCTCGGCGACTATGAAACGGTAAGGGAACTTTTTGCCCCGATCCGCCGTCTCAATCTTTTAGTCAACAATGCCGGAATTTCCCATATCGGACTTTTAACGGACATGTCCCCTGACCAATGGCACAGAGTTATGTCAACCAATCTGGACGCCTGCTTTTATACCTGTAAGCTCGCCGTTCCACTCATGCTGCACCGCCACTCCGGGCGGATTTTAAATATCTCCTCCGTCTGGGGCAATGTCGGCGCTTCCATGGAAACCGCCTACTCCGCCTCCAAAGGCGCAGTCAACAGTCTGACCCGCGCACTGGCAAAGGAGCTTGCGCCCAGCAATATTGCGGTAAACGCCATTGCCTGCGGCGTCATCGACACCGACATGAACCGCTGTTTTTCTGAAGAGGAACTGCAGGCACTGATCGAAGAGATCCCCGCAGACCGCTTGGGACAGCCTGAGGAAGTCGGACTGCTTGCGTTAAAGCTTGCAGAATCGCCCCTTTACTTAACCGGGCAGATTATCACAATGGACGGCGGATTTTTATAATCCGCCGTCCATTGTATTATTCATGACAACAGAATGCTCGCAGAGCGTACATTCTATTGTTTTCTCCCCATTCCCTTCGGGAAGTTTACCTGATTCTTTTGTTCCTGCATCCGCTGTCTCTTGTTCATAATCCGTTTTAAGAAATAGATGATATAGGCAGTCTGAAGGTAATTGATCTCCATATTCCAGCCGATTCCCCCAAAGAAAAGAACCTCTGAAATCCCATACAGGACGATCAGCACCATCGGAATATAGATGCCCCATTTGCCAAAGTAGTTTGAATGCCAGCCAACGACACCCATAAAGACCTGATTGACGAACATAACCAAAATAACCATGGCGTTGCCTTTTGCCGGATCGGGCAGCTGCATCAAAATCAGCGGCACCAGATAAAAGAGAAGAGTCCCCCCGGCGCTGAAGCACGCCAGCCGAATCCAGTTTGCCTTGTTCAATTGTTTCATAACGTATATTTCTCCTTAATTTTCCACAAGCCAGTCGCGCTATCCTGCGCGCTCAGCGCCCCTGCGATACGCTTTTTCGTCCGTCGATGCGCACCGCACCCACGGCGAGCTACGCTGCAGCGTCAGGACTGCAGTGCTTTCAGCTCGTAGAAATATCCTTTCTTTTCCATCAGCTCGTCGTAGCTGCCGACTTCGACAATCTTACCGTCCCGCATCGCAACGATCCTGTCCGCATTACGAATCGTGGAAAGTCTGTGTGCCACCAGGAAGGTCGTACAGTTTTTCATCATGTTACTGGTCGCTTCCTGAACTTTTTTCTCGGAGGCAGAATCCAGCGCGCTCGTGGCCTCATCGAATACGATGATCTTCGGCTTACGAATCAGTGCCCTGGCGATGGAAATTCTCTGACGCTGACCGCCGGAAAGCTTATCCCCGTGTTCTCCCAGCTGCGTATAGATGCCATCCGGAAGCTTTTCGATCATATCCTCCAGTCCGACATCCTTTATGACCTCCATCACTTCCTTTTCCGTCACATGTTCCAGACCGTAAGCGATATTGTCCAGAATCGTTCCGGAAAACAGGATTGTATTTTGCGGCACGACTGCGATCTGATGACGATATTCATTGATATCCAGATTGACCATATTGATGCCGTCGATCAGGATCTTTCCGCTGACCGGAGGGATAAAGCCGATCAACAGGTTCAGAACCGTAGATTTTCCGGCACCCGATTCTCCCACCAGCGCAATGCTCTCCCCAGGCTTTACATCCAGAGTGAAATCGCTCAGCGTATTTTTATCGCTGCCAGGATATTTAAAATCCACATTGACAAATTTTACTGCGCCCTTTAATTCCCCCAGCGGCACAATGGAATTGTTTTCCTCCACATGGCTGTTGCCCATGATGTCGCCGATGGACTTGACAGACTCCAAACCCTTGCTGATCTGCGGATAAATATTGATCAGCGTCGAAATCTGTCCCACCAGAGAGGTGAAGTAGGTCTGATACAGAACAACCTCGCCAACCGAAATTTTGCCTTTGACTGCCAGATACGCAGTAAAGGCAAGACAGATCATCTGGAAGGACTGGAATACAACCCAGTTGACTGCACCGAAGAGCGCATTGATCAGATCCAGATTGTAACCGCGGTCTACGATCCGGTTCAGGTAGGTATTCATCTTGCTGATTTCCACTTCCTGCAGACCATGTGCCCGCGCCACCGGAATCATTTCAAGCATTTCGGCAACTGCACCCTGCGTGTTTTCCATCTCGCTTCGAAATTCCTGGTTTTTCTCCCGGACAGGCTTTTTAAATGTTCGCATGGTCAGGACTGCAAAGGGTACGACCACAAGGAAAAACAGAAATACCATCGGACTTTTCCGCAGGGTAATGACAATGATCACGGAAATATCCAGGACAAAGAAAAACAGGGTTCTGAAAATCTGGTTCAAAAGCTCCGTAACATTTTCCACGTCTCGCATGATCTTTGATTGCAGACGTCCTGACTGTACTTCCTTGTGGAACATGATGGAGAGCTGCTGCAGCTTTCTGACCATTGCATTTCGAAGAGAGCCTTCGATTCCTCTGTTGACGCTGGCAAATGCAACCGTTGCCAGATAGTTCGTTCCCGCGTTCTGCATAATAAAGAGCAGTGCAACCATCACATTCAACAGGATGATCTCCAGAGAGCCTGCATCCGGATTCGTCGCCGCATTGATGATGTTGCTCGTTGCAATCGGAATGATCCAGATCGGAGAGCGCTGCAGGATCAGGAAAAATCCTGTTTCTACCAGCTTCTTCTGCTTGCCTTTATAAAAACTGCACAGGATTTTTATCGGATGGTCTTTGTTCGTGGAATAGGTCTGCAGATAATCCTGAAACCTTTCCAGCCCCGCTTCTGACGGTTCTCTTCTTTCCGACCAGCGCACTTTCCTGGGCTTCTCCGGTTTTGTCCCCGCCTGTTGTCCCTCCAGAGCCTTTTCTTTTTTATGGAATAACATAGTAAGCGTCCCTCCCGTTGTTTTCTTCCATAATCCTGATTTTTAAAAATGAATGTGCCTTGGCACATTCTCGCGCCGAGGCGCGGTTGCTTCAGCAACCATCTA
>OGXC01001459.1_pt1 | contig 18072 bp, 19 predicted proteins | sample 1576201 | NCBI WGS metagenome assembly OGXC01 (sample SAMEA3541562, study PRJEB24748) | human gut metagenome | biome: human gut; feature: human-associated habitat; material: faeces | place: China | collected 2012 | reverse complement strand
GCCGTCTGCCGCAGGACGGTCATTTCCGTATCCGTGTGAGACAGAGCGAGTACGTCAACATCCGTGTATCGCTGCTGCCGACCGTGTTCGGAGAAAAAGCGGTGCTGCGAATTCTGGCAACGACCGGTCAGGTCGATTACGCCGGCCACTTCGGCATGGATGACGAAAGCTATGCAAGGTTCCTGCCTATGCTCAACTCACCGAACGGTATTATTTATATCACCGGTCCTACCGGCTCGGGTAAGTCCACTACACTGTACATGGTGCTCGAGTACCTGTCGCACCGGCAGGTGAATATCTCCACGGTTGAGGATCCGGTGGAGAAGAACGTGCCGAGCATCAACCAGACGCAGGTCAATCCGGTTGCCGGACTGACGTTTGAGTCCGGTCTGCGCGCGCTGCTGCGTCAGGACCCGGATATCATCATGGTCGGTGAGACCCGTGACGGCGAAACCGCCGGTATTTCGGTTCGTGCCGCCATCACCGGTCACCTGGTGCTGAGTACGCTGCATACCAACGATGCGGTCTCGAGCATCGTCCGTCTGGCCGATATGGGCATCGACCATTATCTGATCGCAAATTCGCTGGTCGGTCTGGTCGCGCAGCGACTGATGCGCAAGGTGTGTCCGCACTGCGGCAGAGAGGTCGCAGTTACGCCGCAGGAGCAGGCGCTGCTCGGCAAGGATATCACGACCATCAAGCGCGGCACAGGCTGTACCCACTGCAACGGCACCGGCTACCGCGGCCGTATTGCTGTGCATGAGATCGTCACGATCGACCGCAATATCCGCCGCATGATCAGCCGCGGCGCCGAAACCGAGGAGATCGAGGCCTACGCGCGGGAACAGCAGGGCATGCGCAGCCTGAAGGAAAAGGGTCTGGAGCTGGTAAAACAGGGTGTTACTACACCGGAGGAGCTGCTCAGGATCGCGTATTACGCATAACCGGAAACCGCTCTGTATCTTTTGATACAGAGCGGTTTTAACGATTATAAGCAGAATTACAGAACGAAATTCACATAAATGAACTTGTGTTCACTATTGATTGGCTCCCCGGAGCCGAAAACTTTTCCTTTACATTCTTATCTCAAGCGGGTATAATACCCATTGATGGATGGCATTCCGCAGAGCGGAAGCTATACCTTGTCACAACATGTTTTTCAAATTTTTCCGACAGTGATTTTACGTTGCGTCACACCACAGAAAGCGGGTGACAGCATGAACATTGGCATTGTTGGAGCAGGAAAAGTCGGCTTTTCCTTTGGCAGACTGCTTGCCGAAAAAGGCGTGCGGATATCCGGCTATTACAGCCGTAATTCCGACAGCGCAAGAGAAGCCGCAGAATTTACAAATTCCGGACACTATACCGACCTGGGCAAACTCATCGAAGATAGTGACGCGATTTTCATCACCGTTCCGGATAATGCGATTACCGAGGTATATCGGCAGGTCGCAGAATTTGAAATTCAGGACAAGTATATATGTCATTGCAGCGGCGCCTGCACAGCCGAGGAAGCCTTTCCCGGTATTCACGTACATTATCAACGCTATTAAACGTTTTCTTAATATCGGCAAAACAGGTCCACTTGCTTCTTTTCACAATGGTAGTCCATTCTTGCAAAGCGACCTTTGAATCGGGATGGTTCTCTGCATATTCTTTTAATGCTTGTTCGGTAAATATTCTCATTGGTTACTCAATTATCCAAGGACAAAGATATATGATATAATTCTATAATTCAAAATAATATTCTAATATTTATAATTTGAGGTGCAAAAAAAATAGCGGCCACTCCGAGAAATCACCGCTAATTATTCTATTTCTCTTGTTACAAAATTATAAGCCTCATAATCTTTTGGGCTAAGAAGCTGATTACAAAAAAGGAGACAGTACTTCATTATCCAGCTTCCTTATTCTATTATTAATCGTAATACCTGAATCAACTCTTTTCTATTCTGACACTCACCAATTTCTGTATTCCCATTATGATCCATACAGATACGACAAAAGGGGCGGTCAGAGTGGTAATCCCCAAGTTCATCCCTATAATCTGTAAGATAACGGACAGCAAGACTGAGCATGAAGCCCATACAAGACTTTTCAGAGTTCTATCTCCTAGCGCAATGGCACACAATACACAGTTATAGCCCATCAAGCCCATATTCACCGTATCAGCATCTATTCCTAGCAAGATAGCCAAAGGGATAGGGAGAAGTACTCCAATTACAGTATAGAAAGCAGCAGTCCGCGAATTTACAAGAATACCGACAAGAAAGAACAGGCCGGTCCAGATATTCCCTTGAAACATTACCTGACCGATGCTAAAACAGAGGGTCTGAAAGTAATTAATCCTTTGTGTAGTATCATTAACCGCATCAGAAACCAACAGAATATCAGGCATTATCCAGGCGCAAAGTCCCAATAATCCCCATACAGAAAGGATAAAGGGTGCTGTAAATCCGGGAAGTGAGCTTTGCAGGTTGAAAAGTCGTGATATCCAGGTTGAAATACATGAAGCCACTGCCATCAATAATAAGGAACCAATCGACAACTCCATGAAAACTCCGACTGCTATTCCCACCAATGTACCGTTAAAACCATACAGACCGTTCTTTATATCATCACGTCCATAACCGGAGAAATAAGCTGTCAATGTACTTATTATATTACCACCCAAAGCCAATATTCCCATTTCCCATGAATTCAGGAATATCCCGATCAGCATCAACAGACCGGACAACGCATTATTCTGGAACATCATTTGCCCTATTCCACGACCCAAAACAAGCAATGAGTTATCCACCGAAACTATTTTCATAGATCAATTAATCAATCTAAAGAAAAGTCTTTGGATGGTTTGAAATGGGGAATATCATGGACCGGAACAATTATGGTAGTATTCTTTGCAATATTCCGGGCCACTTTCTCAGCACGGTGTTTCAATGTAAAAGAACCGAACCCTCTCAGGTATACATTTTCTCCGTTGACCAGTGACTTTTTAACACTCTCCATGAATCCTTCCACTATCTGAAGTACTTCTTTTCTGTCTGTTCCCGTTTTCAGGGAGATCTCATTTACAATTTCTGCTTTTGTCATAATCAAGTTCTACATTAAAAGGGATTGCAAAGATACTGAATTTCATCCAATACCAGAAAATATCCGGATATGATAAGGGTTTTACTTACTCTATTCTGAATTCTGCCACCATAAACCATTTTTCTTTAGAATCATAAAAACCTATTTCCTTATATACCCTATAGTTTCCAGGTCTGTTATCATTAAAAAGAGGATAAAGACTTGCTGTAAATTGATATTTTTCCCCTTGTCCAACTCCAATGCCTATATCAGTCCAAGCATTGTTGCCATTCAGTAACAGCCATTGATTGCCTTCTTTACGTGCCACCATATAATCTTCTCCAAAGAACAGGACTTTGGAATTATTATTATTCAGACTCACCGACACATTTTTCGTGCCTACCGGATAAACAGCTCTGTCTGCTTTCATAGATATTTGCAGAGTATCCAAGAATGCAGGTGCTGTAAAAGGTGTTGCCGATTGAATTCTTCCATGATTGACAGCCGAATAACTAACAACTTTTCGCCTGAACATTTCCTGAAAATACAGTGAATTGTTCATTAATGATACTCCAATAGTATCATTGTCATAAATACTTGTACTTTGAATGTTTTGTGCTGTAGTATCTTTTTCATCATTCATTCTGTCCATCCAATAATCATCAATCCGTTTTCTGATTTGTTCAACTCCTTTCGTATCCACCATTTCAAATTCAGCATAAGCCACTTTCGTATTCCTATTGAAGGATTTGTAAACACGATATTTCCCTGGACGATTGGGCACTTCAGAAGTATAAAGCCTGATTGTCTGCTCATGAGTGGGATAGTCCAATGGAAATATCCATAAAACATCATTCCTGATTGGGTTGGTCGGTAGTGCTTCCCATTTTTTCAGCCTTTCATTGTAATAGGTAAGACTGTAATCTTCACCACAGCCATATTCATAACGGGAGTGGTTGGTTATGAATACTTTTACTTCTGTTGTCGATAACGGATAATAGCCATATTCAGCACGCATTGAAAGGAAAACAGGGCTTATGGCTTCTCCTCGAGGAATATCCCGTGGTATAGGACTCAACACTATATTTGCAGTCCGTCCGAGAGAATCCTCTTTTATCGGAATGATTTCAGGGCCGAATGTGATATCCGACATTATATTGAATTCCAACAGTGGGGAAGCAAAAACGTTCTTCTTGAATGCCGATTTAAAAACCTCAAAAGAATCTTCCGGTATATCCAGGAAGTCAATGATTACTTTGTCTTTGGTCAGACCTGCTCCTGAACAATGAAAGCGTTGTTGCAGGATGGTATCGGATTTAATAATGCTGTCCACATACCGATGTAAAGCACATAGTTCCTTTTGCAAACGAATGCTGTCTGTTTTATCTCCCTGTCCTTTCCTGGAAGAACCGGAATGGCAAGAGCAAAATAGTATCAATGATATAAAGAGTAAATATTTCATCGTTATCTTCCATTGGGTTAATATCACATCGCCTTATCAAGTTATTTCTGATGTCACCCGGATGAGGTTATTTCAAATTCCGCATAGGCTACTTCTTTGGCATCTCTACAGAATGTTTTATAAATTCGGTATTTCCCCGGACGATTGGGTATTTCAGAAGTATGGAGTTTGATTGTCTGCTGATGAGGGGGATATTGGGGAAGCAATGCCCAACCAATATCCTCAATAGTTGGATTGGCAGATAATATTTCCCATTGTCGTTTGCTGCCATTATAAAAAGCAAGGCTGTAGTCATTTCCACAAGTGTACTTTTGCCGGGAGTGATTGGTGACAAATATCCTCACTTCTGTAGTTGACGGCGGATAGCAGGCATATTCAGTTTTCATGGAAAGCGAATCGGGATTCATGTTTTTCCCGATTGGAATATTACGGGGTACCGGATGCAATGTCTGTGTCATTGATTGTGGGGTTTGGGGAATCTCTTTTGTTTTATCCAGCCTGAAAGTCACCGGAACTGTATATTTCACCTTTACAGCTTTCCCTTTCAATGTTCCGGGTTTCCATTGAGGAAGCGTTTTTATGATACGTAATGCCTCTTTATCTAAAAAAGGATCAACACTTCTCACTATGTTAGGTTCTGTTATGTGACCGTATTCATCTACAATAAATTGAACAGTAACCCTTCCTTGTATTCCTTTCTTTCGTGCTTCTGCCGGATATTGCATATTACCGTTGATGAATTGCAACAGTTTATCCATACCACCGGGAAATTCTGGCATTTGGTCGACTACATTATAGATTGGTTGCCCTACAATTTCCTCTTCCGGCGGTAAAGTATCTTTCTGCCGGTTATCGGAATGCCTTCCCAAAAATTCAATAGTATTATTCTGCAATTGGAATTCAGCCATTAAAGTATATTTCCTGTTATATCTTCTTATTGTAAGAAAGAAGCGATAACGGCCGGGAGCATGTCTGAACAAATACGCATTATAATAATGTGTATTGCCCTGAAAAAGTACAGTTTCTACATCAAATGCAACAAGCTGCATGGGAGCTTCTCTCCATGTACCTTTTTCATCCTCATAAGTGTAGTTGTAATATCCCCCAAAGCTAATGTCAGTACCACTATTGTTATGTAATACAAAAGTCACTTGTTTCTGTCTGGTGGAATATACAGGGTATTCGGGATGCAATGACAATCCGAGGGTATCATTTATTCCTATGCTATTGTTTATAGTATCTACAATCGGATTATGTTTAGGCTTGCTTGTACACCCGACCATCAAAACACAGAGCAGTATGATTACAAATATCGTTTTCATGGCATACTTTCATTATTTCGGGTAATTTGACTGGTGGGAGATTCAAATCTTATCGGGAACGTGAACCTTACTTTCAGATTCACTCCATGCTGATTACCGGGTTTCCATTTTGGCATTATCGAAACGATACGTAATGCCTCTTCACATAAAGCAGCATCAGCACTCAGTACAGGATTGATGCTACGGAGAATTTTGGGCTGTATCACACTTCCATCCTTGTCTATAACAACCTGTACAATAATCCTGCCTTCCAGTCTGCTTTGTCTTGCAGCTTGTGGATACCGGATATTCTGTCTTATAAACTCCATCAGTCCAGGCATACCACCAGGAAACTCAGGCATATTCCGAACAACATCAAATATATCATCCTCGCCTGAAGGTGCCTTATAATCCGAAGACCGTGCGGGGCCTACTGGAACAGGTTTGTTTCTGTATGAAACCTGATGAGCGGTATAGGCTTCAAACCATTGTTGGACTGTATAATAACATTCCTCGTTCTCATTATAGACCCTGATTTTCAGAAGATAATCACCCGGTTGACAGTTATCAGGGAAATCAACATCTATCTCTGCTGTTTCCCCTTTTTCAAGACAAAGGACGACAGACTCCTTATCCACGTCCTTATCGAGAATCTTATGTAAATTCTTCTGTTTGCCCTCCAGATAGAAATCAGCTTCACCTTTATATATCAGATTATATTTAGGACTGACAATGGAAATATAAACCTTGCCTCCGGAAATGCTTGTACCATTTACTATGATATCCTCACTTCTTTCACGGTTTATCCGGTTTTTATGCTTGCCAAAAGAAGCTTTGAACACTCCTTCTGTATCATCTATTAGATAACCCCATTTCAAGCCTGATACTGCTTTCTCTGTGGAAGGGGTAGCATTTGCAGAAGGGATATACTTAATCTCTACAACTGTATCTTGGGGAACTTGCTTAGGCCCTTCTTCAACTATTATGGGTTGAGTCCGGCTGTTTCCTTCAGGTAATACAGTATAGAGCCCCTGTTCATCTTTCAATACTTTATGACTGCCCGATTCCAGCCATTTGTTCCACTCATTGAACAAATCGGATATGAACAGGTACAACTCTTCTGAAATATGAATATCTTTACCGGATTTGATATTGAATTTCAGTCTGTCATTCTTTACAGTAAGAAACTTCCTGCATCTATCCAACGCTTTCAGATAAACAATCTGGTTAAAGGCGTAGTTCTTATTGAAACCTTCTCCTGTATACATATCTATTGCAGCATAGGACATTATCCCTCTTATTCTAAGGAAAGTGGTATCGGTTATGGAAGCCTTATACCTGTTCGCCTCTTTCCATAAATTCTCTCCCTCCAGTTTTATCAGGCTGTCCGTTTCATCATCTATAAGAGATATTTCCTCAAAGAGCGTGTCGGTAACATCAGCGTGGTTCTCTTTATTACTTTTTCCATTACAACCGGTCAGAAAAAGACAACATACTAGAATATATAGCATCTCTGTTTTCATATGTCTATAGTATTAATGCTACCTCCCATTGATCTATGAAACGTCCTTAAAGATAGAGATATTATCTGAATTTTAAATAGCATTTGATTTCTATTTCTCAATATCCTGCTTTAAAACAGTTCTTTTTTTAGCAGGAATAAGATATAATCAAGAGTTTGGCAGAGCCTGAAGTATGGAACGAAGTGGAATGTAATACATAACCATCAGAAGTAAAACAAAGCAGAACAAGGCAACAGAGACGGTTGCCAACTCATTACCTGAAATGGGGTGATTATTCTAATCTTTTTTATTCTAAGAGGTTACAAATCATATACAGATTTAACCAAAAACATTGCAGGCTTGACTTATTATATCCAATTAAACAGCAAACAGACAAAACGACCTCCTCATCTTCTCCACTGTAGAAGGAACGAAGTACCCTAAGACCTCTATTCTCCAATTGACATTTATTCTCTTTCCTCAACTGTTTCTACCTGATGGATGGGAATGCAATAATCACATAATGTCCCATGCCTTCCTGTCTTCAGTCGATAAAATACAATGGTTTTCTGCTGTCCTATCCGATATTTGCAGCAGGTCAGGATTTATGGTATCTACGGCTGGTCATAAAAAAGGCTATGAAAATATGATACTGTATACTTCCGGATTATGGACTTTTAACCGGACTCTCTATTGTAACTGTTCATCATGGACCGGAACGGATACATAGTGTGTTGTTGAATATTTTATCATCCTTTCCATGCCGTATGTACCCGATGAATCATGAAGGAACAGGCTTCTCTATGTCATATATGGTGTGTATGCGTTTTACACACTCTAAGGATAGATAGCTTTTATTATGTAAATCATTGGTGTGTAATCCAATAACCGTAGTATGCTGAATTCTGCGACAACTGATACTTTGAAGGTTTTACACCCCTGAAAACTATATTTACCCCCTTGGAATTAGTATTCACACACCCAGAACAGAATATCCTCTACCTCATCAATAAACATTGATAGCTTCTTCATGCAAGAGTTAACTGAAAGCCAATTGTATAATAACTATAAGATGTCTATTATACTACTCACTCAGGCGGCGTGAGCCTACAACAAACGAAAGAAGAAAGATATACAATAATTTCATGCAACTTTTTTTCTTAAAATGAGAGATTTTACTTAAAAGGAATAGATTGCATAAGGAAAAATATTGATGCATTCTGTTAACTCTCCATTGGTCAAATTGAATACCGAAAATGTTGCATATGTAAAATCAGTAATAGACCAATGAGCCAGCACATGACACAGTTTATTTACTTCAGAGCTTAATAAAATAATTCATATTTATTCCACCTTGTCTTCCAGTTATGTATTACATTACACTCCGTTTCATACTTTCGTCTCCGACCAACTCCAAAAAAAGAAAAAAAGAGAAACCAAGTATTACCTCAGTTTCTCTTCTTAATTTGGTTATAACAGATTAGGGTCTGTCTCTTCTCCGTTCTGATAGCAATAGATGTCTAAATTTTCAGTAGTCATCCATTGGCAATTATTAAGTCTGAATCCGTATTTCTCCTCGATGGTTGAGAGAAAATCTTCAAAATCCTCGTAATTCTCCGATTCTCTCAGTTCTTCATCCGTCAGCTTTATGATATTCAAACAGCCGACACAAAAATCTAAAATCAATACATACTTGGGTTCCATAATTTCAATCTTCTTTTAAGTTATACCTTTTAATCAGTTTATATACAGTTGATTTTGAAAAACTACACCCCTGAGAAGTAACGAAACCCTCCTTGTTCAAAGTATCCGCCATGCTTTTCAGGGTATATTCTTCCTTGATTAATGTCCGAAGCATCGCAACGGCTCTTTTGTTATTAGGGTTGTTGTCAGCTTTCTCCTTACAACTTCTGATACTGTTCCGGATGGCTTGCTTATGCTTATCCATCAAGTGCTCAGGATTACCCAATTTAAATCCTCTGCTTTTCTTAGCCTGCAATGATGCTTTCGTTCTGGCTGCTATTAATTCAGCTTCGTATTGAGATATTGCAGACAGAATATGCAGCACCATTTTGTTAGCCTCAGGGAAATCGCAAAAGACTATATCCACATCACTTTCTAATAGGTTGGATAGGAATGAAACATTTCTTGCCAGCCGGTCCAGTTTGGCTACTATCAATATGGCTTCTGTTTTCCTGCAAAGTATCAACGCCTCTTTAAGTTTGGGTCTGTCTTTCTTCCGACCCGATTCTATTTCAACATATTCAGCAATCGGAGTTTTGTCATGAAGATGTTTTTGTATTATCTCCCTCTGTGCCTCAATTCCCAATCCTGAATATCCTTGCTTTTGTGTACTTACCCGGAGATAAGCCACGTATTGGTTGTTGTTCTTCATTGTTATTCGTTTTTTAACAATAGTTCCACAAGTTAGATGCTCGTCTAATCTATGGAACCATTCACATTGGTTCATAAAAAAGGCTTTCCATGAGATTTCGAGTTCTTATAAATTCTACTCCCTCCCAGAAAGCCTATTATCACGTATTCCGATTTCTCAGAGAACAGCTAATACCTTATGATGTTGTATGTTTCAGCAATCCTCCTTTCATAATCGTCCGTTTTCTCTACAAGTTCATCCACCTCAGAAACAAGCATGTCAAAGCAGATGCCCTCTCTCTTGTCTTTGATTTCCCCATCCTCACCAAGAAGACAGACTTCAAACAGGTCCACACCTTCATTCAATACTATCTGAACTTTTCCGGTGTGCTTGAATCCGCTGACCTTGAATTCAAGACCACATGTTATTACTTTCACTGTTTCAATCTCAACTCCCCAAGACATAAGGACGGGGAGATTGGATTTCAGGATTGACCAGATATATACGGCCAATTCCAAATCATTATTCTTGTCTCTTTCCATGACTCTGTGTTTTTAAATCCATCATTCTTTTCTGCTTTTTCGTAAGGACTTCAAACCTGTAGAAATCCTCGTCACAGTTCATACACTGGAATACATAGCCTTCAATCCTTGATTTTAAAAGCATACGTCCGCATTTAGGACAGAACCTTCTCGTTTTCATATCCGTTGCCGTTTATCAGTTTATATTCGTCATATTCTTTCCAAAGCATCCGGTAATCCCTGCATATCCTCTCGTAATCATCCAGTCTCAAGTGTGGAAAATCTGTGGAATACATTTCATAAAGGTCTTCGGGAGTTAAAGTCGGGTCATAGTTCAGCATATCGTAAATCTCATCCTCAAATTCATAAGGACTGAAATACGGGTCACTTTGCGTATGGGGATATACATCGGTACACTCCTCTATGATATGCTCTACAAACAGCAGGCTCTTCATCAGGTCCTTCTTGACAGTGATTTCTTCATCAGTATGAGGATTATAATAACCGCATGAGACGTTGATGCAGGAGACCCCAAGCCCTTTCTCTTTCAAAGTCAGAATATCGGTCATCAAGCCGTTCTCCTCCATGTAACCCCATTTTTCAGGTTCAAGGGCTTCTATAAACTTTTCGGAACACAAGTCAGAATATCCGATACTTGTAATCAGATCCGAATCACCCTTTCTGTCAGGCTGGATAACGAACCTTACATCCTCGAAGAAAGACATCACCGCTTCAGAACTTCCCCTGCATCCCGTTTCCTCTTCCCTGAAAAAGGCTACTTTAACGGCATCATATTTCTTCAGGCATTCAAGGCAGATAAACACTCCGTTCTTATCATCGGCTCCCAAATTCTCAAACCTCCTGTTCTTTGGCGAATAACCGAATATGATTTCCCTTGTCTCTAACGCCTTGAAATCCTTTGAATGGTTGCAGTGTGATACCTGGTCGATATGGCTCACCAAGCAAGGATAGGTCTCAGCTTCTCCCTTTACTACATACAGGTTCCCGAATTTATCCTTTGACACGGATATGTCTCCGGGCAGTTGTCTTATATAGGAACAGAGGAACTTCACCATCTTCCGCTCCTTTCCACTGGGACTGTAGATACTATACAGTCTCTTCAACAGTTGCGTATTCATGATTCATCTCTTTTTTAAGTTTATAACCATACGGGAGATTGGTACTCGGATTTACTTTGTCAAATACATCCTCACCGAACTCCCATACATCTTCATTCTCAATCAATCCATCCAATGTGTCTATACTAATGGACTTCTCCTCATAGATACCTTCCGATTCATTCCAGATATTAATCCGGGTTATATCGGTGTAATCCTCGTACCATTCACCGTCATATTCTAAATAGTACCAGTTCTTCCGCTTGAACTCATCCTCCGCTTTTTCCATACACTCCTTGCAGCAATAATGCTCTTCTGTCACTTCGGAGTACTCCGCATCATCTTCCAGCAGGTTCTCCCCACAATTGTCACAGCATACACAGTCATCCTTATGGTGGTATTCCTCTTTGGATTCTATCCATACAAAATCATCCAGGTTTTCGGAATCTACATTTATCTCATTTCCATGCAGGTAGCAGAGTGTGGTATCATCACAGTCGTATTGGTGATATTCATCCCATAGACTTTCATCCTCATCCTCATCTTCATCAGTATCGCCATAAAGGTTCAGGTCTGTGGTGTCAAGGGTATATGAGAAGCTGGAGTTTTCGTAGTTATAGGCTTTGTTCTGATTATAACCATACCATTTGAAAGAATCCTGATAGGAAAGCGTGTCTTCCATGTCCAAATCACAATCTATTTCAAATTTTCTATCAGACAGAGAGTTGCCACAAACATCCACAAAGGAATTTGCATCATGACAGGAAGCGCCAATCACCTTATAGCCGTCAATATAATCTTCCTGAATAAGTTTATCCACCAGCAGGCGTTTCAATGCATCATCGCCTTCCGAGGAATACTGTCTTTCAAGCAGCCTCCATTTCCTGCCATCCTGATCCGTAACCTCGGTAAACAGAATGGACCTGGCTACAATCAGACCTGTTTTATCAGTTATGTAAGCAGCCTTGGACTTTACCGAATCACGATAGAATGAAGTACGGTTCCTGTCCACCATACATGAATTGAAATCACCTTTACAGTAATCACTGTCATAGATCTTCTCAAACTCATCGTTGACATGTAATTCTATACCGGAAGTATAGCCATGAGTATAAGTGCACCAATGCTGGGTGAACACATCCCCGGCAATCCAGTTTACCACACAGGGAGAAAGAAGTTTCCCTATCTCTGTCTCAAGGATAAGCTCCCTCATGAACTTGCCGGCCCTCATCTTGAAGACTCGGTTACGTTCAACGTTGATATAACGGATTGAATGTTTGTCAAGGTCCTCACACAAGCCTCTGAATTCGTCGGTCTCATATTTGGAGGAATAGTATGTTTCACCTATCAGTTCCACTTTATGGGGCAGCTTTTCATCATTCTTTCCCGAACTCAAAATGGCTTCAACCGTTTTCTTCTGTAGGTCAGCCATATCACATATACGCAGCAGGGCATAGTCGTTATGTTCCCTGCAATACTTGAGTAGTGCAGGTTTTTTCAGATGGCCCAGCAGTATCCTGTTCTTTCTTACCACCGTGCCATTGTCTCTCTTTTCAAGGCCGAAACAGGCCTTGAATCCTTCGTAACCATAAAAATTATAGTATAACATAATCTTCTGAATTTTAAATTGTCAGTAAATAAAAAAGGAGGGATACTTCCTTTTAATCGGAAATATCCCTCCCCGGAATATTAGTTCGGTATGTTTCAACCGTTATGAAATACTGTCGTTATCCAGTATTCCTGATCCCATTATCTCTCTGGAAATCTTATAGTAAACTTCCTTTTCGGCCATCTTCTTGTAGATTTGAAGAGTACCTGGTGTAAACGTATTCAAGAAGAATACTTTTTAAAACCATCGTCTTGTCTTTTTCAGAGTAGATGAAGTAGTAGGGTTCCTGATCACCATATCTGTTTGTAAGAATGACCTTCCCCCTGTATTCTCCACGGTTGAAAAAGCTGTTGTATTGTTCCGTAATGTTTCCGTCCGTCGAATCCGTCTGAAAATAAATGTCCAGATAGAGCTTGCCTTTCATCAGTTCTACCGCCTCGACCATACTGTTCCAGGAATTACCTTCCTGTCTGTCCCGGCTGATGAACAGGCGTTTGTCTACGGATTTATATTGATACCGACCTGCTTCTTTTATGATTCTTTCCATAGTAGCAGGAGTTGTTGCCAGGAGTTCGGAAGAAGTAAGATTCTTTATGATCTCTATTTTCTTCTTCGGAGCATATCTCTTGAAAAGCTCGTCATTGATATTAATTGCCATATTGTCTCTATTTTTTTATGAAATACTCAATGCCGGAATGAACCAGAATATAGTAGTCTTTCGTCACTCCACATCTGTTCTCATAGGGGTTATAAAACTGTAAAGCAAGCATCCCGTACAACTGAGGTACATGCTTCCTGATCTTATTAATCAGCCATCTGTAATTGACAGGCTTTATTCCTTTCATTTTCCTGTTCCATTCCGCCAGGGTCATATCGGAACAGCAACACTCATAAACCATGGTCTAAATAAAAGGTAAATGACAGTCCTCCAAAGCTCCGGACTCAACTATCTTCTTACATATCTCATGGGAAGACTTGTTTCTCAGGTCATATCCGTAACCTTCACTTCCCATGATCCTTATCACTTCAACCATACTTCTGAATAAGGTCTGTTGCAGGGTCCTGTGGAATGTAGTTACTGCCGAAGCGAACCTCTTTTCATTCCACCCGTAATCGTTCAGGGCATGTTCAAGTTCTTTTGCAGCCTTGAATTCCCTGCTGTTTTCCAATTCTTGTTTTTCCATAGTGTTTTTTATTTCTTGTTTTGTTTATTGATTGATGCATTGAGTGAGTTATACACCCGGGCAAACTTCCTTCTCTGCTCTGTATCGGTAATGGAACTTACGAACTTGTGCATCACCACTTTCTTCCTGTCATCCCATATGATACGTGCTTTATCCACACCTTCCACAAACATGATATGGGGATATTTGCCCCATTGCTTTAAAGTGCCGTCATTGATAAGCTTTTGAATCTCTTCGGGCATTGAATTTCTGTTACGGTCAATACATCTTATTCTGCTTTCTTCACGTTCAATCGCTGTACGGGTCTTTTCAATCTCTTTCTGTATTTTGGAAAGGGTTTCATTCTGCCTGTCCCAACGTTTCATCGTTGAATATCCGTTTCTCTTGTCGTTAAGGGGTTGTCCGTTGGCACTCTTCACATCGGAAAAATGCTCGTTCAGTTTTCTATTAAATCTAGCCTGCTTCTTTTCCAGGGAAGCTTTAAGTATATCCAATCTGCTCATATCATTTATTTTTAAAAGGGTTCAACAAAAAAGGGAGAAAGACCATGTTTGTTATATTCTGATCTTTCTCCCTTGTGAGTTAATTTATTTTCAGGCCTAACTCAAAAACCATCCGTAATTCTCCGTATCCTCACCGTTCAAGGCTTTCTGGATACCAACTGCAAAATCAGTGCAGTTCTGATTTCGCTCCAGGAACTTGTCTATGTAGGATTGTTTGGCGGCGTCATTAAGAAGTTGCATCAAATCCCAACAGGTAATATTCTCTCTGCCACGTAACCCGAAATTAGGATTATCCACGTAGTTTTTGGTTGCCGCATTGACATTGGAATCACCTAAAATCACCTTCGGCAGTTCTCTAAGTTGTGATGCAGGCAAGACTTGATACAATCTCAATCTGCCTATAATCTGACAGAACTGTTCCTGTGAAACCTTGGTTCTTCCCAAGTTCTCAAGTAGTCTCAAATTGTGTTCCGGATTGAAGTCCTGGAATAACCGTAGCGCCGAATTGTAAATATCAGTGTCACTCATCACTTCCAGTCGTCCGGTCAAGCCATCATTTGTCAGCATTAGATTTGAACATACACGCACACGCCAACCTATGAATATCTTGAATTTTTCAGGTGATTTTCGGGTATACAGGTTCTCCTCGTTCAGACTTCTTACACCGCCGATACATAAATGTACCTCCTCGCCGTTCATCATTCTGCTCATGGAACGGATATGAAAACAGAAAGCCATACGTTGATAATAGATGGTCTCGTCCTCAGGTTTAAGCTCCTCCTTCCTTTTGGTCAATGCACTCGGCACCCTGCCCAGGATTTTATGTGAAACTCTGATCTCTGTGTTTCCAATGTTCTCACCTGTAAAATAGCTCCTTGCAGCATCCTCGATCCGGTGTATGAATGTCTGGTGGCTGATTGTTAGCTGGTTGTCACTGAAGCTGGGTACGATACAGTTTCTTTCAAGTTCTTCAAGCGTAATACCCGAAGTGTTACTTTCAATAAAATTGGGATGCTCCTCCTGTTCCTCTTCCGATACGATTACTGCGTCTTCGATAAATTCAGGTTTAAGCATACCCATTCCGCCCATCATTCCGATTGTCCCTGGAATGACAGTAAGTTCATTAGTCATTGTTTCCATACTCTTTGTTATTTTTTGGTCGGTTAATAAAATGCGATGAAAAAACAAAAAGCCAAGAGGTGTCATTTCTTTGCTTTTATGAATATACCTCTTAGCTTCTTTATCCCTTTGAGTATTGAAGTTGCTACCTCCAATACGGTTATTATTACGTCTGCTTTCTTGTCATAATCCATTCATCAGACGTACTATCAGTTTTCAGTCGCAGCATCAACGGCCTTGACTTCACCCGTGGCAATCTTCTTTTTTCCGAATTTGCCACTATACTTCTCCGCAAGCTCGATTACTACGGAACCTGCCACGATAATCTCGGCCACATAAGCTGCGACCTTCAATCCTTTAATTAAATTTCCCATGTCTCTTAGTTGTTTTAAATTGTTAGTTATTATTTCTATTCTTATATATATATTTCTCATATATAAGGCTTTGAGGGGAAATCAAGGAAGGGGAGAAGAAGAAAAAAATAAACCAATCTTTCGACTGGCTGTGATAGTTGAACCGTTGTAAATAGCTCCTCGCATTTACTTGGCCTATCATGCGGCATACATTCGTTCGTGGGGAACTTTTATGTCTTGTCCACATACTGGAATTGCTACGCATCATCGAATCGCCATCTTATCCATCGTCTGAAAATAAGCGTGACCCGGTAATTGTTTTTATCATTAATGCTTGAAGCCGTACGCACTTTTCATTGCAGTGCTGAATAATGCTCCAAGCTTTTTTCTCATATATAAGAGTTTGAAGGCTTTGGAGAGGGAAAACAAGACAGGGAATTCCAAACTTGAAATTCCCTATACCAATTTAAACAATACACATTACTCGATTATTCAATAAGGATCAAGTAATTAACCAAATACATATTTCACTACTTTCGCATTGGCTATATTCTCATTTACAAAATCTCTTTCTATATAAATATCAGTTACTTTCATAGATTCATCAATATGATTGAGTGCTGCATGAACTGTATATTTATCAATTCCTACTTTATTTAGAGCAATGGTAGCCCATGAGTGGCGAGCGGCATAGAACTCCAAATCGTCTATTTTCAATGATTTACCGACCTCCTTCAAACCTAAATTAATTGCTTTATTGAAATTATTGGCAGTAGAGTACATTCTATAAAATCTGAAAATATGTTTTCCCAACCCATCTTTATATTTTTCCATCAAAGGTTGTAGAAAAGAAGGAACATTAACCTGCATCTTAGCCTTATCTAGCCTTCTCCTTGTTGTCTTGCTTCTATAATAAGTAATCACATTGTTTTCTATCTCGACACAACTATATAAATCTACTGAATTTATACCAATTAAAGCAAAAGACAAAATAAAACAATCTTTCGCTAAGTTATAGAGGCAGTTCTTTTCTTTTCCATTAGCATTCAGCATATAAGGTAGCTCCCATATCTTTTTCACCACCTCAGCCGACAATGCCCGCTTACGTGTTGCCTCTTGTTTAGGTACATCTACGTGTTCAAATGGGGAATTGGGAATTAATAATATATTTCTGTCATAATCATTATATTTCTTCTTTGCTTCATTGAACAAGTGTCTAATACTCCCCATATAAAGCGAAACAGTTCTGTTGGATGGGACTCGTTTACCTTGTTTTTGTAACAAAAGAACACGTCTTTCATGCTTAATCAGCAAAAACTCCTTAAATCCATTCAACAAGCGGGATGTTACTTGATCCGTATTCAACTTATCCGTTCCCAAGTAATCAACAAAAGCATGGAGAGCTGATTTATAATTCTTCTTCCCTTTGATAGTCGTAGTTTCCAACCATTCGTTACAAAATTGGATAAAATCAACACTCTTTGGCCTTTCTCTTTCCTCTTTTAAATAAGCTACAATCTCATCCAGTGTGTAATTGTTTAGCTCCACTTGTAAAGAAGCACATATCTCTTGGTAGCTCCTTATCAAATCATCCACTTCATTGATGACACGCTGGTTCTTTAGTTTAAATGCTCCTGTCAGATCTTTTTCTTCGACAAAGATACTTGTAGGCAAACGCTTTACCTTGCGCTGATAGGTAATTCTGACCTTTACATTGAAGGTTCCATCAACTTTTTGCTCATTACGCATTACTTCCGGCTTGAATGTTAGCATGTTACAGTTACTAAAATTAATCAACTATTAATCAACAAGTACAGAAATTCATGCTAAAATGCCCTATTTTACCCCTAAATCCGAGTAGTACATAAATAAAAAAATCCCTAATAATCTACTGATTACCAAGGATTTTCCTGTGACCCCGGTGCGATTCAAACGCACGACCTTCAGAACCGGA
>OGXC01001446.1_pt1 | contig 18158 bp, 15 predicted proteins | sample 1576201 | NCBI WGS metagenome assembly OGXC01 (sample SAMEA3541562, study PRJEB24748) | human gut metagenome | biome: human gut; feature: human-associated habitat; material: faeces | place: China | collected 2012 | reverse complement strand
GGCTGTGAATAATTAGCGCTTGTAAAAAGCCCATTTAATCAGCGTTTCCCTAGCTGTCAGGAAGGCTGGTCCGCCTGCAGCGCTTCCCCTCGATGTTTTTAATAGCCAGGCATGCCGTAGGCTGCCCGTTTTTTCTAAAAGCTGGCAGCCCCCGCCCGTTCGCCACCTGAGTTCATCTACACACCCGCGGCGAAGCCTGCCCCTCCATTCTCTTCACTCAATTCTCAAATCTATCTTCTTAGCATTTCCCCTTCATATGTGATAAAATAGTAAGGCATGCTTTGAAAGATTCAAATAAAGAAATGGGAACTTATGAAAAAATCATCGAATGAATTTATCGCTATAGGGCTCATGCTGTTTGCCCTCTTTTTTGGTGCAGGAAACCTGATATTTCCTGCGTTCATGGGGCAGAATTCCGGATGGAATACCTGGTACGCCACCCTGGGATTCCTCATCACCGGCGTAGGCATTCCCTTCGCCTCGGTGCTCGCCATCTGTCTGTCCGGAAAGAACCTGGAAGAACTGGCCGGCCGGGTGCATCCGGTGTACGGCGTCCTTTTCAGCTGCGCCCTGTACCTTACCCTCGGACCCTTCTTCGCTGTCCCCCGTACAGCCACGGTTTCCTATGAAATCGCCATCTCCCCCTTCCTGCCTCCAGAGATGAAAGATGTGGGTCTCTATATTTTTGCCTTCCTCTTCTTCCTCCTGTCCTGGTATCTTGCCATTAACCCATCGAAGCTGGTACCCCGTATCGGGAAATGTATCACCCCCCTGCTCCTGGTATTCCTTTTCCTCCTCATCGCCGCCTCCTTCTTCCATCCCATGGGGCCCTGGATGGAACCGGCCGCCGCCTATGACACGCCGCTGAAGGCCTTCTCTTCGGCCCTGCTGGACGGATACAACACCATGGACTGCCTGTCGGGCCTCGTATTTGGCGTCATTGTGGTGGAATCCATCAGGCTCTACGGGCTCACATCGGGCCGTGAAATCGCCGGGGTTGCCCTGAAGTCCGGCCTCATTTCCACATTCTTCATGACCCTTGTTTATGCCGCCCTCTGCACACTGGGTGCCTCTTCCGTGGCCGTACTGGGGCATGTGGAAAACGGGGCTCCCGTGCTCGTAGGGGCTTCGTCCTTCTACTTCGGAAGCCTGGGCAGCGTGATTCTGGGCATCATCGTCATCCTGGCCTGCCTCACCACATCCATCGGCCTCACCGCCTCCTGCGCCGCCTACTTCAACCTGCTGGTGCCCCGGTTCTCCCACAAGGCCTGGGCCACCTTCTTCACCATCTTGTCCTTTGGCGTCGCCCTCTTCGGCCTTTCCTCCATCATCAAAGGCGCCATTCCGGTGCTCCTCTTCCTCTACCCTCTGGCTATCTGCCTCATTCTCCTCACCTTCCTCAATGACTTCTTCCACGGCAGCCGGAAGGTCTACGTCCTGGCCACCGTCTTCACCTTCATCCCAGCCCTGAACGACGGACTCAAGGCAGCGGGCTTTGCCATCACTCCCCTGGCAAAGTTCATGGAAACCCTGCCCCTGGCTTCGTCCAACATGACCTGGATTCTCTTCTTCGCCGCAGGACTCATCCTGGGCATCCTCTGGGAACACCTCACAAACCTGGACCACGGGACAGCGGAAGAATAAGACAGGAAATGAAAAACCGCGTTGAAAAGCAATCTTTTCAACACGGTTTTTTTGCGTAATAAATAAAAGAATTGAGGTCCCGACGCTTCGCGGCAAATACAGCCCCTACAGGAGACAATGCACTCCATAAAGCGGCATGTTCAGCAGGTGATCCTGCTTTTCACAGGGATTCATGGAAAGCCGTACCGCCAGGGAAGGCGCATATTTTTCACAATAGGCGCAGAGACTTTTCGCGTGAACCGTCTGTCCCGCTTTCACTTCAATGGGCACCACATTTCCCTCATGCTGGACCAGAAAATCAATTTCGTACCGTCCATTTTCGGAAAGCATATAGAAAAGGGACAGATCCAGGTCAGCAATCATCTGCTGGCAAACATACTGCTCCGTCAGGGCCCCTTTGAATTCTATAAAAATCCGGTTTCCCTCCAGAATGGATTTCGCATCGAGTCCACTCAAAGCTCCCAGAAGGCCAGTGTCCAAGAAGTACAATTTATAGGCATTTTCTTCTGCATAAGCCTTCAGCGGTACTGCCGGTTTCGTGACACGGTTCACCCGGGTAATAAGGCCACAATCCATCAGCCATTCCACGGCCATCTCAAAATCTTTGGCCCGGGCTCCTTTTTTCACCTGGCCAAAGAAAAACTTCTTATTTTCTTTAGCCAGCTGTGCCGGAATAGCATGCCATACCATACGGACCCGAGGCAATTCACGGGGATCCATGTGCTTACTGAAATCGGCTTCGTACATTTCCAGCAGCTCTTCCTGCATTTTCCGGACAGCTGCATAGTCCTTATTTTCTGAAAAGAATCGGACAATTTCCGGCATGCCGCCGGTGTAGTAATAATTTTTTAAAGCCGTCACGTATTTGTCATGGAAAGCGTTCATCATTTCCATATCCCTGTCGTCCAAAAGGCGGGCAAGTCCTTCCTCCCCCTGGGCCATAAGAAATTCATAGAATGACAACGGATACAGGGACAGAGTATTTACTTTACCTACAGGATAGGAAATGCCTTCATGCAGCGCCACCCCCAGCATGGATCCCGCTGCAATGACCGGATATTCCGGCCCGTTTTCACAGAAATATTTCAAGGCGGAAATCGCAGCTGGCGCTTCCTGGACCTCGTCAAATATAATCAGCGTGTCCCTGGGTGTCACGACCACGCCGGTTTCAATATTGATGGCCATCAGAATCCGCTGGATATCGAAATCCTGGTCGAAAATATGCTGCATCACCGGGTTATGGTCAAAGTTCACATAGGCAGTCTTTTTAAAATACTTTTTCCCGAATTCCTGCATGAGCCAGGTCTTCCCTACCTGCCGGGCTCCTTTCAAGATCAGCGGCTTCCGGACAGGAGAATCTTTCCACTCTACCAGCTTTTTCATCAGTGCTCTTTCCATAAGCCTCCTCCTTCCCATTTTTTGTAGGGAATATCTGCCTGTATTTTACATTTTTTGTAGGGATGAATCAACTCATAATCACATTTTTTGTACTATAACGAAAGAATTGAGGTCCAGCCCCTTCGCGGCGGATTGGCATGCTGACGGGTAGAGTCACCGGCACGGAGCTGCTAGCGGCTAGCTGTTAGCTTCCAGGAAAACAGGGCAGCCTGCGGCAAAAAAAGATAGATTTGAGAATTGAGTAAAGAGAATTGAGGCCTGGCGGCTGCGCCGCAAATGCATCCCCTCTGTCAGCTGCGCAGATTCCGCCTCTTTGAGGCGGATCCATCCCCTGCCCTTTGGGCTGCCCCCTTCTCCAAGGGGGCACGCTTTATGTGGATAGCGTCATTCGTGCTGAGATGTTTGCTATTAGCGGCAAAGCCGCTGTTTCTGTCTGACGTCTGCAATCTGATTGTCTGATGTCTTAGATGCGGCGAAAGCCGCTGGACCTCAACTCTCAACTCTCAAATCTCAAATCTATCTCTTACCCTGCAAACACATACTGCACGAGCCCCATGTAGCACAGGGTGCCCAGGGCCATGGAGAGGAGCATCTGCCGTTTCCAGAGATGCACCGCCACCGTGAGGATGAGGGCGATGGCCTCAGGAATGCCGTGGGAGCCTTTGAGGAGGGATACGTCCTTCAGGCAGTACACCACAAGAAGGGCGAAAACCGCCGACGGCAGGGCTTTCCCCAGGTATTTCACATACGGCGGCAGCCGGCTGCCGGGCTTGAAGATGATAAATGGCAGGAACCGGGTAATCATGGTGCCTGCAGCGCAGATGAGGATCGTGGCCACCTGCTGCCAGAAGGGCATATCCGTCATAAGAAGCCACCTGCCTTTTCTATGGGTTTACGAAGCACCGTGAGGGCTGCGAGCATGCCCACCATGGCGGGAATGATAAAGTTATCGGCGCCAAAGATAAGGAGGCTGCCGATGGAGAATACAAAGCCGATGAGGGCGGTGTAATGTTTCCCCTCCTTCAGCCACTGTTCCAGGAAAATCACCACGAACATGGTGGTCATGACAAAGGAAAGGCCCCTGGAATTGAAATGGAGCACATTCCCCAAAAGGCCCCCCATAAGGGCGCCGGACACCCAGTAGGTGTAATTCAGGAAGGACACCCAGAACATATACCAGTGCCGGTCTATGTCGTAGGGGATGGTGGCAGAATAATTCAGGGCAAATGTCTCGTCGCACATCCAGAAAATCAGGAACGGTTTCTTCCAGCCGCTGCCCTTGTATTTCTCCAGCATGGACAGACCGTAGAAAAGATGCCGTGCCTGTACCGTGAGGGCCACGATGAAATCCTGCCAGGGCGCAAAGGGCGAAATGAGCATGGACACCGTGACGAACTCCAGGGAGCCGCCGAAAATGACCATGGCCATGAGGGTGGGATACAGGAAATTAAATCCCAGGGTATGCATGTAAAAACCGTAAGCAAAAGCCAGAAACCAGAACCCTGCAAATATGGGGAGCGTATAAGGAAAAGCCTCATGCAGCGCCCGCAGGGCTGGAGATTTTGTAGAACTCATAGTACCTCCTTATTTAGACGCAACATTTTTATTGTAGTCCGATGAAACACAGGGTGCAAGGGGGGATCGAGATCGAGATTGAGATCGAGGGCAATAGCCGCTTTGCGGCAGACATGGTGGATAAGGGCATGACCATACAAGCGGAGCCTTGTGCCTTGAGCCTTGAGCCTTGAGCTGGACAGCCGCTTCGCGGCAGGGGTGTGTGGCCGAGTCTGGTGCGAACGGATGGGGGCTTCCAGCTACCAGCTGTTAGCTGCCAGGAGAGCTCATCCGCCTGCGGCGCTTTCAACAGCTAACCTCCGTCGCCTTCGGCGCCACCGCCGGGCCCTGAAAGGAAGGTGCCTTAGTGTGCAGTAAAGGCACCAACTTAGGCCCGGCTCGAGGGTCCTCTACAGGACCCTCGCCTTCCAAGGAAGGAGGCTAACGATTTGCGGCTTTGCCGCTGTTGGAATCCGGATATCTCTAACCCCAAAACTGCAAAATGACACAGAAAAAGGCCCCTTCCTCGGGAAGGGGCTCCGCGAAGCGGTGGGGTTAGCTGATAGATTCGGCCCGCAGGGCCTGTCCAGCTCAAGGCTCAAGGCACAAGGCCCGTTCGCAAGTAAGCTTATCCACTCACCTGCGGCGAAGCCTGGACCTCAACTCTCAACTCTCAAATCTCAACTCTCTTACTTTCCCCACACCGGATCGTCGGCGATTCTCTTTTTTCGTTCGAAGGTGGTGGCGTTATCCTTGTTGATCGCGTAGTCCTTAGAGGAGAAGTCGTATTGGGAATGGTAGAAGTTGGTCCTTGCCTGCCAGATGCCGGTGACCATGTCGAAGGCCATGTCGTTGGTGAAGACCGTCTGCTCGTGGGATTTCAGGGTAGGCATGAGGCTCGGATGGGCGGCTTGGTAGTCCGGGGACAGGTACACGAAGAAGGGGATGTGCACCATGTCGTAGTAGAAGGGGGACGTGGTATGGAAGTGCTTCATATTTTCCCCGTGGTCCGAGAAGTAAATCATGGACTTCAGGTTCAGGTTTGCCTTGGCGTATTCGAAGATGTCCTTCATCACCCGGTCGTCGTAGGCGATGGTGAGGTCGTAATCGTGGTAGGGGTCTTCCTTGGAAACGCCCAGCTTATCCCGGAGGTTCACCGGCACCCGGGCGATGTAGGTGTAATGGCTGCCGTCGATATTGATGAAGATGACCCGCTTCTTTGCCGGAGGCAGTTTCTTCAGCACTTCCAGGGTATAGCCGTCGTAGTTCTTTTCCCAGTAGGAATCATCGCAGCGCTCGGCGATCATGGTGACGCCGGCACTGGACATGGAGCTCCGGTTATGGAAGGAAATCCAGTCCGTCCGGTATCCTGCCGCCTTTGCCACGTCCACCATGCTTACCACGTCTTCCAGGGACATGTCGCCGTACTGGTTGGCGCTGGTCATGGCGTAGGACAGGGAGAAAAGGGTATTCGGGAAATTGGAGTATGCATGGTATCCCAGGGCAAAGTCCGGGGACTTCGCCATTTCTGAAAGCCAGGGGGTCGTATTTTCCGGATAATCCGGAGTAAAGGCCTTCATGTGGTCCCGGTTTGCACTTTCCCCGATGATCACGATGTGGGTGCCCTCATCGATACCATCGCCGGGATCCGGCGCCGTGAAAGTCATATTCTTCACGTTTTTGTCCAGATTATCATTCAGCTTCTGGAGCAGCTGGTATTCGCTGCCCTTGGAATTCAGGGATTTGATGATGGTAGCCGGGAAGACGTGGGTGATCTGCCGGTAGAATCCGCCGAAGAAGAGGATGGAAATCACCGCAAGTCCCACGGTAAAGGCCCTGCCGGTGCCCCGGAGGAAGGGGCCCTCGAAGGAGCGGGCCGCCTTCATCATGGACCGGGCGAGTCCCACGGCACAGGAAATGACGATGCCCAGGGCGATGACCGCCATCACCAGATGCATGGGAGACCCCATGGTACGGAAGAAATCCTTGATTTCCTTCATGTGGGTGGAACGGACTGCCATCATGGCGAACATATCCATTTCCCCGCCGAAGAGTACGTAATAGCCGATGTAGATGAAGGGGATGAGCACCATGAAGAAGGTGTAGATTCCTGCAATCACGGTCCACAGGGACCGAAGATGCTTCGCCCTTGCCGTGAGGGTGGTGTATACATAGGGAAGCGCAAAGAGCACCGCCCCCAGCACATAGTAATCACCGAGGTGCTTCTTCTCCGGCAGTGATGCAAAGCCATAGGCCCAGGTAAAGGTCCCCGCCCACAGGATAGGAAGGATCACCGCCCAGGGAAGAAGCCGCTTCAGGAAAGCCCAATTCATGGTGAAGGAAAGCCCGAAGGACACGATCAGCATCACCAGCAGCGCCGCCCCCAGCCGGGGCTGTACATAACTCTGGATATCCGGAAAATCGCCGCCCAAATGGAGAATCGCCATGATCACCACAGCAATCCCCAGGGGCCAGAGCAAAGCATAAAGAACTGTCTTTTTCATAAAATGCCTCAATATCATATTTTTGTTTAATATATGTAAATAAATTATAAAGTTGACGTCAATTATTATATCACAGGTGACCGGCAGTCAGATAGTGGACGAGCTTGAACATGGTCCTTGAAATACCAGCCAATCAAACCTGCCAGCGATTCATCGATATTGACAGCATAGATAAGTAAAATGGTTTTGTGTTCTATGACTTTATGTTAATGAAAATGGCTAATCTTATAGAAGGTAGGTATTCTCATTTTAAAATGATGTAATATCTTGCCTGCAATGGAAATATAGGTATAATAAGGACATATATCAAAGTACTGCTTGCTGTATTTCTACTTCCTGTGGGGACAAGAGGGGGAAATGTAGAGGCTTTATTACAGGCGAGTTTGAGTAGTGCATTTGATCCTATTACGAAGGTTGGGGAGATAGAAAGATATTGCTGAAAGGCCGGATTTATTTAGAGCTGGTTTTTCTCTAAATTGCAATGGCAGGAAGCTGTTTTGTAAATTTATTTTGAAACAGGAACTTGATTAATGAATTTACTTTGATATTTGTGAGAGGGATTATCATGGACTTTGTAAAAAAATTCGGGAACTTGGTGAATACAAAGCTGGTGAGTCATATTATCATGTGGCGTTGACGGGAACACAGAATTATATACCATGGATAAGTGTGACCATGGCATCTATCATGGAGCATAATTCATCACCCTTTGCATTTCATATTCTGGTGGATAAGACAGATGAGGCAGATATAGAGAAACTGCAGAAGTTTTCCATACAGTGGAATGTGCCGATTACGCTTTATTATATGAATGATGCTAATCTGTCTCAGTACTGTCGTTTTGAAAGATATCGCATTAATGGAAAATATGTGGCTGCATTAATGTATCGTTTTTTTATTCCTGAACTTCTTAAAGATAAAGCAGAAAGAGCTCTCTATCTTGATGGTGATGTCGTATGCAATGGTGATATCACATCATTTATGGATATAGATTTACAACAAAATATTGTGGCCGTATCGGAGGACCTCAAGGGTCAAGAGTATGCTGCAAGAATGAATGTGGAAAGATATTTTAATTCGGGCGTTATTCTTGTTGATATTCAACAATGGCTTAGCAATCATATTTCTAAAAGGATTTTAGACGATTTAAGGATAGCGGCGCAAAAGCATCCGGAAATGTCTTGCCCCGATCAGGATATTTTGAATGTATGTCTTGATGGGAAAGATTTTTTTGTTCCACATACTTATAATTTGCCCTATCGATTGGTGCAGCCTAGTGTATTCAAACCCAAAATTGTCAATGAAGATGCCATGCAGGCTTCTCTAATCCATTTTATTGGAGCCATCAAGCCTTGGACGACCTATAATCAGTCAGTGCCAATTGTGAAGGTCTGGGCTCATGCGAAGGAGAATTCTCCCTGGAGGGATGTACCTATTCACGAACCAGGCAGCCAGAAAGCTTTTCACCAGGCGGCTCGGGATGCTCGCCGCCGCCATGCCTATAAGGAAATGGTTCTCTGGTATTTCCGCTTTATTAAGTCTAAATTTGATGGGACGAGGAAGGTAGGCTACTGATGATTATTACCCCCCTCAAATGAGAAAATTAATAAAATGCTAACAATAACTTATGCCGGAACAGTTCTGTAATAATCGAGCCTATTGGGAAATAGATAGAGCAGGAATGAGATGGCTAAGTATGGGGAATAGTCTTATTTCTGCAGGTTGGATATTGTATAATACAATTACTTAAGGAAGAATTGTAGACTCCAACTGATCTTGGTTTCGAAAAGGAAAATCCGATGAATAAGTTGAATGGTATGAAAAGCTGCTATAAGCATGCCCAACTATTAGCAAATATAATGGCCGCGCTGCTGGCTTTGATCTTAAGCGTACGTTTTACACTGGCTTATTATACCTACGCCATAGTTCTATTTGTATTGTATTTGATATATGACTGCATAAAATCAGGAACATTCAAGATTTCTATGCCCCATAAAGTCTTCACCATTGGATACTGTCTGTTGTACGGGTCGTTGATTGTATCAGCGGCAGTAAACGCAGATAAGGGCGGACTGAACCTGGTTCGGCAATATATTTACTGGTCCCTGCCCATGTGGATGATTGCCTATATGGCAGGAAAATATAAGATTGAGAAGGGATTTCTTTCCGGTATTTTATCCGGCGCCATTATTTCAGGCATCTATGGGGTCGCCCAATGGATAAAGCATCCGGGAGAACGGATTTATAGCTTTTATACGTATCCCACCCATTATGGCCTGGTGATTGCCATCGTTCTGCCGGTAGCGCTTTATCTGGTTTTTAAACATAAAGAGTCCATGGCTATGCGGCTGACAGCGTTGGCAACGGCTGGGTTCCTGCTGGTACTGTTATTTTTGACAGATACCCGGGCAGCGCTGATTGCCATATGCATAGGCCTCGTTGGGGCTCTAGGCATTGTGCTGGTTCAGCACTGGCCTCGAATCGGTCATAAAATAAAAATCGGGTCCCTTATATTTATATTGGCTCTGGCCTTTTCATGTATAGCCGGGTTTGGTTATATGCAGAGCCACAGGACGAGCTATGCCGGGCAGATTGGCGGAGAACGGATTCTTATGCTTTCTGCCAGTTATAAAATGTGGGAAGATCATAAGATTTCCGGTATTGGGTTAGACTCCTGGGAGAAGTACTACTATAGTGAAAAATATCATCCCAAAGAAGGAACGGAAACAAACCTGGATATGCCCCATAATATGTTTGTATATTTTTTAACCTGTGCAGGAATTATTGGCGCCGTTGGTTTTATTTTTTATACGGTTCTTACCTTCTGGGGGCTTCTGCGGGTTCCCTTTGGGACTAATCTTGCCATGGAGATTTGCGCATTGACCGTATTTATAGCCTTCTTTATTGATGGGATGGCTGATTCTACGCTTATCAATAAGATTCCCGTTAAGATTTACTTTGCGCTCATGGGATTTTTCATGATGTACAATCATGGAAAGGAAAAGGACAAGTCCGATGAAAACAGATAAACCGCTGGCAACGGTGATTGTACCTGCCTACAATGCAGAAAAATATATAGCACACTGCTTGGACAGCATTATCCATCAGACTTATGAGAATGTGGAAATCCTTGTGATTGATGATGGTTCCAGTGATAAAACGGGGGACATTGTGGAATCCATGGCGGATAGGGATACAAGGATTATTAATATCAGGCAAAAAAATCAGGGAATTAGTGCTACCCGAAACCGTGGAATCCGAGAAAGCCATGGTGATTATATTTTTTGGGTTGATGCGGATGATTATGCAGATCAGACATTGATAGAAAAATGCATCCATACTTTCCGGAAGGAGCATGCGGATGTTGTTGTATATGGATCCCAATCTGTAAAAGAAAATAAACCTCTAGAACCGGCTGTTCTTCCACCTCGGTTACCGTCTGCCAGTGACTGGTATCGGGAGGCTGTACTCGATGGTGTTTCTGAAGTATGGTCCTATGCAGCCAGGGCGGAACTATGGAAAGAAGTACGATTTTCTCCGGATTTCAGTCATATGGGGGAAGACGGGATAGCAACCATAGAAATTTTTAAAAAATCAGAAAAGGTTTCATCGGTTCCCCGGTGCCTGTATTACTATAACCGGGGAAATGAGAATTCCCTGACCCGGCAGGTCTCTGCAGAAATATTCTATGAACTCATGGAGGGATGGATTGGCCGGGAAAATATCTGTGAAGCGGAATTCCCGGATTCCTGTGGCTATTGCAGGCAAAGGGTGTTGTCCTTTGCTGTTAAATCTTACTGCTTGTCTTTGGCAGGAAATGAACTTGGCATTGGAAGAAAAACTCGTATTCTGGATATACTGAGGTCTACTGATTTTTCACCAGTCCGGGGAAGAATGAAAGATAAGCTCTTACGATGGGCTGCCATACATGGGTGGGAATATCCTTGCAGGTGGTATGGCCGAAGAAAATACAATAAGCTCATTAAAAAGAGGGGATAGTTTCCCTTTACTCTCAGGGAATTCTTTAACGTGGGGAGAAATTTGATTATGAGTCATTGTTCTGGATTGGCGTCAATACTTGTTCCTGTCTATAATAAGGAAGAATATCTACACAAATGTATTGAAAGTCTTAGAAACCAAACTTATGAAAATATTGAAATTGTACTGGTTGATGATGGGTCTACAGATAACTCGCTTTCAGTTTGCCGGAAATATGCAGATATGGATAAAAGAATCTGTGTTGTACATCAGGAAAATCAGGGAGTCTGCGGTGCGAGAAATACCTGTCTGAATAATGCCCATGGTGATTATATTTTCTGGGTCGATCCGGATGACTTTGTAGAGATTTCTTTGGTTAAAGATGCAGTTGAAGTGATGAAGGAATCTAAGGCTGATGCAGTTCTTTTCGGCGTAAACATTATGAATGGGGAAAAACATGCCGGTGTACGTGATTGGAACTGCAACATGGATTCTGATCAATTAAAAGTAATAACAGGTGCCGTAGTTGGCTGGGAACTTTGGGGAAGGGCTTATCGAAAACATGTATGGAAGGATATTTCTTTTCAGAAAAATATGAGGACCTGTGAAGATGTCTTTGTTAGTGGACCATTAATGAAAAATATACAGAAAATAGTGGCCATTTCTGGACATTATTATTATTGGCAGAGGGAATCACATGGCAGTCTCGTTCAGACAAGAAAAGCCCGGAGCTACATTGATGAGTTCATCGCCTGGAAACATAATCTGGATGTGGGGATATTTTCTGACCTTCAGAGGCGAATCTGCGAGGTCAGAACGCTGATTGCCTGCCTGAAGGCAATTTTGAAAAACAGGAAAGATCACAGTATTCCGGCATCTGACCTTGATCAGATACATCAGTATTATACGGAACATAGTCATAAGCCCATTTCTCCGGCGGCTTTACTGTTTTATGAATATGAAGAAGAGTCATTGAGTGCTAAAGCATTGGGATTTGTTGATGAAGGGCCTATGAAAAAAGCACTGAAGCTGTATTCCATTGACTCTGTTCACCCGGTTATGGAAGCGGAGGAAAGAGAAACTCTCAAAAACTTTTTGAAGGAAAATCAGTCAGTTCCGTTAAAGAAAAAGTATAGAATGATTGAGAGTGCCATAATCCAGGACTGTTCATTCTTGTACAAGATGTTTGGCCGGATGATCTGGAAAAAATATAAGTAGCCTTGCAGGTTGTAAGTATATGTAGGAGGATGCAATGAAAGTTCTTATCATCTATGCAGGCATGCTGATGAAAAGCGGTGGTATGCAGCATATCTGCTGTGAAATGGCCAATGCTTTTGTAGCAAAAGGGTACGAGACAGCAATTGCCTGTGGCGGTGGAGATCTTACATCCTCCTTTTTCCCTTTGGATAAAAGAATAAAAATTTACTCACTGATTGCGGACCATCCTGTCAATGATATGGACAAAGCGGTAGTAGGAAGAAAAATCTCTGCCGGCGATAAAATAATCAGGGAATTTATTCGTACTTTTAGTAAGCGTAGATTTCATGAATGGAATGAAAAATGTAAATGCAGAGTAGTGAAGCCTTATCTTAAGAAAATACTTCATGACTTCAACCCGGATGTTATCGTAGGATATAATGCAGATGCCGTTTATTATACGGTTGCAGCAATGGATGATATAGTTCCTATCATTGGAACCAATCATTCCGAGTTATCCAGGTCCTTTGAGGAAATGGGAGGACCGGAGATTGCTGCTTTGAATCGTTGCGCAGCGCTGCAGGTTCTGCTGCCGTCCCAAAAAGATATTCTGGAAAAACATTGTCCCCAGGTACCTTGTGTTGTCATTCCCAATGTGGTTTCTGAAAGTAAAAAAATAAGCAGCTTGGAGCAGCGGACAGTTTTGTTCGTTGGGCGCTTGACTAAAGCGGCTAAGAGGCCTCACCTGGCAGTCCAGGCTTTTGAAAAGGCAGCAGTTCACCATCCTGAGTGGAAATTGGAAATCTGGGGAGATGGTCATGGAGCAGAACACTATGTGGATGAGATGAAAAAAGATATTGCCTCTCATCATATGGAAGATCGTATCTTTTTCAAAGGGACCACAACCGATATCCAGTCTGTTTACGGTAAAGCATCTATTCTCCTCTGCCCTAGCCAGCATGAAGGATGGGGACTGGCGGTTACTGAGGCCATGAGTGCAGGCCTTCCGGTAGTGGCGTTCAAATCCTGCGCAGGTGTCAATGAACTGGTGGAAGACGGGTGTTCCGGATTTTTGACAGATGATGATATTTCTTCCATGGCAGGTGCCCTGGAAAAGCTTATGGAAAGTGATGACCTTAGAAAAGAAATGGGAATGAATGCCCGCCATTCTATGGAAAAGTTCTCAGAAGAAAAAGTCTGGAGCAGTTGGATTCATCTGATTGATAAAGTGGTTGAATCCAGTAGTAATCAACGTAAAGCATGATACATTGAGGAACTGATAAAGTGATACAAACATCATTTACTTATAAAGATAATTTGAAAATCCATTCTCTAATGGTCATCGTTCCCCACGAGGATGATGAAGTGAATAATGCGGGCGCAGCCATTTATAGTGCCATCAAAGAAGGCATGGATGTGAAGGTTGTGTTTATGACAAATGGAGATTGGATGTATCCTGCCTTTGTAAGGTATAACGAGGCGATTCGTTCTCTTACATATCTTGGGGTTCCGGAAGGTAATATTATTTTTCTCGGATTTCCGGATGGTGGGACGAGCGGTGAACGGGCCGTCTATCTTCATGGACTTGATAAGCCGGTTGATGCTGCAGGACGGAAGGAAACGTATGGTGTGGGGACACATCAGGACTATCATTTCAGCAAGTATGGCCAGCATCAGGAGTATACCTGGAAAGGGCTTCTGGATGATATGGAAGATGTCATTTTGTCGTTTAGGCCGGATGCATTGATGGTCACTGATTTTGATTATCATGGGGATCATCGGATGTTGTCTATTGCTTTTGAAAAAGTGATGGGCCGCATTTTAAATACACCAGGAAATACCTACCATCCTCTGGTATTCAAGAGCTTTGCTTATGCTACGTCCTATGTGTCCTATAAAGATTTCTATGACAGACATTTTCTCTCGTCCCGTGTGTATCGTAAAGAAATGAGATACCTGGATTGCGAGACAGATAATCCGGTCTACGAGTGGAATCAGAGGGTACGATTCCCTGTGGATGTGGCTTGCAGAGGGCCAAAATTACTGAATAATGTACTCTATAAGGCTCTTATCTGTCATCTGTCACAGAAAAATATTGAACATGTGCGGCAGGTTTTTAACAGTGACCTTATATTCTGGGAACGGCGGACAAATAATCTGGCCTATGAAGGCAAGACGACGGTGTCCTCAGGAAATGGAGATTATCTTCATGACTTCCAGCTCATGAATACCAGGCACATTAATGAATCCAAACCACCAATGGAAGAGTATCTTTGGACTCCGGATGATAGTGAAAAATGGTGCCGCATTGATTTTAATGAACCCAAGCATATTGAAAGTGTTGCACTTTACGGGAATATCGATGATGACAGTCGCATATTGAAGGGGCAGCTTTCATTCAGTAATGGCTTTCGGTGTGATGTGGGAGAACTCAAAAAGCAGGGCCATGAAACGCTTGTGACATTTGCGCCACAGGATAACGTACGGTGGATCCGTTTCACGATACTGAAAACAAAAGGAGAAAAAGCGGGGCTGGCGGAATGGGAAATTCTGAAATCTCCAGAAAGGCCTTATCAGCTGCTTAAAATATGTGTCGATGATAATTTCGCCTATAACTGGTATGTTTATCCGGGAGAAGAGCCAATAGTATCCTGCTATAGCTGCGGGATATCCGGTGATTTTCAATGGTATATCAACGGGGAGCCATCGGCGCTGGACAGGATTAATAAAATGATATTATCCTTGAAGGGTACAATTGTCCTGCGTGTTGAATCAAAAGAGAATCCGGAGATTTGGGATGAAATAACGGTATCGCCAGCCACTGCAGGTTATCGAATGAAAATCGGCATGGTTAAAAATTTGGATAAATTGGGGGTATGGTGGGAACATCAAATGGAAAAGACACCCCATCATAAACTGAAAAAAGTGAAAACAGAAGAGGAATACCGTAAGCTGTAAGCGTATTTTGTGGGGAGAACAGAAATGAAGATTATCATTGCTCATTTTGGAACATACTATGTCAATACATCAGGGGGCGTTGAAAAAGTTACCTGCAATCTGGCAAATGCATTGGTTCGGCGTGGGCATGAAGTAACTATTCTCTACCGTGATAAGGTAGAGGGGAAACCCTATTTCCCTCTGGACGAACGGGTAAAGCAGTATAATATCCTTTTTGAGAATGGCAAGAAAGTTGTCTCGGATAAGCCACCTTTACGGATTCGCCTGTATCGAGAGGCCGCACGGCTCTTCAGCCAGCGGAAGGCTCAGGGGATAAACGTCTGGTACAAAGGAAAGCAGTATGGTCCCAGAATTAAAGAATATCTGGATAACCATCCGGCAGACCTGATTCTTTCCTGTTCTATTCCATCGGCCAAGTATGTCATCGAAGATGCGGGGTGTACCCTGCCGGTCATTGAGATGATCCACTCTCATCCCCAGGTCCAGTTTCCCGATTTATCGGAGGCAGAGAAAAAAGCAACCGTCAAATGCAGGGCTATGCAGATCCTTGTGCCATCCGGCCTGAATATGGCACATCAGTATTTTCCGGAACTTCCGGTGACGGTCATCGGAAATGCGGTGTTCCCGGCTTCGAAGCCTGCTGATCTGGCGGCTCCTCGAAAAGTTCATAAAGTCATTTGTGTCGGCAATATCAGCGGGCGGAAGAACCAGCTCATGCTGGCGAAGGCATTTGCGTCATTATCGAAAGATTTTCCGGATTGGCAGCTTGAATTCTGGGGAGATGACAGTTCCCGCTATGCCGGACAGATGAAACAGTGGATTCGCCATAGTAAATCTGGTGAAAATATCCGGGTCATGGGGAAAACCAGCCATATAGACGATGTCTATGCAGCATCCGACATCATTTGTATGCTCAGCCGGGATGAAGGCTTTCCATTGGCTTTGACAGAAGCCATGGCGGCAGGCCTCCCGGCGGTAGGATTTTCTGACAGTACAGGAGTCAGCGATATCATAGAAGATGGAGTTGATGGTTTCCTTGTGCCCCGTTCAGAAAAGAATCTGGCCGGAGCCCTTAAGAAACTTATGGATGACAGGGAACTGCGGATTAAAATGGGTCAGTCCGGGATGAAAGCGATGAAGCAATACGCACCGGAGCATATTTGGGATCAGTGGGAAGAATTGTGTCAGCATGTTTTGGATAATGAGAAAACAGGCCATTGATCAATATACCTTGGATTGGATGTAATTGTAGCGTTTTATATTGTGAATACTGCCTTTTGACAACTCTTGGGTCGATAATTGGCCATACTGTGACATACCGGATTCTATTTTGGAAAAACCATTTTCCATCCGGCATAGTGTGGTGGAGCATTTAATGCATAGGTATTGTATAATTGCAAATAAAGAATGAATATAGTACCGACAGCGGTATATAGAAATATATGCTGCTCCGAGTTTGGATAACACAGCGTGAATTTGATCGACATGGAGGAACGGCATGAATATAGCAGTAGCAGGTACGGGGTATGTGGGCCTTTCGCTGGCCACCCTTCTTTCCCAGCACAACCATGTGATGGCGGTGGATATCATTCCGGAAAAGGTGGACATGGTGAACCACCGGAAGTCGCCCATCCAGGATGAGTACATCGAGAAGTACCTGGCGGAGAAGAACCTGGACCTCACCGCCACCACCGACGGGGAAGCGGCCTATAAAGATGCGGAAATCGTCATCATCGCCACTCCGACCAATTACGATACCCAGCGGAATTTCTTCGACACCTCCTCCGTGGAGGCGGTGATCGACCTGGTGATGAAGGTGAATCCCCATGCCATCATGGTGATCAAGTCCACCATCCCCGTGGGGTACACCGAAGAAATCCGGAAGAAGACAGGGTCGAAGAATATCCTCTTCAGCCCGGAATTCCTGCGGGAATCGAAGGCGCTCTACGATAACCTCTACCCCAGCCGTATCATCGTGGGCACGGATCCCAAGGATCCCCGGCTGGTAAAGGCGGCCCATACCTTTGCACGGCTTCTCCAGGAAGGGGCCATCAAGGACAATATCCCCACCCGGTTCATGGGATTCACCGAGGCGGAAGCGGTAAAGCTCTTCGCCAATACCTACCTCGCCATGCGGGTGTCCTACTTCAATGAACTCGATACCTACGCGGAAATGAAGGGCCTCGACACCCGGGAAATCATCGACGGCGTGTGCCTGGATCCCCGGATCGGGGAATTCTACAACAACCCCTCCTTCGGCTACGGCGGCTACTGCCTCCCGAAGGATACGAAGCAGCTCCTGGCAAACTATAAGGACGTGCCGGAGGATCTCATCGAAGCCATCGTGAAGTCCAACAGCACTCGGAAAGATTTCATCGCCGACCGGGTTCTGGCAGACGCCGGCTACTACCACTCCGGCAGCGAATACGACGAAGCCAAAGAAAAGCCGGTGACCATTGGCGTATACCGGCTCACCATGAAGTCCAATTCTGACAACTTCCGCCAGAGCTCCATCCAGGGCGTCATGAAGCGGATCAAAGCCAAAGGGGCGGACATCATCATCTATGAGCCCACCCTGGAAGATGGAAGCACCTTCTTCGGCAGCCGGGTGGTGAATGATATGGACACCTTCAAAAAAGAAAGCCGCGCCATCATAGCGAACCGCTACGATCACGTGCTGGACGATGTGAAGGATAAAGTATATACAAGAGACCTCTTCGAGAGGGACTGAAGATAAGAAAAAACGATATTCCCGAACATGGGGATACCGTTTTTCTATTAGATCGAGACCGAGGTCGAGATCGAGGGGGACAGGCCCTGGGGCCCGGGGATCGATGGATAAGGAGGGAGTATGCGAGCGGGTGGGGACGGCCAGCCGCTTCGCGGCAGTGAGACATCAGACGGTTCAGACGTCAGATGTCAGAT
>OGXC01001424.1_pt1 | contig 18340 bp, 22 predicted proteins | sample 1576201 | NCBI WGS metagenome assembly OGXC01 (sample SAMEA3541562, study PRJEB24748) | human gut metagenome | biome: human gut; feature: human-associated habitat; material: faeces | place: China | collected 2012 | reverse complement strand
TGAAACTTCTAGCCATAAAACACGAATATTAATTTTTTACCTCCACCGCTGCCGCGGTCCCCCTCCCCCATAGATGGGGGAGGTTACGTAAGGAAGAAACGGCTTCGCCGTAATCAGGCATCATAAGGCGGCGCTATATGAATTGTGCGCCGCCACCTTTGCGGTGGCAGCCGCTAATGGATTCAGCTCAATGCTCAAGGCTCCGTCCTTCCGCACGGCGCCCATCCGCCCGTCAGCGCCGCAGGCGAATCAGCTTTCCTGGGCGCTAGAAGCTAGCAGCTAGAAGCCCCCGTCCGTTCGCACGGCGGCTGGCCATACGATATCTGCGGCGGAGCCGCTGGACCTCAACTCTCAAATCTCAACTCTCAACTCTTTCTTAATTCAGGAGGTGCTTTTTTATGAACGGACAGGAACGGCGTCGTGAAATACGGGAACTGCTGGAATCGTCGGCAGCAAAAATCCGGGGTTCGGACCTGGCGAAGCGGTTTTCTGTGAGTCGGCAGGTGATTGTGGGAGACGTGGCTCTCCTGAAAGCGGAGGGGGTGCCCGTGGTTTCTACGCCTCGGGGGTATATCCTGAAGCGGGAGGGGGAGAAGCCCTGCGGATACCTGGAGACCCTGGTGTGCTGCCATGACCGGGCCCATACGGAGGAGGAGCTCACCATCATGGTTTCCCTGGGGGCCCTGGTACACAATGTGTCTGTGGAGCATGAGGTTTACGGCACCCTGACGGGGAGCCTGGAAATTGGGACCCTGGAGGAGGTCCGGGATTTCATCAGGGCCATGAGGGGCGGCCATTCGCCGCTGCTCAGCACCCTTTCCGGCGGTATTCACAGCCACCTGGTGGAGACGAAGGACCGGGAGCACATGGAACAGGTGAAGGAAGCTTTGGGAAAAGCGGGATTTCTGTATCATAAGGAGGAACCATGAAGGAGTGGATGGTATCGGAGGCGGAGTCCGGGGCCCAGTCTTTCCGCTACGTCACCCGGATTCTCCCGGGGGCGCCGGTGGGGCTGCTCCGGAAGAGCCTCCGGAAGAAGAATATTACCCTGAACGGGAAGAAAATGACGGGCCAGGAAAAACTGAAGGGGGGAGACCGGATCTGCGTCTGGTTTTCCGAGGACACCCTTCAGAAGTTCATGGTGCCGAAGGCGGTGGAAGAGGTGAAGCCGGTGGTGCCGGGATTTGCTTCCCTTATCGTCTACGAGGATCCAAAGGTAATGATCCTGAACAAGCCGGCGGGCCTTCTTTCCCAGGGCGACGGGAAGGGGACCTCCCTCAATGACGGCCTCCTTTCGTGGCTGCAGAAGGACATTACCCCCGCCTTCCGTCCTTCCATCTGCAACCGGCTGGACCGGAATACCAGCGGCCTTGTGGCAGCGGGAAAGACCATGGAGGCCCTGCAGGAGCTGAATACTCTCATCCGGACCCGGGCCATCCGGAAGTACTACCGGGCCCTGGTGTACGGGAAAACGGAGGAAGAGGGGACGCTCCGGGGATTTATGAAAAAGGAAAGCGCCGCCAATACGGTGGTGTGGCTGGACCATGAAGAGGAAGGGGCGTACCCCGTGGAGACCCGGTACCGGAGGAAGGAAATCTTCCTCAAAAAGGGGGTCCTCTACTCCCTGGTGGATGTGGAACTGGTGACCGGAAAGTCCCACCAGATCCGGGTCCACTTCGCCCACATGGGACATCCCCTCCTGGGGGACCCGAAGTACGGCAGCGAAGAAAGCAAAAAGGCGTCGGCGCTGCTCCATATCCACCGTCAGATGCTCCACGCTTACCGCCTCGTATTTCCTGCCATCACAGGGACACTGGGATACCTGTCGGGAAAAATCTTCGAAGCGCCGCTGCCGGAGGAGATGGAGCGGCTTTGCCGAACCGGCGAGTGAGTGGGGAGGTCAATATGTGATAGATCGAGACTGAGGTCGAGATCGAGGAAGATGGGGCCGGAGGCCCTGGGGGTCTAGGTCTAGGTCTAGGTCTAGATCTAGGTGATCAGGCCCTTCGGGCCGGATCCATCCGTTTCCATCCGCTAACCCCAGCCCGGTGGGCAGCGTCTGGCTACTAAAAGGAAGGCGCCTTAGTGTGCAGTAAAGGCGCCAACTTAAGCCAGACTCGGAGGTCCTCTGCAGGACCTCCGCCTTCCAAGGAAGGGGCCTACTGCGGTGTCAATTACACGTTTTAGGGATAGAGTCATTAGGATTCCAACTGCGGCTTCGCCGCTGATTGTTAGCCTCCTTCCTTGGGAAGGAGGTGGCTGCGAAGCAGACGGAGGTTAGCTGATGGAAGCGCCGCAGGCGGATACTCGGCTCTCAGATTAATGCCTCTGACGGTTTTACAACGCTGACTGCGGTTAAAAATCCCTGTATTCCCGAAAGCAAGAAAGATTTCGGGGCTCCTCGAAGCTGTAGCGATTCTTGGATGCAGTGTCATCACGGCGCGATACACCCGAGGGGAAGCGTGTCACTGGATTCTCAGTCGCTTTTGGCTCCCTGCGAATCCAGTCCCCTTGCCACCGCTCGCAATGACGGGGGGACGAGAGAAATCGGTCAGCTGTAAGCGGATAGCTGTCAGCCTCGTTCCCCTGTCTCACCAACTCACTAACTCACCAACCCACTAACTCACTTTTCCCCCTCAATCTCGATCTCGGCCTCGATTTTTTCTCTCTTTCAGCTTTCTCTCATACGCTGCCCTTCCGATCATGGAGAGGCGGCGGAGGTCGGCTTCTGTGAGGCTGAAGAGGTAGTCGTGGCTGATTTTGTTGGCGGCCATGATTTTTTCACCTATCAGCTGGTCCATGCTTTTGAATGGAATGATTTTTGCCATGGATATCACCTCTTACTTATGATTCTACTCCGGAAGGTGACAGAATGTGGCAGGAATGGTGGGTTGGTGGGTTGGTGAGTTGGTGAGTTAGTGGGATGGTGGCTGAAGGGTAACGCCTGCGGCGAAGGGGCGCAGGTGGCGGCGCGGGAAAAATTAGGAATGAGGAATTAGGAATGAGGAATGGTGGTGGCGGCGCACAGATTGGGAAGCGCCGCCTTTTGAATTGTGGTTGGTGGGTTGGTGGGATAGTGGGATAGTGAGACAGTGGGGCAGGCTGGTAAGGTTGATTCAAGCGATTCAACCCCCCTCCAACCCATTCAACCCATCCAACCCATTCAACCCATCCAACCTATTCAAGCCAACCCATCCAGCCTATGACACGAATCAGTCAGCCGTCCGCTGTCAGCTGTAACCAGATGGACTAAGGTATACAATCCTGCACTTTACCGCACAAACTATTTGATTTCAAAATCATAAAATTATATAATACTTGCAAAAGATAAAGAAAATATAAAATTTTATATTGCAAAGATTATTAGACCATGATATACTGTCTCAGTAATGAGCGGGGCGCCGATGGCGCCGCTGTTTGGGGATCAGATGGCCCGTCAAGAAGGCTGCGGTCCCGGTTCTTTCTATTTTATTTTTAGAGAGTTTTAAGGAAACAACTCTTTATCTGCTTTTTGGGGTAAAAAGTTCCATTTGTTTATTGTTTGTCCGACAAGGTCCCTGTTTCCGGCCTTGCTTTTTTCGTGGGATTTTTCAGGTGCCGCCGCCGGCGGACCTCCTCTTCCGGAGGGAAGGGGGATGTTTTCAGAAGTACAGGAGATGGTCAATTTTGGGAAAGAGGCAGCTTGCTGTCCGGCTGGGGGAAATGGTTCTTGTCCTCCTGGGCATCAGCTTTATTACGTTCTGTCTGGTCATGCTGGCGCCGGGGGATCCGGTGCGGCAGATGATCGCCGGCAATGAAGATATCGTGGTGAGTCAGATAGAAATCGATGCGCTCCGCCATGAGCTGGGATTGGACAAGCCTTTCATTTTCCAGTACCTGGACTGGCTGGGCCGTGTGCTGCACGGGAATTTCGGCTATTCCTTCATGATGAAGAAGCCGGTGCTCGATGCGCTGCTCCAGGGCCTGCCGGCTACGGTGATCCTGGCGCTGGCATCCACTCTCTTCATGCTGGTCTTCTCCATCCCCCTGGGCATTTATACGGCGGTGAAGAAGAATACCTGGTTTGATTACCTCATTCGGGGGTTCTCTTTCCTTGGCGTGTCGGTGCCGAACTTCTGGATGGGCCTCATGCTTCTCTGGATTTTCGCCCTGAAGCTGGGGGTGCTCCCCATCGTGGGCGGCAGTATTTCCCTGGAAAACCTGATCCTTCCCATGGTGACCCTGGGCGTGGTGATGACGTCCAAGTACACCCGGCAGGTCCGGGCTACGGTGCTGGAGGAACTGAACCAGGACTACGTCATGGGCGCCAGGGCCCGGGGGTTCTCGGAATCCCACATCCTCTGGAAGGAAGTGCTGCCCAATGCCCTGCTGCCCCTGGTGACGCTGCTGGGCCTGGCCTTCGGCTCCCTCCTCGGCGGCGCGGCGGTGGTGGAAATCGTATTCTCCTGGCCCGGCCTGGGGTACATGGTGGTCGAAGCCATTACGTACCGCGATTTCCAGACGGTGCAGGCCATCGTCCTCTGGATTGCTTTCATGTACATGGTCATTAACCTGGTGGTGGACCTTTCCTACCATCACCTGGATCCGAGACTTCGGAAAGGAGGCCGGTAATCGTGGAAAATCTTTGGAAAGGATTCAAGGAAAACCGGTCCTTCCGCATCACTACCCTGCTGGTGGTGCTGCTCATCGCCATTATTCTCCTGGCGCCGGTGATTTCGCCCTACAGTCCCCTGGAGGCGGTGATGAAGGATGCGAACCAGGCTCCTTCGGCGGCCCATCTCTTCGGCACGGACAAACTGGGCCGTGATGTGCTGTCCCGTATCCTCTACGGCGGCGCTTACTCCCTGTCCAGCGTGCTGGCGCTGGTGGTCATTATCTTCTGCGTGGGCACCACGCTGGGGATCATTTCCGGCTACTTCGGCGGCATCGTGGATACGGTGATCATGCGTATCGCAGATATGATGATTTCCTTCCCCGGCGTCATCCTGGCCATCGCCATCGCCGGTATCATGGGCGGCAGCCTGATCAACGCCATGATCGCCCTCACCGCGGTGACCTGGACGAAGTACGCCCGGCTCTCCCGGTCCATGGTATTGAAAATCAAGAAACGGGATTTCGTGGATGCCGCCATCGTCAGCGGCGGCACGAATGCCCATATCCTCTGGAGCCACATTATGCCGAATATTGTGCCTATCCTCGTCATCACGGCGGTGGCGGATATCGGCGCCATGATGATGGAACTGGCGGGCCTGTCCTTCCTGGGATTCGGCAGCCAGCCGCCGGCACCGGAATGGGGTCTCATGCTGAATGAAGGTCGCCAGCAGCTGCAGACGGCGCCGTGGCTCATGTTCTTCCCGGGCTTTGCGATTTTCCTCTCCGTAGTCATCTTCAACCTCTGGGGCGACGCCCTCCGGGACGTGCTGGACCCGAGAAATGAAGGATAACGGGCCGCTTTGCGGTCAGAAATAAGAATAGGGGTCTGCGGCTGTGCCGCAGGTAAGATCGAGGCCGAGACCGGGATCGAGGGCTATAGCCGCGAAGCGGCTGCCCGTTCACACCCATGCTCATCCATATCTCCGCCTGGAACCTCAACTCTCCATTCTCAACTCTGTTTTTATTCCGTTTTACCGGAGCAGGATGATGTCATCGGCTCCTGTTCATACATTTTTCCATCAGAAAGGAAGCGTACAAACAATGAAATCGATTTACAAAAAAGGTGCAGTTCTGGCAGCAGCCGCTCTCATGGCATTTGCTTTTGCAGGATGCGGCGGCGGATCCGGCTCCAAGACAGCCAAGGATACCCTCACCGTAGGTGTCACGAACTTCGCAGACAGCCTGGAACCGACGGACAACTACTTCGGCTGGCAGGTTATGCGTTACGGCATCGGTGAATGCCTTGTCCACTTCGATGACAAGATGAATCCGGAACCCTGGATCGCCGAAAGCTGGAAGGTATCCGACGATAAAATGTCCTGGACCTTCAAGATCAAGGATATCAAGTTCTCCAATGGCACCCCGGTCACCGGTGAAGCGGTGAAGAAATCCATTGAACGTACCTTTGCCAAGGCACCCCGGGCGAAGGCCATGTTTGAACTGGACCACATCACCGCTGACGGCCAGAATGTGACCATTTACACGAAGAAACCGGTGGCTACCCTTCCAGGCATGCTCGGTGACCCCCTCTTCATCATTGTGGATACCGCTTCCGATGGAAAAGTGGATTTCGCAAAACAGGGCCCCATTTCCACCGGTCCTTACATGGTAAAGAGTTTCTCCAAAGCAAAGACCGAACTGGATGCGAACCCGAACTACTATGACAAGGTTCCCTTTGCCCATGCGGTCATCAATACCATCGATGATCCCAATACCCGTGCCATGGCTCTCCAGAAGGGCGAAATCGACGTGGCTGTCAATATTGCCCCCGGAGATATGCAGCTCTTCAAGGACCAGGGTAAATTCACCACCAGCACCATTTCCTCTATCCGCGACGTACTGGCAAGACTGAACGTATCCGCCGGCAAGCCCCTGGCTGATAAGAACGTGAGAAAGGCGCTCCTCCAGTCCCTGGACCGGGATACCTACTGCAAGGTGCTCCTGAAAGACACCTTCACCCCCGGCGGCCCGCTGCTCCCGCCGTCCGTTGACTACGGCTTTGACCAGCTGAAAGCGGAATATCCGGATAACTACAACGTAGAAAACGCAAAGAAACTGCTGGCTGACGCAGGCTGGAAAGATACCGACGGCGACGGCTACGTGGATAAGGACGGCAAGGACCTGGAAGTGGACTTCATCTACTACAGCGGCCGTGCAGAACTCCCGCTCTTCGCCGAAGCCACTCAGTCTGATGCCAAGAAAGTGGGTATCAAGGTGAACCTGAAGAACGTGGACTACAACGTCCTCGACGGCATCGGCACCCGCGGCGAATACGACATGCTCATTTCCAACGTCCTCGCCGAACAGGCCGGGGATCCGGAAGTCTTCGTGAACATGTACTGGAAGACCAACGTAAACGGCAGCAACCCGCAGAACGGCTCCGGCTACAGCAACCCCGCCTACGATGCCCTCTCCGACCAGCTGGCCTCCGAATTCGATTCGGCTAAGAGACGGGAAATCATTATCCAGATGGAAAAGATCATCCAGGACGACGCAGCCACCCTGGTATTCGGCTACCCGCAGACCAATATGATCTCCAATAAGAAAGTCAAGAACGCAGACATTAAGCCCTGCGACTACTACTGGGTAACCAAGGACATCATGCCGGCGGAGTAAGAGAAGATTTGAGAATCTAGATCTAGGTCTAGGCGGATAGCGGCTATGCACTGAAAAAAAGAGTTGAGAGTTGAGAATTGAGAGTTGAGGTTCCGCGGCTCCGCCGCCGATGGAATCCTGATGACTCCAGCCCCCCTAAACGGACAAATGACTCTACAGGAGGCTCCTTCCTTGGGAAGGAGCTGCCCACGGGGCTGAGGTTAGCTGATGGGAATTGACGGAAAGCGCCGCAGGCTGACCAGCTTTCCTAGAAGCCAGCAGCTAGCAGCTAAAAGCCCCCACCCGTTCACACGACGCTCAGCCACCTGGAATCCGCCGCGAAGCGGCTATTCCGCCCAAGGCCCACATACTTATTAACGTTTTTCATTCTACATTTTTACTACATACAGGAGCCAATACATGCTATTAGAAGTAAACGACCTGGGCATTGCCTATGGAGATACGGATCCCGTGGTACGCCATGTATCCTTTACCCTGGACCAGGGGGAAATCCTGGCCATCGTCGGGGAGTCGGGTTCCGGAAAGACCACGGTGATCCGTGCCATCCAGCACGTGCTGCCCGGTGGCGGACACATTGCCGAGGGGCACCTCTTCTTCGAAGGGGAAGATACCCAGCAGCAGTCCGCCGAAGTGCACCGTCAGCTGGACGGGAAGGATGTTTCCATGATTTTCCAGGACAGCGGCGCCATGATGAATCCCATCCGGACCATCGGGGTCCAGTTTCGGGAGTACCTCGCTCTTCACGGGATGACCGATGCAAAGGAAGCCCATGACCGGATGGTGGAAATGCTCGCCATGGTCCGTCTCCCGGACCCGGAGCAGATCCTGAAGAGCTATACTTTTGAACTGTCCGGCGGCATGCGGCAGAGGGTGGGTATCGCCATGGCCATGGCCTTCCATCCGAAGCTGCTTCTGGCCGACGAACCCACCAGCGCCCTGGATGTGACGACCCAGGCCGCCATTGTCAAAGAAATGATGGAAGTCCGAAAGAAAATGAATACCGCCATTATCATCGTGACCCACAACATGGGTGTTGCCGCTTACATGGCGGACAACATCATGGTCATGAGAGCCGGGCGGGTCGTGGAATACGGAAAAGCGGAGGATGTCATTTACCATCCGAAGGAAGAATACACGAAGATGCTTCTCTCCGCCGTACCGGTACTGGGAGGCAGGATCGCATGAAGGGTTATGGAGAAGAAATACTCCGCATCTTGAGCATTCTTGCCGTGGTCGAATTTCGCAAATACTGGGATTCCCATATTTTTCAATGTTTGTTCGATACGTGCCATTGTCTCTACTACACCGAACTGGCTTTCATAAGTGTAAAGCAAGTTATTGGCTGCCAAAGGATGAAATTGTATAGGATAAAGGAAAAAACTAACAGATTCCTTTGTGAATCATTAGACAAAACCGTATCTTTAGAGGCATAATTATATACAGCAAAACAATATGAATATAATTTACTGATAAACAAAACATTAAAAGTCAGAATAAGAAATTATAGCATATAGTGTAAATTTATCAAATATTGTAATTGGATAGACAAGGAGACAACTTATAGGTAGTCATATAATATAGATAATATGACTGATGAAATAAAGAATATAAAAACAACAGCGATGTACGTCCATATAGCAAACACTTACAAAAGCAAAATTAAAAGCCTGTTGGACGATATTTTAGAAGAAGAGATTTAATTAAATACTTAGAAAAAACAACAGCGAAACATTAAATGACCGCTGTTAGCATAACGTTAGCATTGAAAATAAACTGAGAAAATGATCCAATTAAAAAGAAAAGAAGCTATTAGGTTAATAAAATACCACCATCTTCTCCATTTATCAAATGAAGAAAAGGCAGATATAATATCTGATTATAATTCCAAAATAAAAGTATATGACAAAAGCAACAGTTTGGATTTTAAAGAGATTCAAAAATATAGTAATAATAAGTATATACTTGATCGATTTTCATATAATGATTTAGTTACTAATGAATACATTGAAGAGATTTTCTTTGCTTTATATAATATTCATATTGAGTTAATTGATAAGCCGGTGTCATTATTAGGATATTGTTGTCCATGTTGTAACTATAAAGTATATAGAAAAATGGAAATATTTGATATTTGCCCTGTTTGTATGTGGGAAAATACAAATACTGGAGAAGATCAATATAGTGCCCCTAATCGTTCTACATTAAAAGAGTATCGACAAGCGTTTTTAAATAATCAAAAGTTAGAGCCTAATAATCTTAAATATATACAGTATGAATTAGGGAGTATTTAATTGGGAAACAATATATCAAAATCAACAATAAAAACATCATGATAAAGTAAAAATAAATGCTAACAAACGGCTTAACTTCCGAAAAGTTAGTTAGCCGATAGACATTAGCAATAAATCAATAATAAAATGGAAGATATAAACATAAAAGATTTAGAGGTGCGAAAAGAGATCGCATGCGGAGATATTATCATCAAGCTATACACGCCACCTGTTAAACAAAGGTACAACAGGAACATCACAGGCGAAAATATTGATGGAGAGATTCTTTGGCAGATAGAAGATGTGAGACCAAACGTCGACTCCCCCTTTATGAACATAATACTTTATGATGAGAAAAAGATAGAGGCATATAACTGGGAGGGCGTCTTCTACTATGTCCATATATATACTGGTGAAGTGGAGTCTATTCCAAATCAAAGACCGTGGTGAAACAAAAAACATTGCTAACAAGCACCTGTTCCGCCTAACGGCGGCAAGCTGCAAGCCATTATCGGTCAAACAATAAAAAGAAAAAGTTTATGAAACTACGAGAAGAAATAGAACCTAAAATTATTCAAATAGAAAAAATATGTCCGCAAATATCGAGGTTACTACGTGGGTATGATAGTGAAAAGGACAATAAATGTTTGAATATAATAAAGAAAATTTCTGAATTAACTCACAAAGTTATTACTAAAGATATTCTTTCTGAATATATGGAAGATGACTCTATTTGTATGGTTGCTCTTAGGCTTTCAATAGGGACTCCACCATTACTCCATATTCCATTATCGTGTGACGAACTTCTTGAAATCATACAAAGAATACATTCTAAGAATTATGTCGAATATAAAGTTAAGGCTTTTCCTGAAGATGAACTTTGGTGGGTTCTGTCACACGATTATTATGTTCCGTTATTGGAAAAAAACATGGAATTATCAGAACCTTCGCTTATTCGTGAAATGCTATATCAAAAAACTGTATTTGACAGTTTGCGGTATAAGCCGGAAGAAGTACTTGAAAAAATTTTAGGTGTAATGAAATAGACCGATAACAAACAGCAAACCGACTGAATAAGCGGAACGCTGTCAAACATTAGCTGCCAATTAAAAAAATAATGAATATGGAACTGATACAAACTTTTAAGAAGTCATATTTTCTAAAGATGTCGAACGATAAACATTTGATTGCACAAGTTAACAGTAGTCAGATAAACATCTTTGAAAATGAAACATATAAGCATTTAGCACAATTCAAAGAAGTAGGCAATGCTTCTGTTTTCTTTTCAAATGACAGCAACTTGCTCTTGGCAAAAGATAATGATCGTAAACTTGTTGTGTATGATTTGGCAACTATGTCAATCCGTTGCAAACTCAAACCGAAAGTAGGCAGTTCAAATGGTGATGGTGACGCTTGTATTTCACATGATAATAAGTATATCATTAATTTGGGGTATGATTTTCCATACGGCTATATATCGGTTTATGATATTGAAAACGGAAAGGAAACAAGATTTCGTGAAGATATGAGAGAAGTGTATAACCAAATACGTTATATCCCTTCACGCCAATTATACTTCATTGATGGGTTTCGCAAACCGAACGAAGGGACAAGTGAAAAGAATAGGTACTTCTATCTTTGGTTTGATATGGACAACAGAACATTTGAACAAACATTCTGTGATTTGGACGATGCAAATTTTCTGTATAGTGAACATTTAGAGCAAGTGTTATACTTTACAGAAGAGGGCAATCTTGCTTTTCGCATTTTGCCCTTGAATATAGAACTGCCGATTAAACACCAACAAGGCTGTTTGGATATACAACTTTCGCATAACAACAAGATGATTGCCTTATATCAAGATAATAATCTAAAACTTTGTACGTTCCCTAATATGGAAATATTGGCTGAATTATCGAATATCGGCTATGGTAATATTTCCTTCTCTCCTGATGATAAAGAAATATTAATTGCAAGTACAATAAAAGGGCTTATTTATAAATTGGAAAAGTGCAGCTAACAAGCACCTGTGCCACCTAACGGCGGCAAGCCGCATAATATTACCAACAGAGTAAAAAATGAAAGTATATAGAATAGCAATAAATATGATTAAGCAAACCAAGATTTTAAAATTTATAATCCCTATTGTAGTATTCATTCTATTGTATGCTGTCTCAACAATTAGAAACAACAATGTAAGAAAGGATGGCATATATTCTATAGTAACTCTTGTTAAATACAGTTCTGCTTATAGAGGGCAAAGTGCAAAATATGAATTTGTATATAATAAGACTTTATATAAAGGAAGTTTTTTTATATCATTTGCCGAGAGTAAAAACACTCCAATCGGAACCCGTTACTTTGTAACATTCTTAGCAAAAGCCCCCGACCGACATCTTATATTAGACAGCATACCATCTTGGTTTACTCTGAAAGCGCCAGATAAAGGGTGGAAAACATTACCTACACAAAAACAACTACGAATAATGATGAAAGATAGCTTGAATTAAAATGCTGCCACCGGACATTAACTTGATAATAAATAAACGAAAAATGAAACAGAAATACTATATAATCAAACTCTTATTGAAAATATGGTTTGGAATATTATGTATTAGCCTATTGTGTACCACGGGTATTCTTTGGCTAAGGACTCAAAATATAAAACCTGTACCAGATATGGATATTTCTTATAGAAGCATGGCATTGGCTTGGTCAATTTTGGGAATTTTGGCATTATCTATCGGAGCAATCACTTTGTTCTTGAACTGCTTTGCAAGAGTTAGAAACAGTATACTGTATAGTTCCCTATCATTTTTTCTTATCCCTATTTTGATGATTTTATTTTCTGGAGCAATGTGCTTGTATGATACTACAATACCATTTTTACTTTGTTTATTGGTGTCATACATATTGTTTAGAAATAAAATAATACAGAAAACAAGCGGATGAATCGACCTGATGGTTGATTAGCCACCAGACATTATCAGAATATATATGATAAAAATCAGAGTATAGGATTGAAGCACATAACGTATATTGGCAGTCTATTTCAATGAAATAGATGAAATCATAAAAACTATTTGAATATGAAACATTTAAAAATAATAAGGATAGGAATATTTGCCTCTATGCTGGGTTTACTGGGATGTGGACATGGAAACAAGCGAGCTACGCAGAGTGAGAGTATAAATCCTTATATTCCGGTAGCCGCACAGATTACAATGGATAAGTTGTCGGGCGTGCTGAAAAACGTACAGGCAGGACGAACGGAATATGATTTTACGGGTATCTGTGCTAATGGTGTGGATTGTATCTATTTCATGCAAGATAACGGAAAGTTCTACATTGATTTTGAAGCCATGAGCAAAGACCAGCTTCCCTATCTGGATACATTGAAGCAGTTTGCCAAAGAGCATAATTACCCAATTATCGAAACGACCTATAACAACACGCCCATAGATTACGATCATGTGAAATATGCTCCGGTTCTAAGCCTGAAAGTCAATGCGGATATTGACAGCATCGTTCATGTTGGAAAATTGATTGAACAAACCATTTTCAAGAATAACGATCAGACCATTTACGATATAGTGCCTTAGAGAGCATAAGGAGAATATAAAAAAATAATGATAAAATGAGAAATAAGAATTCCGGGAAAAAGACATTCTGGATTTACCCTACAAATAAGTTTGTTTGGGCAGGAGTTGTAATATGCAGTATATTTAGTGCATTTATGATCTACTTCTTATGTGTAGCCAATTTAGGTGAGAATAAAGTCCTCCTTATTTTCCTGTTGCCCATATCTTTGTCTATCCTGTTAATCTGTTGGGCACTACCCAGTAAGATTTTACTTTGTGAGGATAGAATAGAAGCACGAAGCCTGTTCGGGAAAAGAAGCATCCGGGTGGATGAAATAAACTCGTGGGGAGTTGTGCAAATGTATAAGCCCTACCGTTGTAAAGAGGGTATTTATTCTTACATACCTGCCAAATCATTCAAACCTTCCCGTAAAATAGAGGAGAACATGATTTTCTCGTATAGCCTGTTTTTATCCAATATTCCGCACTATGACGGGAAAAAGAAAGATTCGTCCCAAACAGATAAAACTATTTTTGTCAGTTACCGGAAAGAAGTGTATATTGCATTGGAAAAGCATCTGAAAAAATGAAATAATGTATCAAAATTAGTATATATGAAAGAATTTGGAACTATCGGAGATTTAATCAATGCTTATAAAGCATTACCATGTGACGCTTATATCTATTGCTCAAAAAGTGTTATTGAAACAGAGAACTTGGAGAATGGCAAATATTTAGTCATTGAATCGGAAGAAGAGGATGAATATGTGGAAACAGAAGATGGTGAAGTCCCTAAACAAGCATACGATTTGGATATGAGTTCGTTGGTCGATGTTGAAACATTTAAGGATATATTGAGCTTTCAACATAAATTGAATCCTAAAACATTATACAAAGATTGTATAAAGGCTATTGAGTATTATCTAAGTAATGATGATTTTTTGGATGAATGAAATCAATCTTATGAAAAAGTTATTGTATTTGCTTGTCATGCTATTGATATTGGCGGCATGTAACCCAAAAGTTGAATTGACCAGTGCCGGAATGTACCCGAACTATCAAGTGGGTGAAATAGTAAATCTTATTCCGGTGGATTCTCTGACTTATGGGGACGTAATCGCATATCATTCATACATTCCCGGCTTTCAGGAAAGGGCATTTAAACGAATTGTCGGACTACCGGGCGATACTGTCCGCTTTCAGGATCAGCAATGTATCGTGAACGGCAAAAAGTGTGAATGGGTATTCATACGGAAACTTTTCTATGAAGAAGATGAATGTGAAGAGTATTGCGAAAGTCTGCCCAATGGCATGAAGGTGAACATCTGTAAAAGCGTTGTACCCATAGATTCGGCAACGGCTACCACGACTGCGGTTGTCGTCCCGGCGGGCAGCTACTTCGTTGCGGGGGATTACAGGGGCGGCTCGATTGACAGCCGTTCGCAAGGATGCGTAGCTGCGGATTCAATTATCGGGAAAGGTGTAAAAAGAAAGTAAGTACAGGGCTTTAGTTCCGATTTATTATGCTGAATACAATGAATAAAAGAATCATTTCATTTGTCTGTGCAGGATTGGTCGCAACAAGTTGCGTGTCCTCACTCTGTTTCTATGATTATTTTGCCAACGATGGCACTACCAGCAATCTCATCTATTGGATTTTCGACTTTTTCCAGTTATCCATACTGCTGGGACAAGCCGGAATAGGCGTTTATACTATCAATGCGCTTCTACGACAGAAGAAAGAAGCAATTTCTTCTCTAGGATATTTTGCGGCTCACGTATTTCTGCAAAATATAACTCCCTTGCTCCAAGCATGGTCTGCGGCTGTCATTACAGAATATCCGCAATGGTTGCTGATAAGTCAGGTCGGTTTTAGCATTGCTCTTTTTACTGCTTTGTTCATCATTCAGTCTGCATCCTTATTCAAGAAGTCTGAATATATTCCCCGGCTGTTGATGGCTGCATTTTATATCAACTGCGTATATACGGCACTTACCGTCATCGGATTAATTATTACCCTGTAATGATTGCATATAAACAGAATCCAGAACAGCACCTTCCCAATGAATAGCAGGCGGGTATTGTTTCCAACCTTTTTCCGGTGGGGACAGTACCCATGTGGGGACAAACTCGTCCCCCAAAGCCTTATTGTATTCAGGGTTGCTGACGGCATACCTCACTATAATACGCAAAGGATTGCTGACACCCAAAAATTTGGGATATGTCGTTGTAGTATTATATTTCACCCCATCCACATAAAAACCGAACTGGCGTACCTTATGTCCCCCTTTAATGACACCCGACACTTTTTCATAAGTGGCTAAAGTGTATCGATTGCCTTCTGCCAACGCACGGGCTTTATGTATGCTATTATACCATGTCCAGCCGGAACCTGACATTGCGAAAAGATATAAAAGGTAAATGGATAACGAAGTCTTTTTCCCATCCGTAGCCCACTGCTTTTTCAATAGCGAGCCTACTATCATAACAAAAGCCCCCACCCCTAACAGGGAGACACAAACCAAAACCGGAATATTCATGTACTCTATCATACTGTTTTAGAATATTCTTTTCTTCAAATAATATACCCAAAAATCAATAGCTTTGCCGATAACGACACCAAAAACACTAAGTGCCAACGCTATGTAAGCTGCAACAATGAACGGTTGTTCGTCTATCCACTTATTGACAAGTACGGACATCCGGGAAAAGACACCACCCGCAACAGTCAGAACGATGGTCAGGGCAATATGTATCTCCACCAGCTTATCCTGTCTGTTTGAATCTATTTCGTCATCTTTTAAATACCTGACAAGCCACAGGCACGGAACAAACAGAAACAACATGAAAAATGCAATAATCGCCATTTCTTCCCCAGAGATTTCATGCAATCCTCTGCCGAAAAAGCGAAAACCGAATATTATTGCTATACAGGAAGTTATCATTTATGCCACTATTTTTAGTTTGTATTCTTAATCGTACATTCTTTCTCAATAGCCTGACAATTCGTTTCCCGGCTATCTTAATTCTTACCACCGAAAGCGCATCTACGAAGAATAGAATTGTATCGGCTTTGTTACTAATAACTCCTGATTCATATCGGATTCTTTAGTTTACAAAGTTACGGATATGACAGGAAAAAGACAAATTTAAATCAAGAAAAGATAATAAACACGCGGATATACGATATTGATAACAATAACAAACAGCACTTCAATCTGCAAAGCAAGCATCCGGAGATACCTGTATCGTTTCAATAGAGATCAACAATTAGACTGATAGGTACTTTCAACTAATCTTTTTTCATACATTGTGTTTTAAGTAAGGTAATCGGAAGACTGTGAATCAATGGAGCATTCCTGCAGTGTTGAAGTAAGTCTTCCTTGACCTTAAGTTGATAAAAAGAGGTAGAACAGGCCGGATTCGAACCAGCAATATCCACCGTTAAGAAGTAAGCCCCGGTTGACCTCATTTCAGATAATCCCGAAGCTACTGTCCTACCTCTATATTTGTTTTTTGTGGAGCAGGCCGGAGTCGAACCGACGACCATCTCTACCCACTAAGCTACTGCCCCTTTACGAAATAGGAAAACAGATAATCGTGCTGGTAATGTTCTACCTTAAAGAGTGTGTTGAAGTAACCCGTACTTGACCTGTTTTCTTATTTCTTCGACAAAGATAGGCGTAGTGGTGCGCAACCTTTTTGCGTAACTCAAACTTTTTTGCTGTTTTCTCGAAAAAACAGTAAAAAATGAATAAACAAGACTTATTTTGTAAAAATACAGAAGAAATACGAAGACATATAGGTGATAACTCAACAGTTTTCCTACTTTTGTGTATAGTAGAGATATTACTCTCTCCCAACAATAAACACACAATATTATGAAAAGAGCATTTATTTATAAAGATGAGAAATCTCATAAATTTTGGTGGATTGATTATAGTGGCTGTGATTTTGCTGTAAACTATGGTAAGTTCGACAGTATCGGTAAATTTGAAATCAAAGACTTCGATACAGAAGAAGAATGCCTGAAACAAGCAGAGAAACTTATTCACTCGAAAAAGAAAAAAGGATATGTAGAAGACGCCAACTTCGACTTCATGCACAGATTTTATATTGATTCCGAAGAATATGGTTTGCACCCCAAAACTTCTCATCCCCGATTTACCGAACACTTCACGGAAGAACTCTATTATGATTGCGTAGACGAAGAAGCACCTTTTGGTAGCGATGAGGGAAGTGATACATTAGATTCTCTTGAAGAAACGATCAGAAAAAATCCCAAACTCAACTTTCTTGATTATCCCAAGTATCTGATAGAACACGACTGGGGCATGGAATATATTCCTGTTGAAAGTCTTGACCCCGAAGTGGTTAAAAAACTAGCTTCAAAGAAAGAAATGGATATGACACAAAGCGACATGGTGACTTACGCTACTGCCTTTGGACAAATCAAAATCACTGGGCGTCTCTCACCCAAATTACAAGAACAGGGAGTTAAAGCTATCAAAAGATTAGCTTTACTTTGGGGAAATGGGGTGACCGAGATTCAAAGCAGAATGATTGATGACTTACTTTCATTTCCTATCGACAAGGACTAATAATATGAAACTAATAGATAGTAAATATATGAGAATAATAGAGATTAGGAACTACACTATGAGGTGTGGTTATTAACGCATTAGCAACAATCAAATCATTATCGTTATTATGGATATAGAAAGAATACTTAAAACAAGAGAAAATGCAATATACTACGGCATTGGTGAATACCAAAAAGACTGCTTTGGTTGGGTTGGTGGAAATGCTCCAGCTTGTTTTGATGATAAGTATTTATCGGACAAAGATAATCTCTATTTTTATCTAACATTTCAAAACCCTTTAAATCCCAACAAGCAAATATCTATTTTCACTCCGGAATTTGATGTTGCATTGGAATATAACACATATCCCGATTGTAAATTGTTGTTGGTTGAACATGAATTAAGTAGTCAAAGCAAAAGTGATAGATATAAACACCCCGAAATAGATGAAATTTATTCAATATACGAAATGAGTACAGAAAAAGATATGCCTGAAAAAAATTGTGCAATCAAATTTGGGGGTAATGTAATGCCTATTCAATGGGGATTAGATAATGATGGTAAAGTGGTTAAAGATGGAAATAGCTTCATTTTTCAAATCAACGAAATTTGCATAAAAGATATTTCTGTTTTCATG
>OGXC01001408.1_pt1 | contig 18496 bp, 19 predicted proteins | sample 1576201 | NCBI WGS metagenome assembly OGXC01 (sample SAMEA3541562, study PRJEB24748) | human gut metagenome | biome: human gut; feature: human-associated habitat; material: faeces | place: China | collected 2012 | reverse complement strand
TGACTCCGCCGAATTCTTTGAAAAGAACTGCTTTTCCTTCCATAACAGGCATGGCTGCCAGTGCTCCGATATTGCCAAGTCCCAGAACCGCACTTCCGTCAGAAACTACGGCTACGGTGTTGGATTTGATTGTATATTTGTAAGCAGCTTCGGGATCTTTTGCGATCACCTTACAAGGTTCGGCTACACCCGGTGTGTAAGCAATTGCCAGATCTTCTCTGGAATTGACATGTGCTTTGGCTGCAGTTTCCAGTTTTCCGTTCCACTGTTCGTGCATCTGTAATGCTTTTTCGCTGTTTGTCATAGTTTTTACCTCGCTGATTCTTAGATTTTCTGTGCAGAACACATTCTTCCATAATCATAACACTGTTAAGGGAACGGTGCAAGATTTCAAAAAAAACTTTCTTTTTTGGAAAAGATGCGCTATAATAAAAAAACAAACTTTACAAAATTGTTCAAGTTAAGTCAGTTCAGACAAAGATCCCCAAGAGATTGAAAGTAAAATGAATAAATGAAAAGTGAATTTTGAGAAAGGCAGGTAATTATGACAAGAGAAAAATATGAATCGTTACCGCTCGCTACATTGCGGGAATTGGCAAAGGCAAGAAAAATGAAAGGAATTTCCACTTTAAAAAAAGGAGATCTGATCGAAGCAATGCTGGCGCAGGATGATAAAGAGAAACAGGAAGAGGCCAACGCACAGGCAAAAGAAGAAGTGAAAGAGAAAAAAGAGGGAACGGATATCGAACAGCTTGACAGCGGTGACCTTGATGAAGAAAAAATTTGTAGATGAATACCACTGGATCGAGGAGAACGAGATGCTGGACCTTGTTGCGATCGCGCAGTCAGCTCCGGGGCCAATCGCCGTCAATGGGGCGATCGTGGTCGGTTATAAACTGGCCGGGATGACCGGCGTGGTCACAGCGATCATCGGCACGATCATCCCTCCGTTCCTCGTTATCTCCCTGATCTCGGTCTGCTACAACGCGTTCCGTGACAACTTTATCGTCAGCCAGATGCTTTCCGGCATGCAGGCCGGTGTCGGGGCTGTGATCGCCTCTGTGACATATGAGATGGGGGCGGGAATTGTCCACGGGAAGAATGCCGTCTCCATGTGCATCATGGCTGCCGCTTTTCTTGCTTCCTGCGTTTTTCATGTCAACGTCGTCTTCGTTGTCATCGCCTGCGGGCTGATCGGCGCGCTGCGGACACTTGCGGCGGAAAGGAGAGCACAAAAATGATCTATCTACAGCTTTTCTTGAGTTTTCTGCAGATCGGCATGTTCAGCTTCGGCGGCGGGTATGCGGCAATGCCGCTGATCCAGGGACAGGTCGTGACTGCCCATCACTGGCTTTCGATGGAGGAATTCACGGATCTGATCACGATCTCCCAGATGACACCGGGACCCATCGCCATCAATTCCGCAACCTTTGTCGGAACAAAGATTGCGGGAACCGGGGGCGCCCTCGCGGCCACCTTCGGATGCATCCTGCCGTCCTGCATCATCGTGACCTGTATCGCCAGACTATACTTAAAATACAGAAATCTGGCACTCTTACAGGGGATCTTAAACTCCCTGCGTCCCGCGGTCGTCGCTTTGATCGCCTCTGCCGGGATCTCGATCCTCATCACCGCGTTCTGGGGCAGTCAGGCAGCGGTCGCCCTCGCGAACACAAACTGGCTTCTTGTTGTGATCTTCGCTGTCTGCGTTGTCCTGCTTCAGAAGTTTAAAATGAACCCGATCTGGGTGATGGTGCTGGCCGGAGTCATAAAGACCGTCGTTTCCCTGATCGTCAACGTATTCTAAGGTCCGTATACCAGTACCCGAATCGTCCGTCTCCCACGGGCTGGCGTCTGGAGAGGACGAAATTCGGGAAGCCGAACATCGTTGCCATATATTTTTCACTGCTGTAATAGTGGCCCGGAACCCCTAAGAGGTAACGGGCTTTCTTTTTGTTTCCGCCGAGTTTTACGAGGATCAGGTAGCGGAAATTGTAGTAACCGTGGAGAAGAAAGCTGTTGTTTCCGTGGATCCAGCACTCCCGCGGAAGTTTTCCGATGTCCTGGGGGCGGATCGTTAAGATATCACAGCCGTCCTCATACTCGAAGGGCTGGATCTTCGGGTATGATTTTTTTAGTTCTTCCCAGAGTTTTTCCGGATCCGCTGCCAGGTCCTCAGTCTCCTGTAAATAGCGCAGGACTTCCGGATTTTCGAGTTCCGGGGAGACCATGGGGGCTGGGGCGGCATTTGTCCGCGTTGTCTGGCTGTTTTGCGGCTGGGAGGGACATGGTGCAGCCGATGCAGGGGCAGTTATCTGAGTTTGAGTCTCCGCTGATGAAGCAGACTTGGACATTACCGGCTGCCCACCCACAGGATTTTGCGTTGCATTCTTCATCGACCGCATCGGATCCTGACGCGATTCTTCTGGTTGTTCTGTTATTTCTGCCCGATCTGTCTTTTCCTCTGCCTGGTCGATCTCTTCGGTTTCCTCCGACAGGTATACCATCCCATGCTCTTCACTATTCTCTTCCTGCTTCGGCTTCTCATCCTTTTCTGCATCATCCTGCACCGTTGTCTCACCCTGTACCGATGAAGCTTCTTCCGTCCCCTGCGCTTCATCCCGCAGCTCCGCCGCATGCGCAGTCTTTTCCTCCTGTTCCCGGCGTTCCTCCTCTTTGGCGATCTCGGCCTCGATCTCTTTTACTACTTTTGAGACTGCCTGCGGTGTCATCTCTTTTTCTGCTTCCGGCAACATCTCCGCAGTAAATTTCGGCACAGAAAGAACTGGATTCTCCCCGGTATTTCCCTCTTCTGCTGCCAGCGCGTCCTCCCAGATCGTCTTGTAGCACCGCCAGGAATTTTTCACGTCATGGACCGAGAGTCCGAAATATGTATCAAGACCTGTTCCTGTTCCTTCCACGTTCTTCGTGTCCACATTCGCACGGAATTCCCCGTTTCCGCCCCGCACGAACACATTCCCTAGAAATGTCTCGCGACCGCCTGTCCCCAAAAGGTACACTCCGATGGCGTTTCCGCCCATATAGATCCGCTTCACGTTCACATTGATCCTGCACTGCCCGTTCCGCGCCTCCAGCTTCGCGAATCCCACATTTTTTCCTTTTTGTTTTCCTTCGTACTCGTAAATATAAGAAATCAGTCTGCGATAATCTGCCATAATCAAAAACACTCCTTCTGCACTTATGTATATGCGGAAGGAGTATTCTTCATGATCATTCTATGAAATTTATCATTTGATATTTTTTATTACTTACGGATCGCGCCGGACTTCACAGCCGCCTCAGCCACACGCTTTGCGACATGCTCCGCAACGCCTTCTTCGAGGGCACCTGGGATAATGTACTCTGCGGAGAGTTTATCCGGTGTTACGAGTTCTGCGATGGCCTGGGCTGCAGCTACTTTCATATCATAGTTGATGTCTCTTGCGCCGCAGTCTAACGCGCCGCGGAAGATTCCCGGGAACGCGAGGACGTTGTTGATCTGGTTCGGAAAATCGGAGCGGCCGGTTCCCATAACCTTTACACCTGCTGCCATCGCCTCATCGTACATGATCTCCGGGTTCGGGTTTGCCATTGCGAATACGATCGGATCCTTCGCCATTGTTCTGATCATTTCCGGTTTCAGTGCGCCTGCTACGGACACACCGATAAATACGTCCGCACCGACGAGGGCATCAGCCAGTGTTCCGCGCTTATCCTCAAGGTTTGTGATATCGCAGAGCATCTTCTTGTGATCTTTAATGCCGACTCCGCGGTCTTTGTAGAGGATTCCGTTCTCATCACATGCGATGATGTTCTTTACGCCTGCCGCAAGCAGCATCTTGATGATCGCGGTTCCGGCAGATCCCGGTCCGTTTAATACGACATAGATCTCATCGATCTTCTTTCCGACAACTTTTAACGCATTTAAGAGGGCTGCCGTAACGACAACAGCGGTACCGTGCTGGTCATCGTGGAATACCGGGATATCGAGTTCTTTCTCCAGGCGCGCCTCTACCTCGAAGCACTTCGGGGAAGCAATGTCTTCCAGGTTGATTCCGCCGAAGCACGGAGCGATGTATTTTACTGCTTTGATGATCTCTTCTGTGTCTGTGGTGTCAAGGCAGATCGGGAACGCGTCAACGCCGCCGAACTCTTTAAAGAGGACTGCCTTTCCTTCCATAACCGGCATAGCGGCTTCCGGTCCGATGTTTCCGAGGCCTAAAACTGCGGTTCCGTCGGAGACAACCGCTACCAGATTGCCCTTTGCGGTGTATTTGTAAACGTCTTTCTTATTATCATGGATCTTTCTGCACGGCTCCGCAACGCCTGGTGTATAGGCTGTGCTTAAGTCATCTCTCGTCTTTACCGGAACCTTGCTGACAACTTCGATCTTTCCATGATGTTCCTCATGGAGCTTTAACGCTGCTTCATTGAAATTCATTGCGCTTCCTCCTGCGAATTCGTTTTCATTGCTGAACTGTCTTCCCGTTTCATATCCAGAATGGCTTACATTTTGCCATTTCTGACAGCCATATTCTTTCATGCTATTTCAATGCATCTTTTCCTAACAGTTCTTTATCTGCTTAATTTCGAGTTTACCACAATCACTTTAAAAAGGAAACTGCTTTTTACTGTGTTTTCCCACTCGCTCTTTCTTGGCAGAGATGCTGTATTACCACACCGCCACCGCACCGTCCGCCCGCGGCTCCGTCGCCCCACAGAGCACGCCGTTCTCATCCCGCCAGATGATCTGTCCACGGCCAAAGGTCAGGGAACTCTCCAGAACTTCCATCTCATGTCCGCGGCGCTTCAGTTCTTCCACGATCTCCGCCGGGAATGTTTTCTCCACCTGAATCTTCTTTCCGCCGACCCACTGCCATCTGGGCGCATCTAAAGTCTCTTGCGGATTCATCATGAAATCCAGCGTGTTCATGATTACCTGCACATGTCCCTGGGGCTGCATGAAACCACCCATGACGCCGAACGGCCCCACAGCTTTTCCATCCTTCATCAGAAATCCCGGAATGATCGTGTGAAGGGACTTCTTTCCCGGTCCCAGGCAGTTTTCCATGTCCTCGTCCAGGGTAAAATTTGCCCCGCGGTTCTGCAGCGCGATTCCTGTCCCCGGGATCACGATGCCGGAGCCAAATCCCATATAGTTGCTCTGGATGTAGGAGACCATGTTTCCTTCCCCATCCGCCGTGCAGAGATAGATCGTTCCGCCGCGGAACGGATCGCCTGGCTCCGGATCTTGCGCCATTTCCCCGATCAGGGATCTCCGCTCTGCCGCGTATTCATCCGACAGAAGCGTCTCCACCGGCGCGCGCATATACTCCGGATCCGCCACATACCGGTTGCCGTCCGCGAATGCCAGCTTCATCGCCTCCAGCTGCTTGTGCACCGTGTCCACACAGCTTCGATCCGTGAAGGAATATCCCTTCAGGATATTTAACGCCATCAGCGCGATGATTCCGTCCCCGTTCGGCGGGATCTCGCAGATATCATATCCCCGGTAACTTACATGGATCGGCTTTACCCACTCACACCAGTAGTTCTCCAAGTCCGATTTTCGGAGATAACCGCTGGTCTTTCTCGAATATGCGTCGATCTGATCCCCAAGTTCTCCCTGATAGAACGCCTTTGCGTGAGTTTTCGCGATCTTTTCTAACGTTTCCGCATGATCCTCCGATTTCCAGACCTCTCCCGGCTGTGGGGCATGTCCGTCCCGGGCGAACGTGTCGAACCAGGGCTTAAAGCACTCGTCCTTGAGTGTCCCGGAAAATTCCTTGTATGCATTGTTCCAAAGCTTTGAGATCACCGGACTCACCGGATATCCCTCTCTCGCGTATGTAACTGCCGGCTCCATCACCTTCTCAAGCGTCAGTCTTCCAAACTTTTCCGAGAGCTCTGCCCAGGCCGAAGGAGCGCCTGGGACCATCACCGGAATCCAGCCACGCTTCGGCATCGCGGTGTATCCCTGCTTTTTTACCTTCTCTGCCGTGATCGCCATGGGCGCTCTTCCACTGGCATTGAGGCCGTGAAACTCCCCTTTCGTCCAGACCAGGGCAAAGGCATCGCTTCCGATCCCGTTGGAGGTCGGCTCCAGCACGGTCATGCAGGCCGCTGTGGCGATCGCCGCGTCAATGGCATTTCCTCCCTGTTTTATGATATCAAGCCCCGCCTGTGCCGCCAGCGGCTGGCTCGTGCAGACCATGCCTTTCCGGCCGTATATCACGCTTCTTCGCGATGGATAGTCGTTTTTCAGCGTGTCAAATTTCAGCATAGTTTTCTCCTCCAGGTCTATTATTTTCTGCAAACAGGTCATCGCCTGTTCCAGCTGCGTGGATTATAGATCTATATGTCGAAATCGTACCACTTTAACGTATTAAATGTCAATCTGTAAAAAGATAATGTACCCCAACATATTTTCATGTCACAGGCAGACTTTTCACGATCTTCTGCTTTGTCTCGTCATACAAAAACGGTGCAGGAACTTTTTCCCGCACCGCAGCTTCTACTCTAATATAAAACTCTCCACCAGCTTCTTCGTAAATTCCGCCTTTGGATACCCAATCACATCTTCCGTCCGGCCGGTCTCCACGAATTTTCCTTCTTCCATCACCGCAATCTCATCGCAGAACCAACGGACCACATCGAGATCGTGGGAGATAAACAGGTAGCTGAGACCCAGTTTTTCCTGAAGTTCTTTTAGGAGTGTCATGACCTGTGCCTGTACGGAGACGTCGAGCATACTCGTTGGCTCGTCTAAGATCAGGATCTTTGGATCCAAAGAGAGCGCCCTGGCGATCATGATCCGCTGTGCCTCGCCTCCGCTGATCTGGTGCGGATAGCGGTCCAGAAGTTCTTCCCCGAGGTCTACCCGGTCCAAAAGTTCTTTTACGCGTTTCTTTCTTCCGGCTTTATCATACATTTTATGGATGATCATCGGCTCTTCCAAACTGTAACCGATCTTTTTGGCCGGATCTAAGGATGTTTCCGGGTGCTGGAAGATGATCTGGATCGTCCCGTCGATCTCGATGGTGCCGGAATCCGGCTTGATCAGGGAGAGCAGCATGTTGGCGATCGTGGACTTTCCACAGCCGGAATTCCCGACAATTCCGAATGTCTCCCCGTTGCAAATCGTAAAGGACACATCTTTTACCGCATCCACACGGGTCTTCCTGATGATTCCGCCCGTAAATGTCTTGCAGATATGGCTGACCTTAAGCATACAGGACACACCTCACTTTCCGTCCATCCGGAAGCTCCGCCTCCGGGACCGGCCCGTTTTTGCAGGCGTCCGCCGCATACGGACATCGCGGATAAAAACTGCAGCCGGAGTTTCCTTCGTTCTTTCTCACCGCGCGCCCGATGGGGTTCATCCCTTTCGCCGGAAGCGACGCGACCAGTCCTTTCGTGTACGGGTGAGCCGGATGTTCCAGGATCGTCCTCGTGTCCCCGACCTCCATAATACTTCCTTTATAGAGCACCATCAGCCGGTCGCAGAGCACGCCCGCCAGGGCGATATCGTGGGTGATCACGATCATTCCTTCGGTGTCCGTCTCGGAGATCTCCTTCAGTACCTGGTAGACCTGCCGCCTTAAGATGGCGTCCAGACCTTTTGTCGGCTCATCGGCGATGGCCCACTTCGGCCGGTTCATGAGTCCCATGGCGGAAATCACACGCTGGTTCATGCCGCCGCTGAGCTGAAAGGAGTAGGCGCGGCTGATCCGGTCCGGGTCAGCGAATCCAAACCGGCGCAGGAACTCATCCCGCCGGGAATTTGCGAGTTCTTTATCCTTGTTTCCATGGACAGTCATGCACTCCGTGAGCTGTTTTCCGATTCTCCGGATCGGGTTTAACGACTCCGTGGGATTCTGTGGGATCAGGGAGATCTCTTTTCCGCGGATCTCCTGCATCTCCTTTTCCGGCAGCCGGTACAGATCCATACCCTTATACATGCAGGTTCCTTCCACCTTCGCCTGACCGGAGAGAAGTCCTAAAATGGACATGCCGAGAAGTGATTTTCCGCTGCCGCTCTCCCCGATGAGACCGGTGACACTGCCCGCCGGGAAGTACGCGTTGACGCCCTCCATGGCATGTACCGTCTCGCCGCCGTCCTGGAAGGAGACGGAGAGATTCCGGATCTCAATGTCGCTTTTTTCTCCTGTTTTCCATTCTTTTCTATCTTCCATTTAATCTTCCCCATTTTCTGTGCTCTGTATCTGCTATCAGCCCCTGTACTTTGCACGCTCACGCTGCTCATAAATTTTCGTGATCCGAGCTTTCTTCAACAACGTTAAGCGTTAAATTTCTCAGGCGGGCTTACAGCGGATCATTTCCCTGGCACTACATGTTCTTCATGACATCTTTCCTCACATCCAGCCGGTCACGCAGCTCATCCGCGAGAAGGTTGATGCTTAGGGAAAGCAGTAAAATACATAGCCCCGGCGCGACGACGAGCAGCGGTTCCTGGCGGAAATACTGCCTCGCGTCGTTGATCATAACGCCCCAGTCCGGTGTCGGCGGCTGGAGTCCCAGACCCAGATAGCTCATGGATGCCACGGAGATCACGTTTCCGGCAATTCTTGTGGCAAAGAGCACGCATAAGGTTCCAAGGATATTGGGCGAAATGTGGAGAAACAGGATCCTGAGATCACTGGCTCCGATGGTCTTAAGTCCCTTGATAAAGCTCTCCTGCTTTAATTTCATGACCTCGCCACGGGCGATCCTGGAAAAACCTACCCAGGAGTTGATCACGATGGCGATCAGCATGCTCTTTACGCCCTGTCCTAGGAGACCTGCCACAGCGATCATAAGTGTCAGGCCCGGAAGTCCCTGGAAGATGCTGGAGATCGTCGTGATGACTCCGTCGATCCAGCCGCCGAAATATCCCGCGAAGAGTCCAAGAACAAAGCCGAGCAGCATGGAGAGCACCGTCGCAGCCAGTGCGAGAAGAATGGACTGTCTTCCGCCGTAGAGGACACGGCTCAGGGTGTCCCTGCCGATATTATCAGTGCCTAAAAGGTGCGTAGCCGACGGTTTCTGAAGCGCCTCTGACAGGTTCGATACCAACGGATCATAAGGCGCGAGAACCGGTGCCAGGGCGCTGGTGAGAAGAATGATAAATAAGAGCAGAAGACCGGTCTTCGCCTTCACGGTCAGACGGGGGGCTTTTAATTTTCTCATGATTCCACCGCCTCTCCCGCACGGATCTTTGGATCCAGCGCGATGTAGATCAGATCGATCAGGATATTTGTCAGCACATAGATGCATCCGGAGAACAGAACGTAGGCCTGCACCACATAGTAGTCTTTCGACTGCACGCCCGCGATAGCGTAGCTTCCGATTCCGGGGATCGCGAAGATCGTCTCCACGATGGACGCGCCGCCAATAATGCCCGCCATATGGTTTCCCAGGTAGGTGATGATTGGGATCAGGGCGTTTCCGAAGGCGTGGCGGATCACCGCGCGGCGGCGGCTCATGCCTTTCGCGTCAGCCACGGTCATATACTGGCGTCCGATCTCATCAAGGATCGCGCTCCGTGTCAGTCTCGCGCAGACTCCGATACTCGGGAGTGCCAGCGTGATTGCCGGGAGAATAAATCCGGAGCCGTCAGAGATTCCGCTGCTGGGCAGGATCTTCCACTGTTCGGCAAAGATAAAGATCAGGACAATGGCGATCCAGAAGCCGGGGAGGGACAGGACCACTGTGGAAAATGTCCCCAGAACATGGTCCAGCAGCCGGTCTTTTTTCACCGCCATCAGGACACCAGATCCCACGCCGAAGACGATCGTTAAGATCATGCTGAAACCGGCCAGCTTTAACGAGATCGGGATCCGCTTCGCGAGCTGGTCCATGACACTTTTATTCGTGAAAAATGAGCGGCCCAGGTCGCCGTGCACCAGACCGTCGACCCAGTTGAAATACTGGACTACCGCCGGCTGGTCCAGGCCCATTTTTGCCGCCATGGCATCATACTCCGCCTGCGTGTAGGATTCATTTCCATTTGGATTCAGCACCTGGTCCACCGGATCCCCCGGCGACATGATCCCAAGCGCAAAAGCAATGATACTGATTCCGACGAGTACCGGCAAGAGCATCAGCATTTTTTTCAGAATGTACTTTAAAAGTGCCATATGTGTTCCTTTCAAAAACAGCAGAACTGCCTTTTTCAGACAGTCCTGCCAAATTCATGTCTTATCTGCCTGACCGGCGGATATCTGACCCGCCGGATCGCTCTCAGATATTATTTTACCCAGGAAATTGTCGGAAGGCCGACACCGAAGGTCTTTCCTGCGTAGTGTGTGATCGCTTTGTTATGGATGTTAACGTTGATCTGGTAGCAGATCGGAACGCATGCGCTGTCATCGAAGAGTTCCTGCTGGATCTCATCATAGATCTTGCTGCGCTCTTCCACGTCAGCGATCGTCGGAGCTTTTGCAACGAGCTCATCGATCTTCTCGTTATAATAGTTGTAATTTAATGTCTTGTTGCTGTTTCCTTCGCTTGCGAAGTACTGCTTAAATGTGGAAGTCGGATCTGCGTTGTTGATTCCGAATACGGTGAGTGTCATGTCGTAGGTGCCTTCCTGCTGTCTCTCTTTATAGAGGGAGGAATCTACGATCTCGATGTTGATGTTGACGCCGAGTTCAGCGTAAACCTGCTTTAAATACTCTGCAACCGCCTTGCAGTTGTAGTCAGATGCAGTGCTGGAACGGATGATCATGGTCATGTCCACAGTTTTGTCGCCGAGAACCTCTTTTGCGAGGGCTTTTGCCTGCTCCATGTCATAAGTTCCCTGAATATCCAGATGGAATGTAGACTGGGTGCTCAAGAAGGAGTATGCCGGCTGTAAAAGTCCGCCATAGATCACGCTGCAGATGCTGTCGCGGTCTGTTGCGAGGTTGAATGCCTCTCTCATCCGCTTGTCCGCAAGGTACTCATTTTTATCGTTGAACATGATGTACTCGGTCATATGGCTCGGAGTGCTGTCCATCTCGAAGCTGGAGTCTGTGTCGCAGAGGTTCTTTGCAGCGTCCATGGTGATCGCGCCGTTGTCCGCAAGTCCCATAACTTCACCGGATTTTAATGCAGATACACGTGTCTCTGCATCCGGGATGCAGCGGATCTTGAAGGTCTTTACCTTGCCGTTCTCGCCGTAGTAATTGTCGTTTCTCTCAAGTGTCACATACTCGGACTCTACATGGTCAACGATCTTGTATGGGCCTGTACCGATCGCGTAGTCGGAGATCACGCCTGTCTCCTCGTCGAAGCAGTTCGGGCTGTACATCGGGCTGCCGTAGTCGGAAAGGACATACTCAAGCGTTGTGATCGGCTGTGTGAAGGTGAATTTTACGGTGAAATCATCGACTTTTTCCATCTTATCGAGGTTCGGGAGAGATTTCTCGATACTGAGTGTCGTATATGTGGAGGTAATTCCATGACCCCAACGCTCGATATTCTTTAAGCATACATCAGCATCAAACTGGACACCGTCTGTAAAATACGCGTCATCCCGCAGGTTGAATGTCCACTCGGTACAGTCATCGTTGTGCTCCCAGGATTTTGCGAGCCACGGATCGATCACGCCGCCGTTGTTCGCTGTGAGAGCTTCCCATACATAAGCGCCTTCCCAACAGTAGTAAGCGTCTCCGCTTCCCTGTACAGCGTCACGCGGAGTCGCAATAACGACCTCATCTGTCTCGTTTTTCTCTGTGTCTTCCGCTGCCTCAGCTGCTGTTGTTTCCTCCGCTGCACTTGTCGCTGCCGCTGCAATTGTCTCTGTCTTTTCTGTCTCTGCCGCACTGTTGTTCGCGCTGTTTCCGCATCCTGAGATTACGGATGCCGCCATTGCTGCCGCTAAGAGCAGACTTGCATGTTTCTTCTTCATGTTCTCCTCCAGGTTGTGTAAATATTGAATTGTTTTGCCTCCCGGCCTATCCTTATCTGTAACCGACCCGGTAATTGTACAGGGCTGATGGATAGCTGTATTTTATTTATAACTTCGGAGTTGGTATGGAGATGTTCCATCTGAGAATTTTCAAATACCGAAATGCATATGCATCAGAAAAAGATGTCCGCTGGAATCAGCCGACATATAAACGGTACGATCAATGCCTCGTGATCTGGAAATTTTCTTCCTGTACCAACAGTCCGGCAGGTTTCCTGACTCACAGATCATCACACAAGACCGCCTTCCCAAAGCTTTCGCGACAGTTTATCCAACTGTCCTTCTTCCTCAGTGACCGCGCATTCGCGCATGGTCTTGTATTCCCTGCTCACAGTGACGAGATCGTACAGGTCTTCCACCTGTTTCCCTTTTACCTGCTGTCCGCCTGTTCTCATGAACTTTTTCACAGCGGCAGCAGCACCGGATGCCTCTTCGATTGTTATGGGAGATATTTTAGCATTACAGAAATTATTATGCAATAGGCTCTATAAAAAACGGGGACAGATTTTTTGATCCGTTCCCGTTTTATCCGTAATAACAGTATTTATAAGATTTTTAGCCGGTTTTTCACCCACAGAAACTACAGTTTCTGACTATGGTAGATCTCACCGTCCAGATCTTTCCAGACAACTACCCCATCCTGTAGGATCATGTAACTGTGCTCGCTCTCCGCTTTCGGAATCGACACGGAACCCGGATTCAGGTACAGGTTTCCGTCGCCGAACGATTCCCAGGCCGGGATGTGGGTATGTCCGTGGAGGAGAATGTCCCCTGGTTGAAGCGGAGGGAGCTGTTTTAAGTTAAAGTGGTGGCCATGGGCGGCGTATATCAAGTGATCGGCTGTTGGAATTATCGCGTAATCCGCGAGGATCGGAAATTCCAGAACCATCTGGTCTACCTCTGTATCACAGTTTCCGCGAACGCAGAAGATCCTGTTTTTCCGCTCATTTAACATTTTGATGACTTCCTTTGGGTCGTACTCTTTCGGGAGGTCGTTTCTCGGTCCGTGGTATAAAATATCGCCCAGAAGCAGGAGACGTTCCGCCTGCTCCCGGTCGAATGCCTCCAGCATCTTTTTGCAGTAGTACGCGGAGCCGTGGATGTCGGACGCGACCATAAGTTTTATCATTTCAGCAAATTCCTTTCCTTTTACAGATCAGCACATCTATCTCCATGCTGCTCTTGCCTTCTTTAGATTTCATCGTTCCTGCGGTTTTTTTCAAGCACATAGACATGTTCTGTCACAGTTTTATTTAACAATTTCCACTCCAGATCCCTGTTCGTATGATGATACCGGAAGCCGCATTTTTCTGCCACGCGCTTCGATTTTTCATTCCCGTCAAAATATGCGTACCAGATTCGTTTCAGCCCCAGTTCTTCAAATCCGTACCGAATCAGCTCCTTTACCGCCTCCGGGATGATTCCCTGCCCCCAGTACGGAGTTCCCAGCCAGCAGCCGATCTCTCCCTCATCTTCTGGTACTGGCATATTGCATGCCTCGCCCACTGTAAGGCCTGCACAGCCCACCGGCTTTCCGGTACTCTTTAAAACCACCGCATACGTTCCATCCGCCGATAAAACTTCCCGGATGATCTCTCTGCTGTTCTCCACACTCGTATGCATCGGCCATCCTGCTTCCGGACCGACCTGCGGGTCTTTTGCATATTCGTAGCAGCTCTCCGCATCGCTCTCCTTCCATGGTCTTAAAATCAGGCGTTCTGTCTGTAATTCCATCTTTATTTATCTCCATTCCATTTTTTATACAGGTGATTCTCCGTTAATACTACCAGATCACCTTCATCAATCCCCTGCTCATAAAGCCAGTCATCTTCCTGACGGATCATCCTCTCGTTTTCCTTAGCGTCTTTCAGCCGGACGAAAACTGTTCTCTTTGCCCCTACAGGGCGTTCCTCACAGCCATAGTCATCCTCCTGAATCTGGAGAATGATGTATTCCTGTTCGTTTTTCATTTTACACACTCCCCTCATAATCTGGCTTTTCACTTAACTTTTTTATAAAACAATATTTTCCTTTTCCATGCCCTTTGACCGTTTCAATGATCTCTGCGCTTATCAATAACTTTATTACTTCTGATGCTCTGGTTGCTTTTAATCCTGTCAAAAGCATTATATCTTTTCTTCCAAACGCTTCTGCTGTTCCGTATGCTTCATATATACGCAGAATATGGTCCACTGTTTTATCTGATAATCCAGAAATTATTTTTCCAATCTGTTTACGAATGTTCGCTTTTATACTCTTATCGTTCGCTTTTGGAGGAATCACAAACTTTCCGCTGATATGCATGACCCGATTATGCAGTTCATTTTCTTCATTCAATAACAGATTTCGCAGAAATAGCTCTAAATACTCTGTTGTTTCATGAATCCCAATTTTAAAATTATTATAATTTGCCCGCACCAATGCATTTCTAAAATACCATGCATTCTCGGCAAATATATCATTGGTGGCATCAAATCCCAGCGTTCTTAAATACTTGATAAAAAATACTGCCGTCGTTCTGGTATTTCCTTCCTCAAAAATATGGATTTGCCATAACCTTGAGACAAACACTGCCAGATGATGAATTATTTCATTGATCGACAGACCTTTATAGCTGAATGTTCTTTCTTCGGAGAAGTCATATTCCAACGTATCACGGAGTTCAGATGCATTTCCATAAAAAACTGTTTCTCCGTCTAATACCCACTCTTTTTTTGTGATGTTATAATCCCTGATCTTTCCGGCGTGTCTGTAGATTCCAGTAAATAGTTTTTTATGAATCGAGATATACTCATTTGGAGTAAAACTAAAACCCGTTTCTGACAAGACCTTTACGATCCGGACAGAAACCTTATCCGCTTCCTCCGTTCTGTCTCCAGGATCCTGTTTTGGGTTTTTTTCATAGTAGCTATTTAAAAGCGAATTTGCCTCATCAATTGAAATATCACCTTCGATATTCCGAATCGCAGTATTGATCAGATATTTTGACGTTTTCAGCCCATCTACTGCCTGCAGCCCAATTGCTGTCTGCCATGCATAGCCTTTTTCACGTTTATTCGGCTCTGATTCTCTTATATATTCTTTGAAAGGATCCTGATTCATTTTCATCTCCCAACTAATTACAGTGTAGGCATTTTTTCGTTAATAACGCTACCGTCTCCACATGCCCTGACATTCCGAACATGTCAACGGTTCTGACACGTTTTACCTCATATCCGTTTTCTCCGAGGTACTTCACATCTCTCGCCAGGGTTGAGGAATCACAGCTCACATAAACGACTTTCTCCGGTGCCATCTTTACGATCGTCTCAAGGCAGAGCTCATCACAGCCTTTTCTTGGCGGGTCGACAACGATCACATCGGCTTTGATATGATTTTTTTCATACTGTTCCGGAAGAACCTCTTCGGCTTTGCCGACGAAGAATTCTACATTGTCGAGACCGTTGCGCTTCGCATTCTCCCTCGCATCCTCGATCGCTGCCGGAATGATCTCGACACCGCAGACTTTCCCGGCTTTCTGGGCGAGGAAAGAAGAGATGGTTCCGATTCCACAGTAGAGATCCCAGACGGTCTCACCGCCGTTTAAATCAGCGAATTCCAGAGCTGTTCCGTAGAGACGTTCGGTCTGGACCGGATTCACCTGGTAAAAGGATAATGGGGAGATCCGATATTCGATGTTTCCGATCTTATCCGTGATATAACCCGGTCCGTAGAGGTTTTTGATCTCGGTTCCTAGGATCACGTTTGTCTTTTCCATATTGAAGGACAGGGAGATACTGTCTGCGCCGGTTTCGTGCAACCGCTCGATGAACTCCTTCTCGCGAGGAAGCTTCTTTCCGTTGATCACGAGACATACCATGTGCTCGCCGCTGGCGAAACCTTTTCTTAAGAGAACATGGCGCACGAGTCCCTTGTGGTTTGCCTCATCATAAGGTTCCACACCAAAATCTTCCATGAATTTTAACACTGCCGCCAGATAATCTTTATTTTCCGCACATCCAAGCAGGCAGTCCAGCTCCGGTACCGGGACCAGGGAGTGGGTCCGTCCGGCAAAGAATCCCGCCGTCGGTTTTCCGTCTTTTCCGCGGCCGATCGGGTACTGCGCTTTGTTGCGGTATCTCCACGGGTCTTCCATCCCTATGATCGGTTCCATGACGACCGCGTCCTGCACTCCCTCTGCCTGTTCCGCTTCCTCCGGCAGGAACAGGTTTTCCATGCCACCGATGCGTTTTAAGTGATTGTATACTTTCTTTTCCTTGAATTTTAACTGTTCTTTGTAATCCAGTTCCTGAAGCTGGCATCCGCCGCAGGCTCTCGCCACCGGACATTTCGCCTCCACGCGGCCTTTTGCCGGGGTGATGACGCGCACAAGGCGGGCAAATCCGTAATTTTTTTTCATTTTCATGGCTGACGCCTCGATCGTATCCCCGATCAGGGCATCCTTCACGAACCAGATATATCCGTCCACGCGGCCGATACCTGCGCCGTCCTCCCCCATGTCCTCGATGGTCACTGTAAATTTATCGTTCTTCTTGATTTCCATGTTTTGTTCCTTCTATATAAATATTGTGATTTTCTCAGTTTTCTTAAGTATACAGGAATTCCTCTCGCATTTGCAACCCCTCAACACATAAACAGAACGAAAAAACCGACTTTCCATGCCCCGCAGAGAATCTGTGGAACTGGAAAGCCGGTCTCTATTCATCAAATATATAAGTTACACATTATGTAAACCGCAATTTATGCTCTCGCCTCAGAACCTGCCTTCTTGCTTAACAGCTCCTTACCGGATGTAACAACGATGATCACACCGAGAACCATAAGAAGGATCGCAACGATCAGCTGAAGTCCTTCAACCATAAATACTGCGGTACCTGCGCTGAATGCGTTTACAAGAGCAAGCATTCTCTGAACCAGTGCTGTGAAGGTTACGCAGAGCATGATCACGCACGGTACGATCAGGGTCTTGTTCTGTCTGCCTGTTACCTTTAAGAATACGCAGAGTGTGATCAGAACAAGGGCGCTTAAGAGCTGGTTTGCGCTTCCGAATAACGGCCAGATGTTGGAGTAACCGACTCTTGTAAGGATATAGCCGAACGCAAGTGTAATGATCGTGGATACATATTTGTTGCAGAGGAATTTTCTCCAACCCTCCGCATTCTCCATATCGTCTACGGAGAAAAGCTCCTGGAAGGACATACGTCCGATACGTGCCACCGCGTCAAGGCTTGTAAGAGCAAGAGCGGATACACACATGGTCATGAAGCACTGTGCAACATAGATCGGAAGACCGAACATCTCAAGAAGTCCAGCAACGCCGGAGGAGAAGATCTGGAACGGAGTTCCTACTGCTGCGGTACCGTCAGCGGCTGCGGCGGCACCCGCTACGCAGAGTGCAAGTACGGCTAAGAGGCTCTCGAGAACCATTGCGCCGTAACCAACTTTTAACATATCTTTCTCGTTCTCAACGGTCTTGGAGGAAGTACCGGAGGAAACGAGGCTGTGGAAACCGGAAACAGCTCCGCAGGCTACGGTTACGAAAAGGATCGGGAACATGTTTCCGAGCTTCTCATTTGTGAAGCCTGTGTACATCGGAAGGTTCATGTTCGGATGCGCAACAACAATACCGACAACAGCGCCGAGGATCATTCCTGCAAACATGAATGTTGTCATGTAGTCACGCGGCTGCTTTAAGAGCCACATCGGAAGAACAGATGCAAAGAAGATATACGCAAATGTGAATCCTGTCCATGCGTTCTTACCGCCGATTAACGGAAATGCCATACCGATTGCAAGAGATGCAACCGTGCATGCAAGTCCTACGAAGAACTCGCCCTTGCCTTCAAGGTTGAGCTTCTTCTGAAGAACACCGAAAACCATCGCGAATACGATAAATGCGATGGAGATGGAGCCTGCGGCGCCGTTTGTCTGAGCCGCTGCGGCCATCTCTGTAACACCATCCTTAACCGTATAAGCATTGAATGTGCCTGCAACCATGTCAGCAAAGGCTGCGATAACGATCAGTGTAAATAACCAACAGAAGATCAGGAATAACCGCTTACCTGTCTTGCCGATGTACTTTTCGATCAGAAGTCCCATGGACTTACCTTCGTTCTTTACGCTTGCGTAAAGAGCGCCGAAGTCTGTGACAGCTCCGAAGAAGATACCGCCGACAAGGATCCAGAGAAGAACCGGAACCCAGCCGAATGCAGCCGCCTGGATAGCGCCCGTTACAGGGCCGGCACCTGCGATAGAGGAAAACTGGTGTGAGAAAACGATCCAGCCGTTTGTAGGTACATAATCCTGTCCATCTTCATGTGTATAGGCAGGTGTCTTTGCCTTCGGGTCGATACCCCAGGTCTTTGCCAGCCAGCGTCCGTATACCATATATCCGCATAACAGACACACAGCTGAGATGAGAACGATTACTAATGTGTTCATGTCATTTCGCTCCTTTGTAAATTCATTTCGTCATACCGGAATGTCGCGAATTCCGGTCCCTGTAGTCCATCCATATTCAAACGATCCTGAAAATACGGCAGG